>JABAOF010018033.1_pt1 | contig 12062 bp, 8 predicted proteins | sample 7062171 | NCBI WGS metagenome assembly JABAOF01 (sample SAMN14538628, study PRJNA623070) | marine sediment metagenome | biome: marine biome [ENVO:00000428]; feature: marine pelagic biome [ENVO:01000023]; material: deep marine sediment [ENVO:00002113] | place: India: Gulf of Khambhat ... | reverse complement strand
ACAAAGGAGCAGTTTTTTGGCCACTTGGATAGCCTGACGGTTTTAGAACTCGCTGACTACATCAAAGAATTCGAAGAAAGGTATGGTGTATCCGCAGCAGCTGCTCCGGTCGCCATGGCTGCGCCAGGAGCCGCAGTGCCTACAGGCGAAGCACCGGCCGATGAAGCAAAATCAGAGTTCACTGTCCTTTTAAAGAGTGTAGGTGATAAGAAGATCAATGTGATTAAAACCGTAAGAGAGGTGACAAGCCTAGGCTTGAAGGAAGCCAAGGATTTAGTGGACAGTGCTCCGAAACCTGTCAAAGAGAATGTTTCCAAAGAGGAAGGCGAAGAGATAAAAGCGAAATTTGAGTCAGTTGGGGCAGAGATAGAACTCCAGTAATTCGGTAGTGAATTTGATTAGAATTGCCAGATATATTTTTATTCGAAAAACTCTTCTGAGAGAGGGATTATGAGTAGTGAATTAAAAAACATCTATCGTGAGAGAGTCGATTTCTCAAAAATCAAAACGACCTTTCCGATGCCTGATTTACTTGCTATCCAAAGAGCCTCTTATGCAGAGTTTCTCCAAATGGAACTCTTGCCAGAGGAAAGGAAGGACATAGGGCTGAAAGCCGCATTTAAGGATACGTTTCCTGTTTCCGATTTTAAAGAGACGACGCAACTGGATTTTATCAGTTATTCTATCGGCGATTGGGAATGTAAATGTGGCCGTTTAAAGGGAGTCGAGAATTCGCGTGGCCGGTGCAATGGCTGCGGAACTCTTCTGCCTGCAGATGCGGAACTTACGGAAAAGGAGATCTGTCCCTACTGTGGCGCCATGAAAAAGATAGAGATTCCTCTATGTGATCACTGTGGAGATAAAGTCAGCCTGAAAATGAAGTATTCTCCCATGGAATGCCTTCAGAAGAGTTACACCTTTGCTGTCCCTCTCAGGTTGAAGGTCAGGTTGATTTCCTGGGAGAAGGATGCCACAACCAAGACAAAAAGGCTCAAACACATTAAGGAACAAGAGGTCTACTTCGGTGAGATTCCTTTGATGACTGAAAAGGGGACCTTTATTTTTAACGGGATTGAAAGAGCTGTTGTCAGTCAGCTGCAGCGGTCTCCTGGCGTCTTCTTTAGACAGGGAGAAGGAAAGGGTTTTTATGTGGGGAAGATCATTCCTTACAGGGGAGCATGGGTGGAATTTGAGTATGACAGCAAAAACATCCTGTATGTTCGCCTGGATCGGAAGAAAAAGTTCCTGGTTTCAGTATTCCTGAGAGCTTTGGGCTTTGGGTCGGATGATGCCATTCTACGACTTTTCCATAAAACTTATAAAATCGTCCCTGAAAATGGAAAGCTCTATTGGGAATTAAGCGAGGATCTCATCGGGAAGACAGCCGGTGCAGACATCATTGATCCTGGCTCTAAAAAGGTGCTGGCTAAAGCTAAAGAGAAGATCAATAAAGAGCTGTATCAGAAGCTCAAGGCCAAAAAAATCAAGAAAATTCCCTTAGCCGGCAAAGATTTTAAGGAACCTTATTCGCTTTCGACCATAGATGATTTGATCAAAGTCAGGGAAGAAATTGACGAAGCTAAATTGGAAGATTTGAAGGGTCGGAAAGAGCCGTTTGAAGTGTTCTTTCCCAAAAGCGATGAAGTGGGAGAAATCATTATCAACACGTTGAAAAAGGATTCGACCACAGATACGAACCTGGCTTTGGCTGAAATTTACAGGAAGTTGAGACCAGGAGAACCCCATACCATGGAGAGTGCCCACAATCTCTTCCGGAGTCTGTTCTTCAATCCTCAGAAATACAATTTTTCCAGGATCGGTCGGTTGAAGATGAATATCAAGTTAGACCTCGATCATTCGTTAGAGGAAAAAACCCTTTCTCCATTAGACTTCGTTGAGGTGATCAAGTATTTACTTCAGTTGCGTCAAGGGGAAGGATCTCTGGATGATATCGATCATTTGGGAAATCGTCGTGTCCGTTCAGTCGGAGAGCTCGTTGAGAATGCTTTCCGCATAGGATTAACTCGCATGGAGAGGACCATTAAAGAGAAGATGACTGTAGCGACAGATTTAGCATCGGCAATGCCTCAAGACCTGATTAATTCAAAACCAGTCATCGCCGCGTTGAAAGAGTTTTATGGAAGCTCTCAGCTGTCTCAGTTCATGGACCAGATTAACAGTCTAGCAGAAGTCACACATAAAAGACGGTTGAGTGCTCTGGGTCCGGGAGGCCTGAGCCGAGAGAGAGCTGGTTTTGAAGTGAGGGATATTCAAACTTCCCATTATGGTCGAATTTGTCCGATTGAAACTCCTGAGGGACCCAACATCGGTTTGATTTCTTCCTTGAGTTGCTATGCGCGCGTGAACGACTTCGGCTTCGTAGAGACTCCCTACCGCAAGGTGAGGAACGGGCGGATAATCGACTACGTGAAAATTCTTCATCCAGGAGGAACTTCCCATAAGGTCGGGGATGTTGTCGAAAAAGATAAGCTTCAAAGAGAAGCTTCCAGTATTAAGAAGGGAACCTCCAAGCATGTCCCAGTAGTTGAGCCCTATTGTTATTATTTGACTGCCTGGGAAGAAGAGAAATACAACATCGCCCAGGCCAATGCTCCTGTTGATGAAAAAGGCCATTTTATCAACGAAATCGTGAGTGCCAGACAAGGGGGGAATTTTAAAAATATACCTAGAGAACAAATAGACTACATCGATGTGTCTCCCAAACAGCTTGTCTCTCTTTCGACGGCTTTGATTCCCTTTTTGGAGCATGATGATGCCAACCGTGCTCTTATGGGATCAAACATGCAAAGGCAGGCCGTTCCACTTCTCAAGCCCGAGGCGCCGCTCGTTGGAACAGGAATGGAACACGTCGTCGCTGAGGGTTCAAGAGATGTCGTTGTCTGTAGACGATCGGGAGTTGTGGAGTTTGTGGATGCAGAGAGAATACTGATTCGAGTGGACGAGAAGGAAACCGCAAAAGAATACGAAGTGGGAACAGACCTCTATCTTCTCACAAAATTCTTAAGAACAAACCAGAATACCTGTATAAATCACCGACCTGCTGTCCGAAAAGGAGACCGAGTTATAAAAGGTCAAATCCTTGCTGACAGCTCCTGCACGGATAAAGGGGAGCTCGCACTGGGCCGGAACATTCTTTGTGCCTTCTTGCCGTGGAGGGGATACAATTTTGAGGACGCCATCATAGTCAGCGAAAAATTAATTAAAGAGGATATTTTTACTTCCGTCCATATTGTCGAAGAGACCATAGAAGCTCGAGACACCAAATTGGGCCCTGAGGAGATTACTAGGGATATCCCCAATGTTCCAGAGGAGCTTCTCCGAAATTTGAACGAGAACGGAATCGTCAGGATAGGAGCTCATGTGAAATCTGGTGACATCCTGGTCGGTAAAGTCGCTCCTAAAGGGGAAACCCAGCTTTCTCCTGAGGAAAAACTTCTGAAAGCCATTTTCGGAGAAAAGGCTCTGGATGTCAAGGATGCCTCTCTGTATTGCTCACCGGGGATAGAAGGGACGGTCATCGATGTCAGGATTTTCTCCAGAAGAGGAACTGAAAAAGGAGCTTGGGCTGAGGTTGTCGAAAAAGAAGAGATCGCCAAAATGAAGAGAAACTTGGATGACGAAATCAGTATCCTCGATGGCGAAAAATCAAGGAAGATGAAGAGTGTCCTCAAGGGAGAAACACTCGATAAAGAATATGCCTCTGGGGAATTCGTCATTAAGAAGGGAACCAAATTAGATGACAAAGTTTTAAACAAAATAGCCCCGGAAGACATACCCAAATTAAAACTGAAGGCAAACGCCAAAAGAGATAAAAGACTCAAGGATATTGATAAAAAGGTTAAGCGTCAGATTGAAGCCCTCCGTTCCATTTTTAAGGAAAAAGCAGATAGTCTCAGGAAAGGAGACGAGCTTGCTCCTGGCGTGATTCGAGCGATCAAAGTCCATATAGCCATGAAGAGGAAGCTTTCGGTCGGGGATAAAGTCTCAGGTCGCCACGGGAACAAAGGGATTATCGCCAAAATCGTTCCCGAGGAAGATATGCCCTGTATGCCTGATGGAACCCCAGTGGATATTGTCCTTAACCCGTTGGGAGTTCCTTCTCGAATGAATGTCGGGCAGATACTGGAAGCTCATCTGGGTTGGGCAGCCAAGGAGTTGGGTCTCTGGATTTCAACTCCGGTGTTTGATGGGATTTCTGAGGCTGAGATCAAAGAACTCCTCGGGAAGGCAGAGCTGCCGCAATCAGGGAAGGTTCCGCTTTATGATGGAATAACAGGAGAACTGCTGGATCATGAAGTCACGGTGGGAAATGTTTACATCATGAAGCTTTACCACCTGGTGGATGATAAGATCCATGCGCGTTCCACCGGGCCTTATTCCCTGATCACACAGCAGCCCTTAGGGGGAAAAGCTCAATTTGGCGGACAGCGGTTCGGAGAGATGGAAGTGTGGGCGTTAGAGGCCTACGGTGCGGCCTACACACTCCAGGAACTCCTCACTGCAAAGTCTGATGATGTAGAAGGTCGAGCCAAGATTTATGAAGCTATTGTCAAAGGAGACCTCGATTTTCAACCAGGGCTTCCCGAATCTGTGAATGTTCTCATTCGGGAACTCCAGAGCCTCTGCTTGAATGTGGAATTGGAAAAAGAGGAAGCGAGGGAGGAGATTCTGCCCTGGGGCATAGATGTTCCTCAAATCCTAAAAGGAGAATAATGATGGAAGTAAGGCATTCTATGGGAGGAAAACCAAAGGTTGATTTTGATCGGGTGAGAATCAGTATTGCCTCTCCGGAAAAGGTGAAAAGCTGGTCCTGGGGAGAGGTGACTAAGCCTGAAACCATCAATTACAGGACCTTTAAGCCAGAAAAGGACGGTTTGTTTTGCGCCAAGATATTCGGTCCCATAAATGATTATGAGTGCCTCTGCGGGAAATACAAGAGGATGAAATACAGGGGTATAATTTGCGAACGCTGCGGTGTCGAAGTGACCAAATCCAAAGTTCGTCGAGAACGGATGGCGCATATTGAATTGGCTTCTCCTGTGGCTCACATCTGGTTTTTTAAAGGGACTCCGAGCCGAATCGGCCTTGTACTTGATCTTTCTATAAAGGATTTAGAGAAGGTTCTGTACTTTGAGTCTCATATCGTCACTGACGCCGGTGATACTCCTTTGCAAGAAAGGCAGCTCCTTACCGAGGAGGAGCTCAAGGATGCCCAGGAGAAATACGGTGATGATTTTAAAGCTTCCATCGGGGCCGAAGCGATTAAGAGGCTTCTTGAGCGAATCAACATCAAAAAAGAAGCGGATGGCCTGAAAGAGCTGATGAAAACAGACGCTTCCCAACAACGGAAGCTGCGTTATGCAAAAAGATTAAGAGTCTTTAAGGCCCTCAGGGTGTCAGGTAATCGTCCCGATTGGATGATTCTGGATGTCATTCCTGTTATTCCCCCTGATTTGAGACCTTTAGTCCGACTGGATGGAGGACGGTTTGCCACATCTGATTTAAATGATCTTTATCGGAGAGTTATCAACCGGAATAACCGGTTAAAAAAATTGATCGAACTCAAAGCTCCTGAACTCATTATCCGTAATGAAAAGAGGATGCTGCAGGAGGCTGTGGATGCGCTTTTTGATAACGGAAAAAGGGGACGAGTCCATTTGGGTGCCAACCGGAGGCCTCTCAAATCTTTGAGTGAGGCCCTCAGAGGGAAACAAGGAAGGTTTCGCCAGAACCTTCTCGGGAAGCGAGTTGATTATTCGGGTCGATCTGTTATTGTTGTCGGTCCTGAACTTCGATTGAATCAGTGTGGATTGCCGAAAAAAATGGCTCTGGAGTTATTTAAGCCATTCATTTTCCATAAGTTAGAAAAAGAGGGATTGGTCCCGAGTGTCAAGGTTGCAAGGGAGTGGCATGAGCAAGAGAGGCCCGAAGTGTGGGATTACCTAGAGGAAGTGGTTAAAGAGCACCCTATTCTGTTGAATCGAGCTCCCACTCTTCATCGCTTGGGTATCCAGGCGTTTGAGCCGATATTGGTTGAAGGCAAGGCGATTCAGATTCATCCACTGGTCTGTGCGGCTTTTAACGCTGATTTTGATGGTGACCAAATGGCTGTCCACATCCCTCTTTCTGTTGAGGCGCAGGTTGAAGCTCAGACACTGATGCTTTCCACGCAAAACATCCTTTCTCCTGCCCATGGTCGGCCCCTTGCTATTCCCAGTCAGGACATGGTCTTAGGCTGTTATTATCTGACTCTAGAGAAGAAAGGGAAAAAAGGAGAAGGACGCATCTTTGGTTCTGAAGAGGAAGTTTTACTGGCACTGGAAAATAAAGAGGTGACTATTCATTCGCTGGTCAAATTGCGTTTCAAGGGTTCATTCATGAACCTTTCCGTTTATTATGATGACCAGGCGGTTATGACATGTCCAGTGACAGAAGTCGATAATCAGCTAATCGAGACAACCCCCGGGCGAATAATATTTAATTCCATTCTTCCCGAAGGCATTCCCTATGTTAACGGAATGTTGAGGAAGAAAGGGCTTGAGAGCCTTGTTTTTTACGCATATTTAAGAGTCGGACATGAACCGACAATTGAAATTCTGGACAAGATGAAGGAATTAGGTTTCAATTATGCCACATATGCAGGTTTCTCTCTGGGAATCGATGACTTTGTCATCCCGAAAGAGAAAAGTGATTTAGTGGAGAGAGCTCAGAAAGAGGTCCAGAGGATAGAAAAGCTGTACAGGGAAGGAACGATTTCGGCTGGAGAACGATTCAACAGAGTCGTCGAGATATGGGGTACGGTAACAGATAAAGTCTCCAGCGCGATGATAGAGCGAATGCGGAGGTTAAGCCTTGAAGGGAAGGAATTGAATTCTCTGTTCGTGATGGCCGATTCGGGCTCAAGAGGAAACAAACAGCAAATCCGCCAGTTAGCTGGAATGCGGGGATTGATGAGTAAACCTTCTGGTGAGATCATCGAGACACCGATTGTTTCTAATTTAAGAGAAGGGCTAAATGTTTTGCAGTATTTTATCTCCACTCATGGGGCTCGGAAGGGATTGGCAGACACGGCGTTGAAGACTGCGAACTCCGGTTATTTAACTCGTAAACTGGTGGATGTCTCGCAGGAAGTGATCATCGACGAGGAAGACTGCGGAACCCTGAAAGGTGTCAATGTGTCTGCTATTGTCGAGAATGGCGAACTCATCGAGCCCTTTGTAGATAGAATCATCGGCAGAACATCGTTGGAGAGAGTCCGTCATCCGGATTCCGACGAAGTTATAGTCGATACAAATGAAGAGATCACTGAGCAGATTGCCCAGATGTTCCAGGAGTTGGGAATTGAGATGGTAAGGGTGCGTTCACTGCTGACATGTGAATCGAAGAGAGGCGTGTGCAAGCTGTGTTATGGACGCAATATGTCGACTGGTGCCCCTGTTGAGATGGGAGAAGCTGTGGGAATAATCGCGGCTCAATCTATTGGAGAACCGGGCACTCAGCTGACAATGAGGACCTTCCATGTGGGTGGGATTGCGATGCGGGGAGCCGAAAGGTCGAAACTAGAGGCTAAAAATGATGGGTATCTGAAATTCAACAACCTGAAATCTGTGCTCGACAACGAAGGATCTTTGATCGTTGTCAACAGGAACGCCAACATTGCCATTCTTGACCATCGAGGAAGAGAAGTCGAGCATTATCAAGTTCCTTACGGAGCAAAGATATTACTCAAAGACGGAGAAGAGGTCAAAGCCAGACAGGAATTTGCGGAATGGGATCCCTTCAGCACTTTCATCCTGACCGAGGAGTCAGGAATCGTTCGTTTCCATGATGTCGCTCTCGGAGTGACTATGGAAGAGATACAGGATGAATTCACAGGATTAGTGACACGGTCGATTATCGAGCCAAAAGACGAGAAGATGCAGCCTAGAATCGAGATTATCTCGGCAAGGAAGAAAGATGAAAAGGGTCGACCTGTCATGCTCAGAAAGTACTTTCTGCCTTCAGGCGCGAACCTTGAGGTCAACGATGAGGATAAGGTTCATGCCGGCAATATCCTGGCCAAGATTCCGAGAGAAGTAGCCCGAACAAAGGATATCACCGGAGGACTGCCTCGGGCTGAGGAACTCTTTGAGGCCCGAAAGCCGAAATCGCCTGCCGTTATCTCCGAGATAGACGGTTTGGTAGAGGTTGGAGGACTTGTGAGAGGTTTAAGGAAGCTGATAGTGAAAAATGAGAGAGGCGGAGAGAAGGAATACTTTATTCCCAAGGGAGCCCATTTGAGTATCGCCGAAGGGGAAAGAGTAAAGGCGGGGACTGCATTGATGGACGGACCTGTCAATCCTCACGATATCTTGAAAGTTCTTGGGGAAAAGGAGTTGGCGGAGTATCTTCTGAGGGAAGTCCAGGCGGTTTACAGGCTGCAGGGAGTCCACATCAATGACAAACATATCGAGATTATCATCCGGCAGATGTTGCGGTGGGTCAAAGTTGAGGAAGTCGGAGACACAGAGTTTCTGGTCGATGAGCAGATCGATAAATTTGTGTTCCAGGCAGAGAACGAGAAAGTCATACAAAAAGGGGGAAAACCGGCTAAAGCCCGACCTCTCCTCCTGGGAATCACAAAGAGTGCTTTGAGCACGGAAAGCTTCATATCCGCAGCATCTTTCCAGGAGACAACTCGAGTGCTGACCGAGGCGAGTCTTTACGGGAAAGTTGACCACCTGAGGCGTCTCAAAGAGAATATTATCATGGGCAGGTTAATTCCTGCTGGAACTGGATATAAATTTTACAGAAATGTGGAGTTGAAGGCAGAAGAAGAGCCGGAGGCTGAGAAGGAATTAGACCTCCAGCTTCAGAGCTAGAATCTCCTCTAACTGCCTTTAAAATCTTGACATAGCAAGCTGTTTTTGCTATTATCCACACATTCGTGCCGAGCGATTTTTGCCCTCGGAACGGATAAAAAAATCTATTTTAAGGAGATGTTGTATTGCCTACTGTTAACCAGTTGGTCAGGAAAGGCCGCACGTCAAAAAAGGACAAGAGCAAGTCTCCAGCATTGGAGATGTGCCCTCAGAAAAGAGGCGTGTGTACACGAGTTTTTACCACGACACCGAAAAAGCCTAATTCTGCCATGAGAAAAGTGGCTCGAATTAGATTAACCAATAATATTGAGGTGACAGGCTATATTCCTGGAATAGGCCATAACCTCCAAGAGCACTCGATCGTTATCATTCGAGGAGGACGTGTTAAGGATTTGCCAGGAGTTCGTTACCATGTCATTCGTGGTTCTTTAGACTGCGAAGGAGTCGAGGAGCGGGCGAAAGGCAGGTCCAAATACGGAAGTCGAAAGCCAAAAGGGAAAAGAGTCGCAGAATAAAGGAGCCGAGCATGCCCCGAAGAGGTACAATCAAGAAGAGAAAACCCAAGCCAGATCATTTCTACAGCAGCACTCTCATCTCCAAATTCATAAACACCGTCTTGAAAAAGGGCAAAAAGAGTTTAGCCGAGAAGATCGTTTACAGTGCGATGGATCAGGTTAAAGAAAAGTCAAAAGAGGATCCTCTCAAAGTGTTCGAGAAAGCTGTGGAGAATGTGAGGCCTGTTCTCGAGACAAAATCGAGAAGAGTGGGTGGAGCCACCTATCAAGTTCCCGTTGAGGTTCCCTTGCATCGGTCAAACTCTCTGGCAGTCAGGTGGCTAATCAGGTATGCTCGTGAGAGAGCAGGGAAGAGCATGGTCGAGAAACTTTCTGCAGAAATTATCGATGCCGCGAATAATCGAGGCGGAGCGATCAAGAAAAGAGAAGATACCCATAAAATGGCAGAATCCAATCGGGCTTTTGCTCATTATAGATGGTAGTCTCCCTTATAAAGAGAGAGAATTTGATTTTAAAACCCATGGAGTGGATTTTTGACAAAAAGACATCCAATCGACAAGGTCAGAAATATCGGCATAATGGCCCATATCGATGCGGGGAAGACTACCACAACAGAGCGCATCCTGTTCTACACGGGCATCACGTACAAGATGGGAGAGGTGGATGAAGGCACAGCTGTTATGGATTGGATGGCTCAAGAGCAAGAGCGCGGAATAACCATCACCTCAGCAGCCACCACCTGTTACTGGGAAGACCACCGAATCAACATCATCGATACCCCAGGACATGTGGATTTCACGGCTGAAGTCGAACGTTCTCTGAGAGTACTTGACGGGGCGATCGTGATTCTTTGTGGTGTGGGTGGAGTCGAGCCTCAATCCGAAACAGTTTGGAGGCAGGCGGATAGATACCAGGTTCCCCGAATTGTCTACATCAACAAAATGGACAGAGTGGGCGCTGACCCAACCAAAGCCATAAAACAGATGAAGACGAGAATCAGCGCGAATCCAGTTGTGATTCAGATGCCACTCGGGATAGAAGAAGATTTCAGAGGAGTGATTGACCTCGTAGAGATGAAAGAGATTGATTGGGGAGATGATTTGTTGGGCACAAAATTCGAAGTGCGAGAGGTCTCAGAGGAGAATAAAAGAGAGGTCCTGAAAAATAGGAATGAAATGTTAGAGAAACTCAGTGAGACGGATGATGAACTGATGGAAAAGTATATTGAAGGTGACGAAATATCTGCTGAAGAGATCAAAAGAGCTATTCGGAAAGGAACGCTCTCTCTGGATTTTGTCCCAGTTATTTTTGGAGCTTCTTTCAAGAATAAAGGAGTTCATCCCTTGTTGGATGCGGTTGTGGATTATCTGCCTTCACCGAAGGATATTCCCTCCATCAAAGGGCAACATCCCCGTACCCTGGATGTAGAAACAAGAAAAGCATCCGATGAGGAACCATTTTCAGCGCTCGTGTTTAAGATAACGAATGATCCTTTTGTGGGAAATCTTTCCTTTTTCCGGGTGTATTCGGGTAAAGCGAAAGTTGGTTCCACGATTTATAATGCCACAAAAGAAAAAGAAGAACGGATCGGTCGACTTTTAGAGATGCATTCGAATAAAAGAAAGGATGTTAAAGAGGTATTTGCAGGAGACATCGCAGCGCTCGGATCCATGAAAAGTCTATCCACCGGTGACACGCTCTGCGTGAGGAATCATCCTGTTATCCTTGAGTCCATAAAGTTTCCGGAGCCCGTCATAGCCGCTCATATCGAGCCCAAATCTAAAATAGAACACTCAAAACTGGCTGAAGCATTGGCGAAGCTCACGAGAGAGGATCCCACATTCCAAGTTAAACAGGACCCCATGACCGGGCAAACACTCGTCTACGGGATGGGGGAGCTCCATCTAGAAGTCCTCATGGAGCGCATGAAAAGAGAATATGGAGTCAGAGCCAATCTCGGAAAGCCACAGGTCGCTTATAAAGAAACGATAACAGATTCTGCAGAGGGAGAGGGGAGATACGTCAAACAAACGGGAGGAAGAGGGCAGTATGGCCACTGCAAGGTTGTTGTTGAGCCGCTCAAAGGAGGAGAGCCTTTCGAATTTATCGACAGGACGAAAGGAGGCGTCATCCCCAAGGAATTCATACCTTCCGTGAAGCAAGGTGTGGAGGAAGCCATGGAAATGGGAATTTTGGCAGGTTTTCCCATGACAGATGTGAAAACCACACTCGTGGACGGCTCATTCCACGAAGTCGATTCCTCCTCTNNTTGGCCTTTAAGGATGCGGCTTCCCGGGCCGAACCCGTGCTCCTGGAACCCATCATGAGTCTTGAAGTTATTTCTCCAGACGAATATTTAGGAGACATTGTTGGTGATATCAACGCTCGTCGAGGAAAAATTGAGGAGATGGAAATGAGAGGGAGTTCGAGGGTGATAAAGGCTTTTGTGCCCCTCGAGGAGATGTTCGGTTACGCCACGACCCTCAGGACATTAACCCAAGGAAGAGGTGTTTTCTCAATGGAGTTCTTCCAGTATGCACCAACAACTGAAGTGATAAAGGAAGAAATCATAGCGAAGGTTGAAGGGAGAATTCCCGCCCATAGATAGGTAAGTATATGATTTATAAAAAGAAAAGAGTTATTAACTCAAAGGATAGGAGGTAAG
>JABAOF010033217.1_pt8 | contig 12069 bp, 8 predicted proteins | sample 7062171 | NCBI WGS metagenome assembly JABAOF01 (sample SAMN14538628, study PRJNA623070) | marine sediment metagenome | biome: marine biome [ENVO:00000428]; feature: marine pelagic biome [ENVO:01000023]; material: deep marine sediment [ENVO:00002113] | place: India: Gulf of Khambhat ... | reverse complement strand
GAGACATAAAATGAGGACAAAGACCTTACTGGTGCTTTTTCTATTCCTTCTCAGCATACAGATCTCTGGGGTGAACGGACAGTTCTCACCGGCTGAAGTCAACGAAAGGCCCCAGTGGGAAGAATTCCTCAAGACGGCAGAGATCATTGAATACAAAGATGTGGGTGAAGGCGTGACAAAACCGATCTGGCTCACGTTGAAAAAAGGAGACGTCGTCCGAAAAGGCCTCTGGAAAAATCCAAAGGGAATGCAACAGGGCTTCCTTGAAGGGTGGCAGTATGAGATCGCTGCCTACGAGATGGATAAGCTTCTCGACCTCAACATGATCCCCCCGACCGTGGAGAGAGAATTTAACGGGAAAAAAGGATCCCTGCAGCTCGGAATCGACAAGCTCTACAGCGAGCTCGATGTCATGGAGGAGAATATCAGGATTCCAAAAGAGAAAAGAGATAACCGAAACAACATGAAATACATCACACGCGCGTTTGACTGCTTGATCGCGAATGATGATCGGACTCAACAGAACATTCTGTTCAACACGGAGTGGCGCATTATTCTGATCGACCATTCCCGGGCTTTCCGAAGCACTCAAAAATTCACAAAGCAGCTTGTTTACGGAAAAAACGGGATCAAGGGCGCACTGCTGTNNCTGCTGTTCAGGCGGCTTCCGCGCACATTCGTGGAAAAAGTCAAGGCTTTGAACTCCGATAATCTTATGCAGACACTTAGGCCCTGTCTTAAGAAAAAAGAGATCAAAGCCATTCTCATCAGAAAGGACCTGCTGTTGAAAGAGATCCAGGAGATGATTCGAGAACAGGGCGAAGATAAGGTCTTGTATTGAAACTTGATCAGGAAGAATACGAAGAAAAAGAAAAGAAATAAATTCAACCGAAAATTTATCGAAAGGAGATCAGAAAAATGAAAAAAGGGATTCTTATTCTTTCCATTTTAATCGTAATCTTGGGATTCAGCAATCCACTCGCCGCCCAGTTCACAGAAGAAGAAGTGGCTGAAAGGGAGAAATGGGAAAAATTTCTGAAGGAGGCAGAAATTATCGAACAGGAGCAGATGCGAAGTCGGGAAGCCGTGACCAGTCCCTGGGTTCTCAAGCTGGAAAAAGACGGAATCCAAAATCAGGCATTGTGGAAAAATCCGGAAGGCCGGATGAAAGGCTTTTTAGAAAACTGGAGATGGGAAATCGCCGCGTACCGGTTAGACAAGTATTTGGGACTGAATATGGTCCCTCCCACTGTGGAGAGAAGATTCCGCGGGAACCGAGGTTCTATCCAGCTCTGGATCGACGCCGAAATGAGCCTGAAAGAAAAATACGAAAAAAAGATCAAAACTCCATCTTATAAAGTCTTTCCCTGGAACAGAGCGCTCTACCTGCAGCGCGCTTTTGACAACCTGATCGCCAACGAGGACAGGCACCAGAATCAGTATCTCATCATGGAGGACTGGCGGATGATCCTGATCGACCATTCCCGCAGCTTCCGGACCTCCAAGAAATTCACCAAAAATCTGATTTACGACGAAAAGTATAAGGAAGGCGCAAGNNAATACCTGACAGATAAAGAAATCGAGGCCACACTCATTCGAAGAGACCTGATCATCCAATGGATTGATGACCGGATTTCCAAACTGGGAGAGGATGCCGTTTTATACGATTAAAGAGAAGCCTCAGCTCTTTTGATATTCTTAGATATGGTGAGGACGTTCTGGTCGTTTTCCCTCTTATAATCAAAACCATCCACTAGCGAACGGGAGAGGTAAACTCCTAATCCCCCCGTTTGTTCCTTTTTGATGCTTTCTTCTATATCCGGCTCTTTCAATTTTCGAGGATCAAACGGAACACCACTGTCTCTTATCTCAAAAAACATCTTCCCCTGATCCTGCCAGATTTTGATCTGGATATCGCCGTTGCTTTGAGGGTAGGCGTACCTCATGATATTCACGCATATTTCCAGGAGCGCAAGCTCAATCTTGAAATAGTCTTTATCTGATATCTTCAATCCATCCAGGTATTCTTTTAAAAAACTCCTCATTCTGTCCAGCTCAGACAATTCACTTTTTATCTTTAAGGTTTTCATGCGCGGATTCTTTTCTTCTGTAAGATTACTTACAAAATTTTCTACTTTTCCACCGCAGGTTTTTATCTTAATTCATACAATTTATACAAAAGAAATATTGATGTCAAATGCTAAAAAAATTCACCTGAAAAGGCCGCTTTCGTGCGCGAAAAATGCCGCCCATCGATACGGCGGATTCAACTTTATCGCCTTGCGGATGTACTCCCTGGCTCTTGTATCATTCCCGAGAGCATGGCAGGCCATCGAGGCCCAGAGATAATGCTGTGGTCCGGCTCTTCGGTTTCGGTGGATCAGGTTCTCGCACCAATCCTTCATTCCAGCGAACACTGTTTCTGCCTCTTTTTCCTTTCCAAGCGCTCTCAATGCTAATGCTCTATAATAGGTATTTACGGACGCAACCCCTGTTTTCTGTATCCCCGCTTCCCTGAAATGTTTTTCTGCAAGATCTTCCTTCCCCAATCCCCTATAACATAATCCGATATAGTAATTTTCTCTGATGAAGACAGGAAATGCCGGCCTCCCTGTTCCCAAATTCTTCGGATACTCCATCGCCGCGATGTAATCATTGAGTGCCTTTTGGTATTTTTTGGCCTCTCTATAGGAACGGGCCCTTTTTAAAAGGGCAAGCACGTACACTCCTCTCGCTCTGGTCCATCCTTCCCAGGGGAGAAACTCATGGGCCCTCAGGATTTCCAGTGCCTGGGTGGGTTGGTCCGTGTCCGTGTAGTACTGCGCTCTTTTGAGCACGTAGTTGAAGTTCCCCTTGATCTGAGGAGGAGATTCTGCATAAAGTTTTTCCCTCTCAGAATGTTTTCCGTTAATCGCATACAGTTCATCCAGAGCCACATACAGCCGGAAATCGTTCGATGAAAAAGACACCGCCTTCTCGAACATCTTTTCGGCCTTTTGAAAATCCCGAAGTTTCTTCCAGTAAATCTCTCCAAGATTCCTGTAAAGAACAGGAAATCCGGGAGAAAACCGGGCGGCTTTTTCATAGCTTTCCAGTCCTTCCTTCCACCTGTACTTTGCAGTAAGAAAGTTCCCGAGATAATAGTGCGCCTTCCAATCCGAGCGGTTATATTCTAAAGCGAGTTTGAGGACGCTCTCGGTCTCGACTCTGAAAGGGAACACAAAATCTGGGCTGCTTGCAAAGGCTTTCTTGAAATATTTCTCAGCCTCTTCTTTATCATCCAGCCTGTCCTTTAGATATCCGAGATAGTAATACACGAGAGCATATTCTCTTGGCTTCTCTCTCTTCAAGTAATATTCAAGAACACGAACCGCATCCTCCATCAGATTCATCTCCATGTAATCCGCGGCCGCCTCAAGGAAGTATTCCGGATCGTCGGGTAAAGGCCCAGTATCATCTTCTCCAGTCAACAGGACTTTTTCGATCAGGATCAAAGGAGAAATCGGGTCCTCTCTCAAAGCGTGATCGAGAAATCGCTCCGCTTCTTTTGTATTCCCAAGATGCCTGTCCACGGCCGCGAGCATGACTTTCGCTTTAATATCATCCGGATTATTTCTGATCGCTTTTTTCAGCGCACCTCTCGCGTTCAAATACTCTTTCTCTTCCAACTCCACGGCCGCGACAACGTACGGTGCCACATGCCTGTATTCGGCTCTTCTCGAGACCATGTGGAGATCTTCTTTCAAGCGCTGTTCGATCCCGAGTCTTTTTTTGGATAACGCCCTATAGTAACGCGCCGTATGATCATCTTCATCTCTTTGAATGACACTTTCAAAAAGACTGAGTGCCTCTTCGGTCTTCCCGATCTTGTAATGGAGGATGCCCAACCATCTCATGGCCGGTGTCAGCTCGGAATCCATTCCCAGTGCTTCTTTGAAGTGACGGATAGCCGCTTCAAGATTCCAGTGTTTGAGAGAATAATATCCTTTGAGAAAAGCCACTTCTGCGGACTGGGGCGCATCATCCGGAAAATGCGGCTGGAGCTCAGGAGCTGGGATTTCAGGCTTCTCAGTTGAATAATCGATGATTTTCCGGCCCGTTTCATCCAGAAGCTCAAGCCTGAACACTCCTGCGTTATCATCTCTCTTCATATTCTTTGTGTAGAATCCTTCGGGCGAAATATCCAGTTTTTCCGAAAAGATGAGATCACTCCCGCGATGCAGCCGGATCTCTGCATTCCGGAAGATTCTGGTCGTATTCAGAGCCATGAAGACCTGACCCTTTCCTATTTCAAGGTTCACGGCCGCGTCTGGATTGGCTTTCACAAAACCACGCATCCTTTTTAAGGGATACCACCATTCATCCCATTCCTCGACAAGATGAGGCTCGAAAATCCAGGTGTCTCCCTGAGTGGGAAGCCTTCCGGCCTGAATTTCGATGTACTGGCCGTCTTCATCTGTGAGAAGGTCCTCCCAGATCGTTCCGCTGGGCGCTGTGCCCCAGGTCCAGAACTTTTTCCCCGGGCTCTCAAACCGGGAAGCGTAATGGGCAGTCCCGTTGTCTTTTTCATAATTGTACGCGCCATTGAAATCGCCTGGAGTCCCGCAAAAATAATCATGGGCATAAGGAGTATTCTTGTACCAGGAGACGTCCCTTCCCTCATACACAGGCCAGGATCTGGGATTCCTCCGGCCTCCCGCAAAAGTGTGATCGGTCGGAGGAAATATGACTCTCGTATCCAGCCAGGCATGCGCAGCGGCATTGACCCAGAAATAGCCGTTATTGTGAGTCAGCGTTCGGTTGTATAGCCTGATCTTGGTCTTGAAATGAGACCTGTCTGGATACAGAGTGATGAACACTTCCCACTTCATTCTTCTCACCCATTCCTCAGTTCCGACAACGCATGTCACGCTCCCATCCTTATTATTCAAGATTTTGTGGTTCACGGGCGAAAAAGTGTTCACCGTATGTCCCAGAGTCGGGAAATTCCATTCGATACCGCCGGAAAGCCAGGCTCCTCTTAGCGCAACAAGACCTGGCTTTATGACATGATTATGATAAATGAAGTCGAAGTTATTGTTTGTCTTGTCGAGGGCCGCCAAAATTCTTCCTCCGATGTCGGGCAGAATCAAGAGCTTGATGTAGTCGTTCTCCATCTCGACGACTCTGTGAATCTGAACAATCTTATCTCGAGTGATATCCGTCTGCATCGGATAAGGATAGGCTCTCGAATTCCAGAGTGGAGGGCTTGGGTCATCGGGTCCTGAACGGTACGTGGGAATCTTCATTTCAATCTCACGGACTGTCACCGCCCCATAAAAGGACGAGGGTAAAATAAACAGAACGGCCACGCCCAGAAGGATCGCTTTCTTCATTCTTTCCTCCCTTTTAAGAAACTGAACTCTCCACTCCGTTTCTCCTGCGTGATGATGACCGGCACGAAAGAGATAAAGAGGAATCGCATCCTTCTTGAGTTTGGAGAGTTAAAACATCTCACTGTGTCGCTCAGTATACACCACCGAAAGTACCGAGATAAAGCGAAACGTTTTTGACAATGAAGATATCCTGTGCTATAAGCTTTTTGGCTTAAAACACAGAAGCCATCCCTGCTCAAAAACGACCTTCCTGCCGCAAGCAAGAGAGATAGAAAACAAGTGAGACCCTACAGAACAAAGAATCGACTGTCCCTGTGTATACAGAAATTCTTTCTTCTATCCGCTCTGTTGTTCATTTCATCCCTCTCTGCGCCCTCGGCTGCCTTTTCCACAGAAAAGATCGAAGTCAACGCCTCATTCGATTTCTGCACAGACTATGTCTGGCGCGGGCTTGTCATCAATGACGATCCCGTGTTCCAACCCTCTNNACGCCACAGGCGGGACCGGCTCCCTTGCGTTCAACATATGGGGAAATTATGATTTTACCGATGTATACGGAACGAAAAACAAATTTTCTGAAATCGACCTGACCGCCTTCTACTCACTCTCCTCTGGTTCTCTCAGGCTTGATACCGGGATCATTCATTATATGTTTCCCAATACAGCCTCCGGAGCCACAACAGAAATGTTCATTACCGCAGGATATGCGCTTAAAGCCTTTCCGCTGGCCTTTTGGCTCGGCATCTTTTACGATTTTGATGAAATTGATGGATTCTATTTATCTGGGAAAATCGCATCTGATATCCCCCTCCTCTCCCGTTTAAGCCTGGAAATGGCGATTTCTGGAGGTTACGGTGATGCCCGGTATAACCGCGGATATTTCAGCGTCTCTGATCCCTCATTCATAGACATCCTCTTGACCGCAGACCTGACCTTAAAGATGACGGATTCAGTCTCTCTTGCAGCCCGTGGACAGTACATGGCGCTTCTGGATAGAACCTTAAAAGATGCGGTTTTACAGAGCGAGCGGACTCATTGGATTGGATGCCTGAGCGTTACAATTGATTTTTGAGCCCGGTATAAGGTGAGGACTTTTGTGCAAAAATAACTGGTTTATTCTGAGAACTGGATTTTTGCTTTATTCGGTCACGACTCCGAACAGCTGAACTCTGTTGTTGTCTTTTTCGACAATATACACATACCCCCGGGCATCCACAGCGATAGAGATTGGACTCATCATCTGGCCTTCTCCGGTCCCGGTGCTTCCCCATTTTGCGATCTGTTTACCGTTTTCATCGAATTTCAGAATTCTGTTGTTGCCCGAATCAGCAATATACACAAAATCGTCTTTATCTATGAACATTCCCTGGGCACTCTTGAATGCGCCGTCGGATGTGCCCACTCTTCCCCACTTTGCGAGGAATCGTCCGTCATTCGTGAACTTCTGCACTCGATTCCTATCCAGTACAAAGACCTCGTCTTTAGAATTCACGGCCACCGCAGTCGGCAGGTAGAATTCTCCATCAGCAGCGCCGCGCCGTCCCCATATTCTCAATAACTTCGCTCCGTTCCCGTATTTTTTGACACGGTTATTCCCATAATCAACGACATACACATTGCCTTTGCTGTCCGTGGCGATACCTTTTGGCTCAGAGAATTGATGGTTCTGCTGTCCGAGTGCACCCCATTTGAGCTTGTACTTCCCCGCTTTATCAAACTTAAACACGCAATTATTTTTGACATCCGTCACAAAGATATTTCCCTGCTTATCGATGGCAATGCCCCCAGGGCTCCGAATGGCCTTTGCATCTTTGCCTCCTCCGCCCCAGGCATTATCGAATTTCCAATCCGAAGTGATTTTCTGTATTTGCCTTGCCCCTTCGTTTGCGATATACACATTGTTCTCGCTGTCCACAGCTACGCCCGCGGCATCCTTGAAGATTTGACTCACAGCACTTCCCCATTTGTGAATGAACTTGTAATTGACCGGAGTTAACGAAACCGAGAGAGAAAAAGCTCCCTCTCCAATCGGGATATTCACCTCTCCTTCCCACTCTGCATANNTTTACCGAACGCTACGGCCTGCAACACACAGTTTGTCGCGGCATTCATATCTTGACCATCCATGAATACTCGAGCACCGACAGGATTAGATTTGATGTCAAAGTTTCTTCCGGCTCTCTCGAGAGTATAATTTTTTTCAAACGGAGTGTGAGTGATGAAAAACTCGTCCCGGACAGGCTTATAACCTTCTTTTTCTATCTCTAAAACCACCTCTGGTGATGTGGTCCTGTAAATTTCAGGAGACAAACCGATTTCGTTCCCGTTGATCGTTATCTTCGCTTCTTTCGGGTCGGTTGAGATCTCGAGCGAATATTCTGTGATCAATCCCCTGAATTCTTTGTCAGCCTGGTCAGTGAGAGTCACGATCCTCGGGTCTGGATTCAAACGGACAATTGTCTTTGCATAACTGTAATCCACTTCATACATATTCCTGAATTCTCTCAAGGCCGACAGCGAATCTCCCTTGCTGGCGTGAGCCACTCCCATCCAGTAGAATATCTCAGTCGCCAATTCTTTCTCTTTCCTCTTGTCTATGACCGTGAAAGCTTTGGCAACCAAGGGCCAGAGAGAATCAATGGCTTCATCATACTTTTTCTCCTGGCTGATCTTCTTCGTGCTCTCATTCATTTTAACACCGATCTCAGCAACGATTTCTGGCTGAGTCTTTGTTTCCATGCCCGGTCCTCCAGCCACGGCTCCCGTGACCTCTTCAACATTCATCGAATGGATGTATCCGGAGGCTCCTTGATAGCTGACTCTGTACCAGGATCCCTCCCTCTGCCCATCCAGTATAGTATTCAAAGGAACCCGGGCAAGAGTCCTTCCTGCGATGGCTTTGGTGGCTTTGATGCTCGCGTTGTCCAGCTTGACTTTAATCTTAACAGGGGCGGCCACCAGAACACCAACGAGAAAAAACAGGAGAAACACTCTGGTTAAGGTTATGCCTATTCTGAGTTTCTTCTGTACCATCCTTTCCCTCCTCTTATAGGCAGTGATTCTTTTAAAAACGGCTAATATGCCGAGTACTACTATTGTCTGTCTTCTTTGATTATTTTCCAGTTCTTCCCTTGTCTTTCAATCGTCCAAGTGATGTTTCCTTCGTAAATCTTTTCTCGTTGAGCTGTATACTTGTTGTCAGCCGTGGATAAATTATAAAATTTCACTTCTACGTGTGTTCTATCCTGGAATTTTATTGTTATATTCTCGTTATAAGATTGAATATTGTCGTAATTATTAAAAATTTCTGTTGCGTCTAATTGTTTCTGATTTCTGAGATTTGCAGATCCGATATAGTAAAGAATCGCCGGGAGCTCCTTATCCTGCTCAGCCTTCCTTATACTTTCCACAACTCGAGCGATATCCCTTCGCGCGCCGATCTCGAAAATAGCCTGATCCGCCCTGTTCCAGTATGTCTTGGCTTCTTTGTGGCTTGATTCCAGTTTTAATATTTTATCCATTTCCCGTTTGCACTGTTCATATCTTTTGTTGTTGAAGTGATTGATTCCTGTCTGGAGCATGCTTCCGATCGTTATTTGGGTTTCTGCTCTATTCTTATAATCCATAGCTGTTGAATCACCCGGATTCTCGGCAAGAAAAGCATCAGCCAGTTTGACCGTCTCGTCGTAGTCCCCTTTTTCAAAACTCTGTTTGATGCTGTTGAGCGCAAGCACTTTGGGGTCGGTAACCACGACCTCAGAATCAGGGGGTGGTTTCGGTTCAACTTTCTGACCGGGCTGCCCCCCTGCCATCTCCAACTGTTTCCGGGCTTTTTCCTTGTAGTCTTCAGCAGCCATGTTGCCCGCATCTTCAGCCAAAACTTCTTCAGCCAGACGGATGGTTTCCGCATAATTTCCTTTTTCTAAATTTTCTTGGGCCATGATCAATTTCTCTTCTATGGTGAGCTTCACCCCAGGGTCTGCTCTGCTCGGCGATGCGCCCAGCATTCCAGCTACTTTCTGGACAACCTCTGTCACAAAAGGCAATTTCCCGGTTTGCTCATTGTAAAAATAAGCTCCACCCGCCGCGATGATCAAAACAGAAGGTATGGTGATCCCGAGGATGAGTCCCAATCTGCTTTTCTTCTTTTCTTCAACTTTCTTTTCTTCCTCTTTTTCCTCTTCTTTTTCCTCGATTTCAGGGATTTGAGCTTCTTTGGTCACGGTAACGGCTATGGTTTTATCGGACAGTTTATCTAGGTTACGCAAATCCTCGGCAAGCTGAATGCAATTCTGGTAGCGGTTGTTCGGGTCCTTGGCTAAAGCTTTGGCGATGATCTTCCCAAATCCAGCCGGGAGCCCTTTTTTGAGCTCACTGATGGCCGGAGGCTCTTCGTTGATGATCTTATAAATAACAGTCGTGATACTCTCGGCTTCAAAAGGCCGTCTTCCCGTTAAAATTTCATACAGGATACATCCCACAGAGAATATATCCGAGCGCTTGTCTACCTTCTTTCCCATGACCTGTTCAGGAGACATGTAGCTCGGAGTTCCCACGGCTGTTCCCGATTGCGTTAAGGTCGAAGTGTCAACGCGCGCCACACCGAAATCACAGATATACGGTTTTTTATTGTTATCCAACAGAATATTTCCAGGTTTAATATCCCGATGGACGATCCCATTCTGATGGGCATAATCCAGAGCACTGCAGACCGACTCCATGAGCTTGGTGATTTCTGGGATAGAAAATTTCTCGCCTTTGGCGATGAGCCTCTGGATACTCGGACCCTCGATAAACTGCATAACGATATAGGTCAGGTCCTGCTCTCTTCCCACATCAAAGATCGTGATGATATTGGGGTGAGTCAGTTTTCCCGCGGCCTGAGCTTCTCTCATGAACCTCTGCATAATTTCTTCGGTATCAGTCTCTTCCGAGGATAAATCGAAACGAATGGTCTTGATGGCCACTTGGCGGTTGATATCGGGATCAAGAGCTTTGTAGACAATCCCCATGGCTCCCTTTCCCAGTATGCTCTGGATTTCGTATTTGCCTATTTTCTTCATTTTGACCTAGTCGGTATTATCAATAATTCAAACACACACAGCCCAGTTGCGTTCTATGATTGCAAATGACGCGAACAGTGTCAATCATCGGTAAGGAGGATTTGAGGGGTGAATTCCGAATTCATCATCTCATCGGTGAAGACTATCACTTCCATCTCTCCAGTTGAAGAGTTTTTGGTTTGAATTAATCCCAGGTGCGCAGGAACGGGCTCCGCCTCTCCTTCAAGCTGAACTCCCGGATGGCTATAACACCGCGCACTTCAGCTTTTTCTCTAGAATTCATTAAGAAAAATATAATACTCAAATACCGATGTCAAGAAGAGTTTAGAACTTTGCTTTGCCAAAGGATAGTCAATCGTGCTAAAACGGTCTTGCGCATCGATCAATGAGGAATTATTGACGTATGAACCTCTTGTGTAATGCCCAGGCATTAAAAAAACGAAGGGAGAACGCTGTCTGCACATAAATGGAAGGTCTAAACACAGGCACATCCTCATTCCAGAGAAAATTGTTGCTCTGGTACAAACGGCATCACAGAAATCTTCCCTGGAGAAAGGACCGTAATCCCTACACGATCTGGGTTTCTGAGGTCATGCTCCAGCAGACAACCGTCCAAGCCGTACTTCCCTATTATCTGGAATGGATCCAAACCTTTCCGGATATTCAGAGCCTCAGTCTAGCTCCGCTCAGAAGAGTTCTCAAAGCCTGGCAGGGCTTGGGATATTACCAGAGAGCGAAAAATCTCCATAGTGCTTCAAAGATTATTATGGAGAAATTCAACGGACAACTTCCCCAGGACTACAAGGAATTGAACAAACTCCCTGGATTCGGCCCTTACATTACGGCTGCGGTTCTCAGCCTGGCCTTTAACAAACCGTTTCCGGTTGTAGACGCCAACGTGCGTAGAATTCTCATGAGGCTGAAAGGCGTACGCAGTGAAGCCAACCCTCAAAAAGACAAAGCCTTACTCGATTTTCTCACTCCTCACTTCCCGCACAAAAGGCCCGGGATCTTTAACCAGGCCATGATGGAGCTGGGAGCCCTGGTTTGCCGGCCTAAAAATCCCTCCTGCCTTCTCTGCCCTCTCAGTGATCACTGCCAGGCGTATAAAGACGGTCAACAGGAGGTCATTCCTCTCCCCAAAAAAAGGAATTATCGAAAGATTGAAACAGTTGTGGCCATAATCCGAAAAAACGGAAGATTCCTCATTCAAAAAAGACCCTCCGAAGGACTCCTGGCTGACCTCTGGGAATTCCCTGGAGGAAAAAGAAAACAAGAGGAGACACTAGAAGAGGCTCTTCATCGAGAGATAAAAGAGGAGCTCAAGGCAGAAGTCCAATCCGAAAATCTCCTGATCAGAGTCCGGCATTCCTATACTCAATTCCAAGTAACCCTGTATGCCTATGAATGCAGGCTAAAAAATGCACCCCTCATGACTAAGAACCATCACCGCTGGGTAACTCTCCGAGGAATGCGGAGCTATCCTTTTCCCTCAGGAAGTGCAAAAATCATAAAATTTCTCGAGCAAAGATATTAAGGGCCTTCTAATGGGGAAATTCGATGGCGGAGAGGGTGGGATTCGAACCCACGGTCCCGGCATTAACCGGGACAGTCGCTTAGCAGGCGACCCT
>JABAOF010036361.1_pt1 | contig 12077 bp, 12 predicted proteins | sample 7062171 | NCBI WGS metagenome assembly JABAOF01 (sample SAMN14538628, study PRJNA623070) | marine sediment metagenome | biome: marine biome [ENVO:00000428]; feature: marine pelagic biome [ENVO:01000023]; material: deep marine sediment [ENVO:00002113] | place: India: Gulf of Khambhat ... | reverse complement strand
CCGCCGATTTTCTTGCCAAACTTTTTTTCTTCACCAAAGATATCTAAAATATCATCTTTAATTTGGAAAGCCACGCCCAGGTTGAAGCCATAGTTTTTTAAAGACTCAATGTCCTTCTTCTTTCCCCCAGCACAGATTCCTCCAACTTCGCAGCNNNAAAGAGAAGTTGTCTTTTTTTTCACCATCTCAATATATTGTGTATGGGTTATATCGTGGGGGCGATTTTTCACTATATAGGGCTCTTCCTCTCTGCCTTTTCTTTCAAATAAAATATCCATAATTTCTCCTTCAACAATTGTTTTCATAGTTTTTGCAAAGATTTCAGAAATCTCAGCGGGGCGGGTTGAGAGGCTTGCTGCTTGAACAACTGAAGCACCATAGTCTATTCCTATGCATTCAGCAATCGATTTTCCGTATTTTGCCCAAACAGTTGCTTGTTTTCTTCTCATTGAGCTGTGGTCGATAATGTCGTCAATGATTAGGGTGTAGTTGTGGAGGATTTCCAAGCCAGCTGCTGGATACAAAACATCAGCTGTTTTTCCTCCGAGCAGATTGCAGCTTATAATTGCCAAGGCTGGCCTCAGTCTTTTGCCGTCAGTTGAAACCTGATATCGAACAATTTTTCTAAATTTAGGCGAAACCGTGGCTAGTAGAACTTTTTCCATAACCGGGTCCACCTTTTTTTTGAATTTAGTTAAAAGTGATTTAAAATTTTCTTCTGGTAGCATATAGTTTGCGATTTCAATCTTTTTTATTCTATCAATTTATTATTATATCACATCTTAAAAGAATCTGACACCAAAAGAAAAAGGCAGTTTTTCTGGCTACCTTTCTCTTTGCTTTAATTTTTGAAAGCTTTAAATCTTTCTGGCGGCGTTTTTATCATTGGGGTTCTTGGTATATCGAGCGTTTAGGGCTTAGGGGGTGCGGCTTGTTTTTGTTTTGTTGTTGCTACTCCCTTTTTTCTTCCTGTAAAATACAGAGCAATGAAAATTACTACGCCCACAATAGCTACTATAGTGAAAAGAGTTATTGGCTGCATGGTTTTTGTTTATTATAGTATTTTCTTTTTCTACGACCTTTTGATTTCCCCCTCAGAGATGAACATAAGCACTCGCTTCGCTCGTGCATTATGTTCTTTAGAAACCCTCGGTTTCTAACGTTTTTACCTCCAGCAAAAGCCTGTTTTCCTACACGGAGGGGAATTCTTCCCCTCCGACCCACCCCTGTTGTATCGGAATTTATTGAAATTCCGATACAAGAACAGCAATGTGTGGACAATGCTCAAGCCTACTATAATCTAAACAATCCGCAAGTCTTTACGGCAGCTCTCGCCACGACCAGATGCCAGTGCCACCTCCCACTCCCGTGTAAACCCTCACCGCTGAAGCCTCAGCATGGCCAACATCTACTAAATCAGCTGCTGCTAAATTGCCAGCAGCATCTTGTACTACTTTGACAACGCCCCTGCCAGCTGCAATAGCATCAGCAACAGAAATCAAATTCAGCTTAATCACGGAGTTATCCGGCGCAACTGCCTTGATGAATCCGACTGAGACAGGGCCAAGTGGTGCACAGCACTCGCAGCTATTATCACCACACTGATCTGTACTAAAAAACCCTCTATAGTCACCCACACAGCCACTACAGCCGGCATCATTTGATGATGCATCAACTCGGCTTTGACATTCGGTTACATTACAACTAGGGTCAACAGTAACATCATCACAACAATAACAACTACCAGCACCGCACTCTACAGTGGGCGGTGAAACAGTGCCCAGCTCGGTATCGCCTGCATCACAGCCGGTACAACTTGTATAATCAGCACCTCCTATGCCTTGTGCAAAACAAGTGGCTGTATCGCAGTTCGGTATAAAATCGCAACAATAACAANNAACAAGTACCACCAGCACAAGCGCCGGTACTATAATTGCCTATCTCGTAAAATGCACCTCCGCACGGGCTACAAGAAGCAGAATCCGCAGAATATCCAGCAGCTGAACAACCCGCTAAACTACACTCAGGATCGCCATTGCCATTACCACAATAGGTACACTCACCCCCTGCAATATAACAGCCTTCGCAAAAACCACCCGCCCCGCAATCTGACTCATTGAGAGAAGCCGTGCAAACATAACATTGACGAGGAGTGCAAATATCACCATCAGGCGGGGGACAACATTCCTGCTGTTGGCTTTCAAAACACAAAGAGGGACCTGGACCGCACATATAATCGTAATAACCAGTGTTGTAAGAAATGATTGTTACGCCATCAGGGCATGTACTCGTTGTAACGACACCCGGGTCATACTCCACACAAACAGCGTTGGCTTGGCTAATAAATTTAGTGCTAAAAAAGAAAAGCAAGCCAAACAGGACAATACTGCTGAAGATGATATTTATTTTTACTTTGTTGGCTTTTAACATATCTATGTTAAGGCTATTTAGAAATTTCATAGCAACGAGCCAAATAGAAATTTCCTACTCTTGAACAAATTTGAAGAAATTCTTCTAAAACGACCTTTGTATTTGAATAGAAAAGGTCTTATCTAAGTTATCCTTTCCCCATTCAGCCAAGCTTTTATGAAGGTTTCCTTTCTTTTGAGCTTTAACAGTAAATTTAGCATTATACCTACAAACCCTTGACAAACTCCTGAAACTATATTAACATCTGAACAGAAGATGAAGTAAGATCTTATTTCTACTATAAGTCTGTTGACTTACCTAAGTGGCGAGTCGACAACACTGCCTGAAAAGGCAGGAAGGAGGTGTCGCTATAATGCGACGCGTAACAATAGCATTGGTGGCTTTCTTGTTTTTAACCGTCTTGACGTTACCGGCTCTGGCGCAGCAGTATCATGGTCAATGGATAATACAGGGCCGAGTGCGGGTTGACTTGGACCATTCTCTGTATTACCGTGTTGACGGAATGATCTTCTGGCCGGGGGACTTAGAGTATGTAGATGTTACCTCGGATCCCCCAGGCGCTTATATGAACACCTTTGGCAATGCGGGAGTCCAGCTCCCGGAAGCTGCTATGGAGGTAGCGGAGAAGTTAGGAATCGAGTTGGATCCAGAGAATCTCCGCAACCTAGGAGATACATTCCTGATTGATCTGGGCCCTGCGAGAAAAAATGCTGTGGAGCTGGGGCTATCAGAGATTTCTTATAAAATCCCCTTCGTCTATTCATCTACCGAGCCCGAGACTGAACTTTGGTATATGGACGGCCCTGAGGTCAGACCGCCCGGCGAAGAGGACGACCAACATACAGAGTGGATAAGCAATAATCCTGATCAGTCTCAGGCAATAATGCCTATGAGAGCCGTCTTGAGTAACGAACAGCCCAAGTCAGTAATATTATCTGCAAGGGCTGTGGCAATGCCCATACAACCATCAGTTGTCAAGCCGACAGGCAAGACGACCACCACATGGGGCAGAATCAAGGGACATCGGCGGTGATGGAACTTGACAAGCTCTTAGGTCGCGGATGAGGAAGCTTTAGTACGATTATAAAGCTCTCCGACTCCGCGGCTGTTTATTTATTTCGTTGCAAAGTGCTTTATACGACCCTTCAAAAGGTGGTGTTTTTACTGACAATCATTGCCAGCGTCCGTACAAATCCAAATAAGGCCAGGTACGCGGTCACCTGCTGGCACATCTGTGGTTCTGTTCTCAATGCGCAATCCGCCTTCAGTATAAGTTACTCCACCTACAACCCTCAATTTATTGGTCCCAGCATTTGTAGTACCGATTGCCACATTATAGCTGGCTAATGTTGGGTATAAATTAGGGTTTGATAACTCCCACATACCCGCTACAGAATCAACATAACTTTTGCTTGCGGCCTCTGATGCAGCTGAAGGTGTAAGGGGCAAACCAGTAATAGCATAGCCTTGCATATTAATCGTGTCGCCAATGTTAATTGTGGCTATCACCCGGTTAGCGATAAAAACAGCGCTAACAACAATGATGACAATTGAAACAACAGTAATTAACTTGTCTTTCTTTTCCATAGAATTATTCTTTGATTAAAATTATTAAATGACCTTTGTTGGTTAAAAGAATTTAACTTAATCACCTACTACTATCATCTTGCCGGTTTCGCCTCTTTCTGGATGCTTTGGAACATCACAGAAAAAATTATATTCTCCGGGTACTTCTGGCGCATAAAAAGTAATGGCTTTTATTTCTTGATTGCCCACGCCAACAGCTACATCACTGAGTGATTCATCTTCAAATGCTAAGACATGAGGCGCATTGTCTTTGGCTGTTAAAGCAATAATAACCTGCTCTCCTGCTTTCACTTGGAAGCTGGAAGGCTCAAAACCTTTTTCAGCGCTTATCATGAGCCTCACTGCTCCTTGAGGGATTTCATAGTATTTAAGAGGGGTTGACGGCCTTGGAAGGTTAGGATCTTTCCAATCAAAAGGAGGGGCTTTGCTGAAAGTACTACTAGAGTCAATCTCTACCACCACTTCTTTTATTATTGGCTCTCTGGGATAATAAAAACCAGCAAGAAAACCTATAACAAGCCCGATTATAACAAACAAAGGAATAATCTTTTTATCAAGCATATTCTCAAATATTCAAATTATTAGTTTGTTGACCTTTACCCCCACACCAAACAGATACAGGACGGTAAAGCCGTCTAATCGGCCGAAGGCCAGTATCTGTTTGGTGTGGGGGTGAACCCTTAGACCAAACAGACTTCTGGGGCTGGGAGCTTAGTCTTCTATCAAATTTGGCCATTCATCAGCATCTTCTCTTGGCAGGGTTAAACGATAGGATACCTCACCTGGCCTGTCGCTGTAAATTATGAGCTTGGTGCTGTCTTTTTTATACCACGCCCTGCCATTAAACCCTGGGGTAAGCAAAATAACCAAATCATCAATATCTTGGCTGGAGGTCTGCCAGAAAAGCCAGAGATCGCTGCCTGTTTCTTGCTCCGCAAAATCAATTCCATACCTTCTGCTTGAGCCAATCTTTACAACCCCTGAGGTCTCGGTTCTCACCCCGCCAGCAAAGTCTGAAACGTAAGAAGCATATTTTTCACCGTCAATCTCATACACCGGGTCAATCGTTCCTACTGTTAACTTATTAGCTCCTAGGCTCAAATCCCCTGTCATTGTGTCGCCAGTCACATTAACAAATCTGGGATCACAGTCAGAACAAGCAGAAACACCGCCCCCAACCGCCTGGCAACCACCTGCAGTAACAATACCGCCAGAAGAGGTGATATCTGTTAGGGCTTCACCAGCAGGACAATTAACGCTAATGCCTGCTGTACCGCTCTTGCGATAAACGCCGGTAGCATTGATATCTCCGGTAACATCTAAGGCATAAGCAGGAGTGGTGTCGTTAATACCAACAGTCTGATTGCTTTTAACAGTAAGAGAGCCTGAGCCGGATGCGAATGAAATATCAAATCTCCCCCCACCAACATTGTAAAGATTCACAGTGTTGCCTGTGTCCTGCAAATAAACGCCTGCTGTTTGTCCAGCCCCACCTGTTTGCACTCTAATACCAGCATGGCCAGAGCCATCATAAACATGCAACTCCTGATTTGGCCCTGTTGTACCAATACCAATACTCGTGCCATTATTGTAGAGAAAACTGTTAGCTACCCAGTTCGTGTCATCATGTCTTAGGGTTTGACCAGCAGCACCTGCTGGTAATCCTGTTCCGCTCCCGATGCAATCAGTCCAGGCGCCTCCTTGATAGCAACGAAATTTGTTGCTGCCGGTATTGTAATACATCGCCCCATTTATGCCTACAGGATCAGCTCCAAGACTGCCAAGTATCAATCTGTTGGTTGTTCTCGTATCTCCACTAACATCTAAGGCATAAGAAGGGGTGAAGTCGTTAATGCCGATTCTGCCATCAACAACCAGGCTTTCAGCTTGAGAACAAGTGCCACCTCCGCTGTCTATCCTTAAACAGTCCACATCAGTAAAAGTAAGGGGTCCAACAGAACTGTTAAAGCCCATATACATCACGCCATTTCTAACCTCAATATTCCCCCATTCAGTACCCCCGTTTGTAGTATCTTCGCGAATAATAACGCCGTAGGTGCCGCTGTTGCTCTGCAGTTCTATATAATCGTCTCCAGCATTGCTAGATTGAATTTCCAAGGCGTTAGATAAAGCATTGATTTGATTATTGGTTGAACCAACATAAAGATTGCCTCCACTAACCAACATATCGCCGCCAACTGTTGCTAAAGAACCGTCGTCAGAAATAATAGAGTCTACCAAGTCTGTGCCAACTGCATCCCATTTAGTAAGAAAATCTGGTGTGCCCGGACCAATCCCAGCGCCAGTACCAATACAATTAGTCCAAGCACCATTTTGATAACAGCGGAACCTGTTTGTGCCAGTATTATAATACATCGCTCCGTTTATACCTGCTGGATCAGCTGCAAGGCTACCAAGTATCAACCTGTTAGTGGTTCTGGTATCTCCAGTAACATCTAAGGCATAGGAAGGAGTAGGGTCGTTAATGCCCACTTGGTTTATTGCACTAGTTGCATACATATCAGTACCTGAAATAATCCAGTCGCCATCGCCTGCAGCGGCTGCTACCCCTCCTGCTGTCAGGCTTATCCAGCCAGTAGCAGTTCGGCCTTCGAAGTCAGCGCCTGTCCAACGGATAGTGCCAGTGTTGGTGTTGGCTGTGGTGCCTAGCCTTATTGCTCCGTTGACATCAAGCCGTTCTAAAGGACCGCTATTGCTAATGCCCACTCTATCAGCTGAATTGTCAACATAAAGGGTATCGTCGTCAACGCTCAGATCTCCATCGTTGTCGTATTGTAAATAAAGTATGCCGCTAGTGTTGGTAATAATTTCATTACCATCTATTCTCAATGAATTAGCAATTTCTAAAACGCCAGTGTCAGCAAGACCGGTGGCGTCCATGGTATCCTGAAGCTCTACGCGTCCGTCATCCATGACCTGAACCTCACCAGCAGTAGTAAGAGTATTTGGGGTAATATAGGTGCCTTGGTCAGTCCAAAGGCCGGCTGCTGCGCCCCCAATACAGTTAGTCCAAGCACCATTTTCATAGCAGCGGAACCTGTTTGTACCAGTATTGTAATACATTGCTCCGTTAATGCCTGCTGGGTCAGCTGCAAGATTACCAAGCAGCAACCTGTTGGTGGTTCTAATGTCTCCATTAACATCTAAAGCATAAGAAGGAGTTGAGTCGTTAATGCCTACTTGGTTTACTGCAGAGGTTGCGTACATATCAGTACCTGAAATAACCCAGTCGCCATCGCCAAAGGCAGCTGCTGCTCCCCCTGCTGTGAGGCTCACCCAAGCAGCACCTGTATAGCCTTCAAAGTCAGCGCCTGTCCACCGGATAGTGCCTGTGTTGGTGTTGGCTGTGGTGCCCAGTCTTATTGCTCCGTTGACNNGATTGCCTGCTGAATCCAACACTACTCTATAAGCCCCTCCTGTGCCATCATACAGGCCTAATTTGCCACCGCCTATGGAAGCTGTATTGTTGGTTGAATAAAATCTCCATTCCCTGCCGCCTACTCCACCGCCCTGTAATGATATGGCTGGGTTATTAGCACCATAAACATGCAGCTCAAACTGCGGATTTGTCGTGCCAATGCCGACATAATCAATAGCGGTTGTGGCATACATATCAGTGCCTGAAATTATCCAGTCAGCGTCAGCGCCGCCAACACCGCCTGCTGGCCAGCTGGTTCGGCAGTCGTCTGCAATACAAAGCCCTGTACTGCCCCTTACATAGCCATTAACATCCAAGGCTTGGCTGGGAGCGGTTGTACCTATGCCGACCCTGCCATTGCTTCGTATCCTCATCATTTCATCCCAGGTAAAAGCATTGCCTGCTGTCAGCCCTGTTTTTGCCTGAAAACGTATATCACCATTATATAGAATAACCCCTAATGCCTGGTTAGCTCTAGCGATCCACTGGCCTGTCATATGATTCCATGTTCCACCACTCGTTAGAAAAGCATCATCAGCCTCCATGGAAGTCAGGTATCCCCCTTGGTTTACTGCATTTCCAAACTGAACTTGGCTTCCCCATACTTCTACTATGCTTAGTCTATTACTGGGCGTCGCTGTGCCAATACCAACTTCGCCAGAATCTCTCTCAATAGCCATACGGGTATTAACTGTTGCCATATTGGCGCTAAGGATCTTAAAGGTATTATCTGCGCCATCATAGCCCACTCGGAAGCCATAGGTATTACTGCCCCAGACAAGATCGTTTTCAGTAAATTCAATTGTTCCGCTGTCGGCTTGGTTAAGTACTGGATTGCTTGCTTTGATGATGGGGGCAGCACCCGAGACATGAAGAAGAGTGCCAGGGTTTGTTATGCCAATGCCAACCTCAGTGACAGCAGTGGTAGCATACATATCAGCACCTAAAATTATCCAGTCAGCATCAACGCCGCCAACGCCACTAACAGTGCTCAGACACACCAGAGGACCGCCTACTGTGGTGCAGATGTCGCCGCTTTTGGTTTGGTCATCAGGACCTATATTGATGGGGGCTGAAACATTAGCTCCAGGAGGAGGGGCACTTGGCTCTATCCAGGCAGCAAACACAGCATACCCAGCAACAAGAGAGATGATAAGAACGCTTAAAACAAAAGATACTTGTTTGAATAGTTTTGTTTTCATAGTTTTAAATATTGTTAACCTTTTAAAATTCGCCTTTTAGAGTTTTGTTAACTAGTTTATTCCTCACCTTCTTCTGGATTAACATCATCAGAAGAGGTTGCTGGAAAATCTGATAGATTATCTTGAGAAGATATTGGTTGCGATGTTGGAGGGTTCTCAATAAGAGTTATAACCGGGCTGCCAGCAGCCAGCCTTGTCATCCAGATAACGTTTTCAGGATTGAATTTGAGCTTGTTGCTTGGCGCCCAAAAAGCATTTTGAAAGCGCTGAAAAAGCATTGGATTCTCTTGGTCTTGAGTGAAAACAAGGAGATAGGGATCTTTGAGGGTGTAGCGGGAAAATTTGTTTAATCTGCCGAAATAAATATCGCCTGTTCTGAAATAAATCGCGTAATAATGTGACCTTGCTGTGAAAACAAAGTATAAACCTAAAACAACCAAAACTACCACGATTATGGTAATAATCCCCCAGAAAACAATCTTTTTTTGTTTTGGCATAGATTAGGCTATTTTAACAGATTTTAAATAAAAAACGTACCTAAAAGTTATCCACAGGGTAAAGAACCTGGGCTAAATTATATTTTTTGCATAAATATTAAAGATTTACTTCTTACCCTTTATAACCTCATCAACAATCCCGTATTTTTTGGCTTCTTGAGCTGACAAATAGAAGTCTCTGTCAGTGTCTTTTTCTATTTTCTTCAAGGGCTGCCCCGTGTGTTTGGCTAAAATCTGGTTAAGTTTTTGCTTGATTTTAAGGATTTGCCTGGCGCCAATCTCAATTTCAGCTGCCTGGCCAGTAATGCCTCCAGCCACCTGATGCAAAAGGACCTCTGAATTGGGCAAAACAAACCTTTTTCCCTTAGCGCCAGCCGCCAGCAAGGTTGCCCCCATTGAAGCTGCTATGCCAACACAGATGGTTGAAACATCACAGTCCACATACTGCATGGTGTCGTAAATCGCCAAGCCAGCAGTAACCGAGCCGCCGGGCGTGTTGATATAAAGCTTGATGTCCCGACTAGGATCTCTTGATGCTAAAAGTAAAATCTCAGCTATAACCAAATTAGATAGAGAATCAGTAATGGGACCTGCTAAAAAGATAATTCTTTCCTCTAAAAGACGAGAAAAAATATCGTAAACCCTCTCTCCTCTTTGCGATTTTTCAATTATAGTGGGAATTATCGGCATAAATTAGATGGATTAGTCATTTTTAATACAGCTTTCAAGCTTTGCAAACACTTTATTATTATATATCACGCCTTTATAATAATCTCTCAAGCGCTCAAGGTCAATCTCTTTTTTGGCTTTTTCAACGGTGGGATAGTTTTTTAAAAAGTTGTTTAGGGCTCTTTCAATTTCTTCTGGCTGAACCTCAATCTTCTCCTGCTTGCCGATTGCCCTTAAAACAAGGAAATTCCTAACCCTGACCCTGGCCTCCTCTAAAAAGGTTTTTTTAAGCTCATCTTCTGTTTTTTTAGCGCCTTTTAAGTATTCTTCAAAAGAAACCTTGAGCTCGCTTTTCACTTTTTGGCGGAGCCCCTCAAGCGTTCTCTCCTGCTCAAGATACACCAGAGATTCAGGAGCTTCAAAATCCAACTCTTTGCCTATTTTCTCCAATACTTGCTTTTGCCATCTTTGGTTTTCAGCCATTTCTTTTTCTTTTTTNNCTTTTTTAATGCCTTGTTTCAAGCTCTGCTTCAAAGCTTTCAAGTTATCAAATCTTCCCAATTTCTTAGCAAACTCATCATCAAGAACAGGCATTTTTACTGACTGAACCTTGTTCAGCTTAGCTTTAAACTGAGCTTTTTTTTCAGCAAGCTCTTTTTTAAAATAGTCTTTTGGGAAAACAACACTGAACTCTTTTTCCTCCCCTGCCTTCATTCCTTCAAGGTTTTCCTCAAATCCAGCCACAAATTGCCCTTTGCCCAAAAAGAAGCTGTCTTTGTAAGCCTTGTTATTTTCAACCTGGGGGCTTTGATATTCAACCTCAACAAAGTCTCCTTTTTTGGCTGCTTTTTTTAAATCTTGAAACTGGGCTCTTGACTGCTGCAAAAAGTTGAGGGTATCTTTAACTTCTTTTTCCTCCACCTCAACTGCTTGCTTTTTAATTTCAGAGGCAATCTTTTTATAATCAGGAAGATTGATTTCGGGCAAAACCTCAACCCTTGTCCTGAAACAGAAAGGATTATTCCTGGCCAGCTTTAAAACTTCAATCTGAGGCTGGTTGATGACCTCTAGTTCTTCTTCTGCAACAAACCTCGGGTATTTGGCTTTAACCGCAAGCTCAGCTGCCTCGGCCAGAATCTTACCCTCTCCAACTTCTTTTTCCACCAATTCTTGAGGCGCTTTTCCAGGCCTGAAGCCCTTGAGCTTTAAGTTTTTACTTAGCTTATTAGCAGCTCTGCCTAAGAAGGGCTCAAATTCTTCCCAAGAAAGCTCAAATAAAATCTCTATCCGTGATTTTGGCAATTTTTTAACCTCAGTTTTCATCTATTTCTTCTCTTTGAATCTCTTTATAGCCTCCCTAATAATCTCTTTGGCTTTTTCTTTGCCTTCCCAGCCCTTGACTTTTACAAACTTACCTGGCTCTAATCTTTTCATAATCTCATAGAATTCCTGAATTTCCTTTTTTGAATGTTCTGATAAATCTTTGACGTCCTGGATTTCTTTTAGTCTTGGTTCAAGCTTTTCTTTGGGAGCAGCAACAATTTTATGGTCAATACCTGCTTCGTCCTCCATCAAAAGAACAGCTATGGGCCTCACTTTAATAACACAGCCCGGAAAGGTGGGAAATGTTGTCAACACTAAAACGTCTAAGGGATCTCCATCTTCGGAAGCAGTTTGAGGTATCGAGCCATAATCAACTGGAAAAAATACAGGAGAATAAAGAACCCTGTCTAATGTAAAATACCCCTTTTCTTCATCATACTCGTATTTATTGCTTGACCCCTTAGGAATTTCAACAACCACGTTGATTTCCTCTGGCGGATTATCGCCCGGTGAAATGTCTTTAAAAAGATTCATAGGTTATAATTTTCAAATTCACAATTTTCAATTTACAATGAAATTTTAATCTTCAATGACTTAATTCTCAAACAAGGACTTGCCATGTTTGAAAATTGAAAATTGGTCATTGAAAATTCATTGAAAATTGGTACTTGAAAATTGAAAATTAACTCATTGGCACTTAGTGCTTTGTGACTTTTGAAGTATGAAATATAAATATCTCATGTATTCTATCTTCCCATCATTTCTTTTAGTTTTTCGGATAGCAAATTGACAGTTTGAGCAACGCTCGCAACCTGTTCGTATATTTCCTTAATTTGCGTTGTGCTACCTTTGAAGTCCTTGGGACTATTAGATAACGATGACTGAGGAATATCTTCTGATGATAAAGCTAACTGAGAATTGTAAAGCTGT
>JABAOF010005594.1_pt2 | contig 12083 bp, 14 predicted proteins | sample 7062171 | NCBI WGS metagenome assembly JABAOF01 (sample SAMN14538628, study PRJNA623070) | marine sediment metagenome | biome: marine biome [ENVO:00000428]; feature: marine pelagic biome [ENVO:01000023]; material: deep marine sediment [ENVO:00002113] | place: India: Gulf of Khambhat ... | reverse complement strand
AGTTGGATTGGGGTAGAAAAGGTTTTAAAAAAGAATGATCCTGAACTTTTCCCAAAATACAAAGAAATATTTTTCACAAAAGCCAAAAAAGACTACTTAGATCAATTAAGGGCCGAGATCGACGGGCTTAGCAAAAAATATAAGATTAAAACCCGCCTTTTTATTCACTAAAAAATTCTTCTTGCATTTTATTTTTTATTTTGCTAAACTTCTTTAAGTAAAGTTTAAATTCAATTTTTAATTCACACGCTTTTTGGCTCTTACTATCTTGAGTGAAAGATAGCGTTCTCAGAGCCAACCCTGAGTTCGGCAGCTGCCGGATCGAATGGGTGGACTGCTTTTGTCCTCTCCGACCTAAAGTCGGAGTCAAAAGTAGGTTGATAAAAGCGGAGGTCCGGCGACTTGTCGGAAAAGGAAAAAAATTTTATGGCAATTCCGTCAATGCGAGAAATGTTAGAAGCAGGAGTCCATTTTGGGCATAAAGCTTCTCGTTGGAATCCCAAAATGGCCCCTTTTATTTTTACCCAAAGAGATAAAATTCATATTTTTGATTTAGCTCAAACGGTAGAAATGTTAGAAAAAGCTTGTAATTTTTTAGAAAAAATTGCTAAAGAAGGTAAAACAATTCTTTTTGTTGGGACTAAAAAACAGGCCAGCTCAATTATCAAGAGAGAGGCTGAAAGATGTGGGATGCCCTATATTAGTGAACGGTGGCTAGGGGGAATGCTTACTAATTTTAAGACTATTCGGGCACGGATTAAATATTTTAAAGAATTAGAATCCAGAGATCTCGAAAATCTTACCAAAAAAGAAAAAGCCAGACTTTTAACAGAAAAAAACAAGCTAAGACAAATATTTGAAGGGATAAAAGATCTTAATGATTTACCTGACGCTCTTTTTGTAGTTGACATTATTCGAGAAGAAACAGCGGTTCGAGAAGCAAATAGATTGAAAATACCAGTTGTTGCCCTTGTTGATAGCAATAATAGTCCTAATTTGGTTGATTATATTATTCCTGGCAATGATGATGCTATTGGTTCTATTAAAATAATTGCTCAATCAGTGACAAATGCTATTATTGAAGGTGGAGGAGGAAAAGCAAAGAAAATCGAAGAAGTAAAACAAGAATCTGAGGAGAAAAAAATCGTTTCTAAACCAATTAAGGAGACTAAAGAAAAAGTTAAAAAAGTGTCAAAGGTGGCAGAGGCAACAGAAGTATCAAAGATAGAGAACAAAAAAGAAGCAAAGAAAACTGAGATTAAAGAGAAAAAAATAAGAAACCGGAAAAATCTAAAAAGACTAAAGAAAAATCAGAAGTAAAAGCTAAGAAATCCAAAAAATCGCAAAAAACTAAAAGGAAGAGCAAATAATGAAAGAAAAAATCATTGAATTAAGAAATCAAACTGGGGCCGGAATAGTTGATTGTAAAAAAGCTCTAACTGCCTCAAGTGGTAATATTGAAAAGGCAATTGAAATTTTAAGAAAGAAAGGACAAAAGATTGTAGCGGCTAAGACCCAAAGAGAGGCCAAAGAAGGACTAATTGAATCCTATATTCATGCTGGTGGTAAAATAGGAGTATTAGTTGAAGTTTTTTGTGAGACCGATTTTGTTGCTCGGAATGAAGAGTTCAAAGAATTAGCTCATAATTTAGCAATGCATATTGCGGCACAAGATCCACAGTATTTAAGAAAAGAAGATATTCCTAAAGATATTTTAGATCAAGAGAGAAAAATTGAATTAGAGAGATTAAAAGATAGTGGCAAACCCAAAGATATTTTAGATAAAATAGTAGAAGGGAAGCTGAAAAAGTTTTTTGAGGAGACTTGTCTTTTAGAACAAACCTACATTAAAGATGAATCAAAAAAGATCAGAGATTTGATTGAAGAAAAGATAAGTAAATTTGAAGAAAATATCAAGATAGGAAGGTTTACAAAATACCAGTTAGGAGGGTAGGATGATTGATGAAATTTTAAATAATCTAAGACCAAGACTAGAAAAAGCTATTGAATTTCTAAAGAGAGACCTCTCTACCCTACATACTGGAAAAGCAAATCCTTCTTTAGTTTCTGATGTTTTAGTTGAGGCGTATGGTAGTAAAATGCCTTTAAAAAGTGTTGCTTCTATTACTGCTCCTAATCCTAAATCAATTATTATTACCCCTTGGGATAAAGCAAACCTTGGGCTTATTGAAAAAGCTATTCTTTCTTCAAACTTAGGTTTTACCCCTATAAATGATGGGGAGTCAGTTAGAATTAACATTCCTCCTCTTAATGAAGAAAGAAGACGGGAATTTGCAAAGATAGTTTCCACAAAAGCCGAGGAGGCTAAGGTTAGTATTCGAAATTTACGTCATGAATCCCATGAAGAAATAAAAAAAGCGGAATCTGGTGGAAAGATTACTGAAGACGAAAAGTATCGCGGTGAAGATCAACTTCAAAAAATAGTTGAAGAATATAATAAAAAAGTTGATAATATTACAAAAAATAAAGAACAAGAACTGATGCAGATATGATCTTAGCTAATTAGTTAAGTAGTTAGTTGGTTAATTAAAAGAATAAATGTATTAAGGAGAAAAAAATAATGACCAAAAAATCAAATCAAAAAGTTCCAAAACACCTTGCTATTATTATGGATGGCAATCGTCGTTGGGCAAGAAAAAGAAAACTACCAATTCCGGAAGGACATAGAAGAGGGAGAAAAGCCTTTAGGGATATCTTAAAACATTGTGGAGACCTAGGAATAAAGATAGTTACAGTTTATGTTTTTTCGACCGAGAATTGGAAAAGATCTAAAGAAGAAGTAAAAGGATTAATTGGCTTACTAGAGGAATCTATACTCAAAGAGGCAGATAGGTTAGACAGAAATAATGTTAATATAAGGATTTTAGGTGATATCACTGCTTTTTCTAAAAAAATTCAAAAAAAACTTTTAGAAGTAATTAAAAAGACAAAAGACAATAAAGGTTTATGTTTAAATTTAGCCTTAAATTATGGGGGACGAGCTGAAATTACTAATGCTATAAATAAACTAATTAATAAAAACAAAAAACCTAAAATTACAGAAAAAGATATCGAAAAAGGCTTATATACCTTTGGTGAACCAGATCCTGATTTGCTAATCAGAACCGGAGGAGTCTATAGATTAAGCAACTTTTTACTTTGGCAACTGTCTTATACCGAACTTTATTTTACTAATACTTTATGGCCAGATTTTAGTCCTAAAGAATTAGATAAAGCTATTTATGAATTTGGTAATCGTATTCGTAATTTTGGGAAGTAATGAAAAACCCTACCTTAGTTTTAAAAGCTTTTGAACGTTACGAAAAAGATCTTCGTAAAGATTTAGAAATAGTTCTTTTAAAAAAGGAATGTCAGTATACGTGTAATATAATAAAGTACTTCTTAGGCTGGTTAGATGAGAGATTCAGTCCAATTGAAGTTTATGGAGGCAAGAGATTTCGAGGGGGATTATGTCTTCTGGTAAGTGAAATTATTTCAGGTGATTATAGGAGAGCGTTGCCAGTTGCTTCTTCTTTGGAACTTTTCCATAATTTTACTTTAATTCATGACGATGTAGAAGATAATGATCCTTTAAGAAGAGGGAGGCCGACAGTTTGGAAAGTCTGGGGGAAAAATTTAGCAATTAATACAGGAGACGTTGGATTAATTCTTAGCTTACTGTCTTTAAATCGACTAAATAAACTGGGTTTAAAAAAGGGGAAAATTCTTGAGATTCAAGAGTTTTTGGGAAACATTTATCTAAAAATTGGTCAGGGCCAATTTTTAGATTTAACTATGAGTGAAAAATCTCTTACTAAAGATATTTCTGAGAAAGAATATCTAAAAATGATCGAATATAAAACTTCTGTCTTAGTAGGCGCATCTACTAAATCAGGAGCAATGATTGCTACTGACAACAAATGGGTTATAGAAAATTTTTATCACTTTGGTCTAAATTTAGGCTTAGCTTACCAAGTTTTTGATGACACCATTAGTATTTGGGGGAATCCAGAATTCTCTGGCAAGTTAAAATTTAATGATATTAAAGAAAAAAAGAAAACTTTACCGATTGTTTATGCATTTAATCATACTAATTCTAAAATAAAAAAAGAACTAGCTGATTTATATAGTATTGAAAAGATTAATGATAATATTGCAAAACAAATTGTTGAGATTTTAGATAAAACAAATTCCTATGCATACTGTTGGAATTTAATAAATAGATATAAGGAAAATTCCTTAAAATTCTTAAGAAAAACAAAGATAAAAGACATAAACCAAATAGAGTCTTTGGTTCATAATTTAATTCCTAATGTAAAAAATTATACAAAAATAGCCGTTAAATAAATTAACATTAATTAACAAAAGTTAATAAAATAATAGGGATATGGAAATATTTTTAGCTAAAGAAGCAGGATTTTGTTTTGGGGTAAAGAGGGCTGCTGATCTTACTCTTTATGCGGCTAAAAATAGTGATAAAGTAGAAACTCTTGGCTCACTAATTCATAATAAGCAATTTACAAAGTTTTTAGAAAAGAAAGGTATTTTTGAAGTAGGTGATATAAATAATATAAAAGCAAGTAAAATTGTTATTCGCTCTCATGGTATCACTAAAAATCAAGAGAAGACTTTGAGAAAAAAAGGAGTAAAAGTGATAGACGCGACGTGCCCCTTTGTAAAAAGAGTACAAAATTTGGCTGAAAAATTGGAACGAGATGGATTTCGTGTTTTAATTTTAGGAGAAAAGGGTCACCCCGAGGTTATTGGGATCAGAAGTTATATTTCAAGACCTTTGGTGATAAAGAATACTAAAGGGATGTCGCTACTGAGAAGAAAAGAAAAGATTGCTTTAGTTTCGCAAACTACTCAGGAATTATCTTTGTTTAAAAAAGTGGCTGATTATCTTAGAAAGAATTTTGATAGTGTCAAAATTTTTAATACTATTTGTGATGCTACTGAAAAGAGACAAAGAGCCGCAATAGATCTAGCAAAAAAAGTAGGCATCATGATAGTTGTTGGAGGAAGACACTCATCAAATACCAGTAATTTAAAAAAAGTTTGTGAAAGTTATACCAAGACCTATCATATTGAGACAGAAAAAGAATTAAAAAATTCATGGTTTGTTTCTACTAAGTCTATTGGGGTTACAGCAGGGGCTTCTACTCCTGATTTTGTTATTAAAGCTGTATTAAATAAGTTAAAAAATATCGCACTTTCTAAAGGAGCCGAATGATAACCTTAATCTCTTTTTTATTAGTTTTTGGGTTTTTGGTTTTTGTCCATGAATTTGGGCATTATATTGTAGCAAAGCGAGCCGGAATAAAAATTGAAGAATTTGCCTTTGGTTTTTTTGTCCCAATTTATACTTGGAAGAAAAATGGGGTAAAATATTCTATCAACCTTATTCCCATTGGTGGGTATGTAAAGATGTTGGGAGAAGAAGGAGGACATGAAGATAATCCCCAGAGTTTTTCTTATCAGTCGTTTTCTAAAAAAGCTCAGATTCTTTCCGCTGGTGTAATTATGAATATTTTTTTATGTATTTTGATTTTGAGTTTTGGTTATGGGATTGGTATGAAGTCCTTAATTCCAGGGATGTGGGATCATCCTGGAGTTGTTAATACTCAAAAAGTAAAAATTTTAGAGGTTAACAAAAACTCTCCAGCCGATAAAGCCGGCCTCAAGCCTAATGATAAAATTTTAGAAGTTAATGAAGAAAAAATCTTTCTGGATTTTGAGTTTGCTGCCTTTGTAGCTGATAAAGAAAATCAAACTGTTAATCTTTTAATCGAAAGAGATGGGAAGAAAGAAAATATTAAACTTATCCCGACCTTGAATGAAGACGAAAAAAGAGCTGTGATTGGAGTGATAATTGAAACTGAAGGAAAGATTAGATCGCCTTGGTATTTAGCTCCAATTGCTGGATTTTTAGAGACTTTAAGATTAGCCAAATTGACCGTTATTGGTATCTTTAATTTTTTCGCTACTTTATTTACCAGATTTAGTATTGGCGAAGAAGTAGTGGGTCCAGCTGGAATTTTTGCCGTGACAGGAATGTTTGCCAAATTGGGATTTTTTTATCTTTTACAATTTGTAGCTATTTTAAGTTTGAGTTTGGGTTTGGTTAATATTCTTCCAATCCCAGCTCTAGATGGGGGTCATATTCTTATTTTTGGGATTGAAAGATTAGCTGGCAAAAAACTTAGTCTTGAAATCCGAGCTTTTATCAATACTTTAGGCTTTGCCTTTCTAATACTTTTGGTTATATTGGTAACAGTTAAAGATTTTGGTCGGTTTGAGATTTTTAGGAACTTATTTGGGAGATAATATGAAATTAAGTCAACTTTTTGGAAAGACAAAAAGAGAAGTGGCTCGGGAAGTTGCGAGTACCAATCACCGTCTTTTAGTTAAGGGTGGTTTTATTGTCCAGCTTACTTCCGGTATTTATACTTATCTTCCCTTAGGACTAAAAGTTCTTACTAAAATTGAAAATATTGTTCGGGAAGAAATGGATGCTATTGGCGGGGAAGAAGTTTTAATGCCAGCCCTTCAGCCTAAATCTTTGTGGCAGGAAACCAAGCGATGGGACGGGCCGATTTCGGAAATTATGTACAAGGTTAAAGATCGGGAAGGGAAAGAGTTAGGTTTGGGGCCGACTCATGAAGAAGTTTTGACTGATATTATAAGAAAAGACGTAAGATCTTATAAAGACCTTCCTCTTTATGTTTATCAGATTCAGACCAAATTCAGGGACGAACCCCGAGCCAAATCCGGACTTCTTCGCGGTCGGGAGTTTAGAATGAAAGATCTTTATAGTTTTCATACAAATGAAAAAGATTTTAAAAAATACTACGAAATTGTAAAAAAAGCTTATCTTAAAACTTTTAAACGTTGCGGACTTTCTGATGTCTTGGTAGTTGAAGCTTCTGGAGGAGCTTTTACCAAAGATCTTACTCATGAATTCCACGTTACAACCCCAGCAGGAGAAGACTCAATAATTTACTGTGAGAAATGTGGGTTTGCTCAAAATGTTGAGATTGCCAAGAAAAAAGAAGGAGAAAGTTGCCCTAAATGCAAAAAAACTCTTAAAGTTTTTCGGACTATCGAAATTGGTCATATCTTTACTTTAGGGACAAAGTATTCTAAGGATATGAAAGCTTATTTTTCAGATAAAGATGGTAAGGAAAAACCAATTATTATGGGCTGTTATGGGTTAGGAGTGAGTCGGCTTTTGGGAGCGATTGTCGAAGTTAAGTACGATGAAAATGGTATTATTTGGCCTAAAAATATCACCCCTTATCAAATTCATCTTTTAAATCTCGAGTTAAAAACAAAGAAAGAAACCGAAAAAATTTACAAAGACCTACAAAACCAAGGAATAGAAGTTTTATGGGATGATCGAGATGAATCTCCTGGTGTCAAATTTGCCGACGCTGATCTAATTGGCATTCCCATCCGAATTATCGTAAGTCCCAAAACTCTTAAAGCTTCCTCAGTCGAAATTAGCCCAAGGGATTCTGAAAAAGTTAAACTGGTAAAAATCAATAGAATCACTCAATATATAAAGACTTAGTAAGAACTAAGTTATGATCTCGAAGATTATGTACACTATTTAGCTTTCTAATAAGTGTAGTTACCTTTTGTGTTGACCAAAATGAAAAAAATTGATTTATTATTATTTTTAGCTATCTTTATCCTTGCAGTATTAACTTTCTTTTTAATTGGTTATAAATTATTTATAGATCATAGTAATCAAAATTTAAAAATTATAAAAATCAATGATACACAATTGATAGTTGAAATTGCTGATACGGTTGAAGAAAGAGCTAAAGGACTTTCTAATCGGAATTATCTTATGAAGAATCGAGGAATGCTTTTTGTTTTTGATAAGCCCGATTGTTACTCGTTTTGGATGAAAGACATGCTAATTCCACTTGATTTTATTTGGATAAAAGATGGTATAGTTGTTGAAGTTAGTCAGGATGTCAAACCAGAGGATTATCAACCTCCTAGAGCATTAACTTCTCGGGATAAAATAGATATGGTTTTAGAAATTAATGCTGGCTTGGTTAAAGAATTTAATTTTAAGGTTGGTGACAAAGCTAATCTAATTTATGATTAATATGATTGAATTGATATAAGCCCTGAGGGATTATTGGTAACTAATTATGTCGAAGGACAACTTCAAAAAGTTGTCCTTTTTTCTTTTGAGATATTAGATATTTGTCTATAATAAAGAAATGGACCATAAAATTAGTAACACTGGCGGCTTTTTTCTTGCGGACAAGCCTTCTGGGATTTCAAGCGCCAGAGTCGTTAGTGAAGTTAAAAAGAAGTTTGGGTTTAAAAAGGTGGGGCATGCCGGGACTTTGGATCCGTTTGCCACTGGGCTTCTGATTGTTTTGGTTGATAAATTTACCAAGAAGTTTGATTTTTTTCAGACTTTGGAAAAAGAATATGAAGCAACGGTTATGTTAGGGAAGACTACCGATACTTATGATGTTGAAGGAAAAGTTATTTCAGGGTTTAAAGGTAAAATTGAGATAGAAAAAGAAAAATTACTTACGGCTTTAAAGTCTTTTGAAGGTAAGATTCTCCAAAAACCACCTTCTTTCTCAGCTTTAAAGATTAAAGGCACTCCTTCCTATAAATTGGCAAGAGAAGGAAAAGTTGTTGAACTTTCTCCTCGCAAAGTTTTTATCAAAAAAATCGAGCTGACAAAATTGGCTCTTCCCAAAATTTATCTTAAAATTACCTGTTCGTCAGGAACTTATATAAGGTCGCTGGCAAATGATTTGGGAGAAAAATTAGGCTTTGGGGCATATCTTTTTGAGCTCAAAAGAACTCGAATCGGTAAATTTGATTTGAAAAATGCCACATCTCTCGAAGAATTAAGTTTGAATGATTTAAGAACTAACCTCACTTAATTTGACAAATTGATTTTTAATATGCTAAACTTAGGCATTCTGGGAAATTCCCAGAATAATTCCGAACTTTGAGAGGTGAATAAAGAGTGAATTCAAAAAAGAGCGAGTCCCAGATTGATCAGTCGACACTAAACCTTTTTTCTGCCATTGCAAGATGGCTAAAAATTGGTGACAGTGGTGTAAGTAGCGAGGCCATGATTTATCATCTAACTGGACTTGACCTTCACAGCAGTTGCCAGCATCCTATTGATGCTAATGATTTTGGTCGCTGTGAAAGGTTACTCAGCTCAGTCCCGGGGCTTCGTGAAAGGCTTCCCAAAATGGCTGAGGTCTCATCGCAGTGGGCAGCACTCGTTGCTAGGTGGCCCGAGCTTGCTGAGGCCTACTATAGACCGGGGTTAAAACCATCTTTGTCAACACTAATACGTGAAATTCTCGCTTCGGCGTAGTAGTTATTAGAGTTTGTGGAGTAGGAGGTGAAAATTGTGGACACGAAGACATCAAGAGTTTTGATGGAAAACGGAAAGATAAAAATAGAGACAACGGCAATAATCGGCCCGGAGGACTTTTGTATCACCAAGAAGGACGGAGTCTCAATGACCGGCAGAGAAGTGAAGGGATATCTTTTGGATAAAACAACGTACCCTTTACCTGAAGACAATAGCTACTATCTTACGGGACATGAGTTAAAGTAGATCTTCAGGGATGATGAGACGTATAATCTTTCTCGAAAAGTCTTTGCGGATTTTATCCAAGCACGAGAGTAAGAAAGACTTCAGAGCTCTTTCTTAGAGTAGGAGGTGATTTGGATGCTTAGTTCTTCTGGGAAAGCGGTTTATTGTGAGGATCCCGGCCATCGGGAATGCTTTCTTGAGTTTACACACTATCATGCCAGGGATTGTACTACTAAACCAGGGAATGTGACAGTTATTTCTTATTGCCAGAATCAAAAAGAAATAACAGACTCTTGTCATTCTCAAGAGCATCATCACGAATTCAAAATCGAGGAAGTCAAACAAGCACTGGAAAATTTTACTGCCGGGCTAAAAGAATCAGCCAAAAGTGGCTCAAGGGGTGGCCCTGGCGGCGGAGAGGCCTAAACAAGATTAGTTTCAGAGTTTCTCAAAGGGGGTGAAAAGCGTTGAGGTATCATTTCAGACGTATCTTTCAGATCGGCTTTTGCGGTGACTGGATTGAAATCTATGAAATTAGACCTCATCCGCGGTTCAATGGAGAATTCTTTCTCGCTTTTCGGGAAAAGCACAAAAGGAAGGTACTACCTTTCATGGATGGCTTAACTGTTGGTGGAGTAAAGAAAATAATAGAGTCATTGACACAGCTCCCTAGCGCAGCACTCCCCAATATCTTAACAGAACTCTGTCTCTTGATTGATGATAGGCAGAAAGATCCGCGGTATTCGCTCATACCTATCGTTGCTAGATAGATAAGAAATTGGACTATAAACCCCGTCTGCTTTTTGCAGTTTCACTAAAAAAGACCTGTACCAGAAATGGTGTTTTGCAGGTCTTTTTCTTTAATAATATTTTGACCTTTGGTTTACAATTTTCCCCGTGTCCTCATTAATATATATCAAAGAAATCGGCCCGATGACTCTCTGACAAGTCCGAAAACGACTGCTGGAATTATTCGGACCGTAGAGTCCGAGTATCGGACTCCTTTGGAGAGTCCCGACCGAAACGCGGGAAATTTTGAGTTTTTATATTATTTCTCTCTTGCAAGTAGCTTTGGGGCGTGGTAAACTTTTTTTGCATATACATCTTAATATCCGAATCTTATTTTTGTTATCATTGTATTTTTATAAAATAAAATCTTCTTGATTCGGATCTATTTTGAGTTATATTTTTGAAGAGTAGGTATGTATGATCAATAAAATTTTTGGTTATTTTTCTCATGATATTGGGGTTGACTTAGGGACTGCTAATACCCTTATCTATGTAAAAGGGAAGGGAATTGTTATTAATGAGCCTTCTGTTGTTGCTATTAATAACAAAACCAAACAGATTTTAGCAATTGGAGATGCAGCAAAAAGGATGGTGGGTCGGACCCCGGCAAATATTATTGCTAGCCGTCCGTTGGTAGATGGAGTTGTTTCGGATTTTGAGGTAACTGAGCAAATGCTCAAATTTTTTATTGAGAAGGTTCACAAAGAAGCCTTTACTCTTTTTCCTCGTCCTCGGGTAGTGATTGGAATTCCTTCTGGGGTAACTGAAGTCGAAAAGAGAGCGGTTGAGGAAGCAACAGTTAATGCTGGAGCCAGACAAGCTTTTTTAATTGAAGAGCCAATGGCAGCAGCAATTGGTTCAAGGCTTCCAGTTCAAGAAGCCGGAGGGAGTATGATTGTTGATATTGGGGGTGGAACTACTGAAGTAGCAGTTATTTCTCTTGGAGGGATCGTTACTTGTCGTTCAATTCGAATTGCTGGCGATGAGCTAAATAGAGATATTATTCAATTTGCTAAAGATGAGTACAATCTGCTTTTAGGGGAAAGAACAGCCGAAGACATTAAAATTAACATTGGTTCAGCTTATCCATCAAAAGAAAATTTAGAAGCAGTAATGCGAGGTCGAGATTTAGTGACAGGACTTCCAAAGTCAATTGTTGTTAACAGTAATCAAATTAGAAGTGCTTTAGCTAAGTCAATTGCTACTATTGTTGATACTATTAAAACTACCTTAGAAGAGACTCCTCCAGAACTGGTGGCTGATATTATGGATAAAGGGATTGTTTTGGCTGGCGGAGGAGCTTTACTTCGTGGTTTAGATGCCTTAATAAGTCAGCTTACCAAGATGCCGGTAATTATTTCTGATGATCCTTTAACTACGGTTGTCAGAGGGAATGGTTTGGTTTTAGAAGATATTGAGTCGTTGAAAAATATTTTGGTTTCTACTCAGTATGATAAGTCGCCGAGATAAATATTTAGAGAAAAGATAGAAATTAAAAAATAGTTATTAGTCTTAAATTGAAATTGAGAATTAAAGATTCCTGATCTTTTATGAAAAAACGATACTATTATTTTTTAACAACCTTTATTTTAGTTTTCTTTTTGATTTTTTTACATCGGGCCGGATACTTAAGAACTGCCGAAAGTTTTGGGAGATCTTTAATTTCTCCAGTTGGGATTTATCTTAATAATCT
>JABAOF010052274.1_pt1 | contig 12084 bp, 11 predicted proteins | sample 7062171 | NCBI WGS metagenome assembly JABAOF01 (sample SAMN14538628, study PRJNA623070) | marine sediment metagenome | biome: marine biome [ENVO:00000428]; feature: marine pelagic biome [ENVO:01000023]; material: deep marine sediment [ENVO:00002113] | place: India: Gulf of Khambhat ... | reverse complement strand
CCCCTGAAGGGAAAGATCCTGAACGTGGAGAAAGCACGGCTCGACCGCGTGCTCAAGAGCCTCGAGATCCGGATCCTCATCACCGCCGCAGGGACAGGCGTCGGCGAGGACTTCGAGCTGAAGAAGGCCCGCTACCACAAGGTGATCCTGATGACGGATTCCGACGTGGATGGCTCCCATATCCGGACGCTCCTCCTGACCCTGCTCTTCCGCTACATGCGCCCCCTGGTTGAGGCTGGCTACGTGTACATCGCCCAGGCGCCATTGTTCCGCCTGAAGAAGGGGGCAACCACCCGCTACGTCTTCACGGAGAAGGAGATGGAGCGGATTCTCGGTGAGATGGGGAAGGGGACCAGGGTCCAGCGTTTCAAGGGCCTCGGAGAGATGAACCCCGAGGAGCTGTGGGAGACCACCATGGATCCAGAGACGAGGATGCTGAAACAGGTCACCATCGAGGATGCCGTGAGGGCGGACGAGCTCTTCACCATTCTCATGGGAGACGCCGTGGAGCCGAGAAGGGATTTCATCCAGGACCACGCGCAGCACGTCATCAACTTGGACATCTGAGGAGGGAAGTCATGGCGACATCGGCGCAGATGAGTTATCGTCCCATTGAGCAAGAGATGGAGCAGTCGTACATCGACTACGCCATGAGCGTCATCGTGGGTCGGGCACTGCCGGACCTCCGGGATGGTCTCAAGCCTGTTCAGCGGCGGATTCTCTATGCCATGACGCAGATGGGCCTCCGTTCCAGTCAGGCTCACCGCAAGTGCGCTCGCGTCGTGGGAGACGTCTTGGGTCGACTCCATCCCCATGGCGAGGCGGCGGTGTACGACGCCCTCGTACGTATGGCCCAATCCTTCAGCCTTCGCTACCCTCTCGTGGATGGACAGGGGAATTTCGGCTCGACCGACGGCGATCCTCCCGCCGCCATGAGATACACGGAGTGTAGGCTGGCTCCTCCGTCGGAGGAGATCCTCCAGGACCTGGGGAAGGAGACTGTCGACTTCGTGGACAACTTCGACGCATCGATACAGGAACCCATCGTCTTGCCCGGAAAGTTTCCGAACCTCCTGGTGAACGGGGCTAGCGGTATCGCCGTGGGTATGTCCACAAACATTCCACCCCACAACCTGCGGGAGATCTGCAATGCCTTGGCCTACGTCATCGATAACAAGAAGGCGAAGCCCGAGGATCTAGAGGAGATAGTCCAGGGTCCTGACTTCCCCACCGGGGGCATCATCTGCGGTCAGTATGGAATCATCGAGGCCTACCGGACCGGTCGAGGCCACCTGCGAGTCAGGGGCACGACCCATGTGGAAGACCTCCCCCGGGACAAGAAGGCTATCGTTATCACAGAGATTCCCTACCAGGTCAACAAGTCCAACCTGGTGGAGGCCATCGCCAACTTGGTCAAGCAGAAGAAGGTGGACGGCATCGTCGACCTTCGGGACGAGAGCGATCAGGACGGCATCCGCGTGGTCGTGGAGCTACGGCGGGATGTTCACGAAGAGATCATCCTCAATCAGCTCTACGCCCACACGCCGCTGCAAACCACTTTCGGAATCATCAACCTGGCCCTCGTGGACGGGGAGCCAAAGGTCCTCTCGCTGCTAGACACCATGAGGGAATTCCTGAGCTTCCGCGAGGAGGTGACTCGGCGGAGGACGAGGTTCGACCTCCACAAGGCCCAGGACCGCATTCATATCGTTGAGGGCCTCCTCGTCGCCCTGAAGGCTCCTAGTAAGGTTGTCCGGCTCATCCGGGCCTCGGAGACCGCCCGTCACGCCGAGAGGTCTCTGGTGCGAGAGTTCCAGCTCACCGCCAAGCAAGCCAAGGCCATCCTGGAGATGAGGTTGCACCGCCTAACGGCCATGGAGGTCCAGTCCCTGAGGGAGGAGAGGGACAAACTCCGCTCACAAATCGAGCAGCTGAGGGCGGTCCTGAGGAGCCGTCGGCTTCGCATGGCCATAGTCAAAGAGGAGCTCCTTCAGATTCGGGACAAGTACGGAGACGCGCGGCGCACTCAGATCGAGGAGGAGGAGCCCGAGGACCTCGTGATGGAGGACCTTATCCCGAACGTCAACACGGTGGTCATGATCAGTGACACTGGCTACATCAAGCGTCAGAGCCTGGCGGACTACCGCAAGCAGAAGCGTGGAGGGGTGGGACTCGTCGGCATGGCGACGAAGGAAGAGGATTTCGTCGTGGATCTCTTCGTCACCAAGACTCACAATCACATCTTGTTCTTCACCAACAAAGGCAAGGTCTACTGGCTGAAGGCGTGGAAGGTTCCCAAGGGGAGTCGTCACGCGCGCGGGAGACCCATCGTGAACCTCCTTCCCCGCCTGGATCGTGGCGAGTCCGTGGCGGCCAGGGTGGCCGTAGAGGACTTCGAGGCTTCGAGGTACCTGCTCTTCGCCACCAAGGAAGGCAAGATCAAGAAGACTAGCCTTGCCGCCTTCAGCAGGCCCATCGTTACGGGCATATGGGCCATCAGACTCCGAGAAGGCGACGAGCTCGTCGAGGTCAAGCCATGCCAGCCTGGTGAGGAGGTAGTCCTGGCCACAAAATACGGCAAGGCTTGCCGCTTCGCAGAGTCCGAAGTGAGGCCGATGGGGCGGTACACTCAGGGCGTTGCCGGAATCCGCCTCGCGGACGGGGACGAGGTCGTCAGCATGGCCTTGGTCGACGCGGATTCGAACCTGCTCACCGTGACGGAGGGAGGCTATGGCAAGTGCACCACGGTGGCGGACTATCGAAAGACCCACAGGGGGGCGAAGGGAGTCATCAACATCAAACGCATCGAGAAGATCGGTCCCGTGGTCTCCGCGAGGGAGGTCGTCCGCGAGAACGAGGCTCTAGTCACGACAGAAGGTGGGATGATTATCCGGTTCCCCGTTAACGACGTAAGGGTGCAGGGCCGTCCGACCATGGGCGTCCGCATCATGAGGCTGAAGCCCGGTGACAAGGTTCAGGCCCTTGCCCAGCTCGCAACGGGTCCCGAGACATGACCTAGGCGGAGACATTCTCCTGAGCGATTTGCATTCTGGAGAGGTTATACTCACACATGTCGGCCAATTTGCAGGAGGCGCAGTTTGGGCGGATGGGTAGGCAGGTTGTCTGCCCATGTCTCACGAAGAGCTCGTTGATTTCCAACCAGTGCTCTTTGGGCAAAAGCGACTTCAAGGCTTCCTCTGTGGCCCTCTCGTCCTTCGTCCTGATGATGCCGATCCTGTTGGGAATCCGGTGGCAGTGGACGTCCACGGGGATGGAGGGGATGCCGTATCCATAGACGCGGACGCAGTTGGCGGTCTTTCGCCCAACCAGCGGCAACTGGCACAGCGACTTCATGTCCTCGGGAACGACATCATTGTAGTCGTTGTGTATTCGGAGGGCGATGTTCTTGATCGCCCTTGCCTTGGTCTTGTAGAAGTTCGCTGGCTTGATCAGGTCTTCCAACACCTCTGGGGGCGCGGAGGCCAACTCGCCAGGGCTGCTGAACCGGGCGAATAGCTGTCCGGCCACTGCCTCCGTTGTGGTATCGGTGGTCCTTTGGGATATCACCGTGGAGACGAGGACGACGAAGGGGTCCTCCCTTTCCCTCGCGATCTTTCCAAGAGCCGAATCCAGCTCGGCCGTCTTGAAGTCACCAGGCAGGTACATCTGCTTGAGTCGACGGATAACCTCCAAGGCGCACCTCTTCCACCAGGCCTCTAGGTGGAGCGATGCCTCCCCTGCGGTGTAGAGAGAACCAGTAATCAGCACGACATCGGCGGGAGTCGCCATGGATATCGCCTGCTCCACGGCATCCTCTACCGGGTTCGCAATCCGGACGGAATTCACTGCGCCGAAGGCTCTGGCCACACGCTCCGCTGGGTAGGCTCTCTCCGTCCTCGGTTGCGTCGCGATGACCGTGCTGCAGGGGGGAGAGAGGTGGCTGGCGATGCCAGCGAGGTCTTTGTCGCTCAGCAAACCGATGACCAGGTGAACACGCCTCTTCGGGAAGAGTTCCTCGATGGATTCCCTGAGCTTCTCCGCCCCCTCGGTTGTGTGGGTGGAATCAAGGACAACCGCGGGGTATCGGCCGTAGAGCTGCAGCCTCGCGGGCCATCTCGCCTTCAAGAAACCCTTCCTCACGCCTGTCTCGCTTATCCTCCAACCCAGCGACCTGAGTTCCTGGACGGCTCCGAAGGCAAGGGCAGCGTTCTCTGCTTGATAGGTGCCCAGTAGGCTGATCCGGTAGTCCCAGGAGGGAGCGGCTGCCGGTGAAGAGAAGCCTCTGGCCGTCAGTGCCGAGGGGCTGCCTTGACACTGTGAGATCTCTTCCCACGAGCCTCAAGGGAGCGCGAAGCTCCCTGCATCTCTCGTCGATGGCCTCCAGGCCAGGCTGCTCGATGGTCCACGTGGCTGTCCCTTCCTTGATGATTCCCGCCTTCTCCTTGGCTATCCTCACGATGGTCCTTCCGAGGTGCTCGGTGTGTTCGTAACCCAGACGGGTGATGATCGCGACCTCGGGGAGGACGATGTTGGTGGCGTCCAGGCGCCCTCCCAGGCCAACCTCAAGGACAACGGCATCCACCTTCTGTTCCAGGAAGTAGCGAAGAGCCATGGCGGTGGTGAACTCGAAGAAGGTGGGATGCCGCGCCTTGTTCTTCTCGGCGAGGACCTCCGCGTGGGGCCGAATCTCCTCGGTCAGGCGGACGACGTCTGCGTCTGGAATCTCCGAGCCGCTGACCCTGATTCTCTCATTGAACCTCACCAGGTGGGGCGAGGTGTAGAGGCCCACTCTATACCCAGAGTTCCTCAGAATCGAGTCTAGGAACGCGCACACAGAACCCTTGCCGTTGGTGCCAGCTACGTGCACAAATCGGAGCCCGTCCTCGGGGTTCCCTAGGCGCGACAACAAGGCTCGGATGTTATCGAGGCCGAGCTTCATGCCAAACCGGTCCAGGCCGTAGAGGTAGGTGAGAGTCTCCTGAAATCCCATGTGCGGCTCCTCCCAATGTCCCGTCAGCATAAACCTTCATCGACAGATCGGTTTGGCAGATTCGTTGCCCACGCCCTCAAGTATAAATCAGTAGAGTAGGATGGTTGAGCGAATGCATCCAAGCGAGGCCATCAAGGCCTCCAAGGGCAAAGAGCTCCTGGGCAAGATCATCGTGCTGGGGGTGACTGGCAGCATCGCCGCGGTTGAGTCAGTCAAGCTCGCCCGGGAGCTGATTCGCCACGGTGCCGACCTCCATCCGGTGATGAGCGAGGCTGCCCGAATCATCATCCACCCCAACGCCCTGGAGTTCGCGACCGGGAAGAGGGCTGTGCTAGAGCTGGACTGGTCCGTTCAGCACGTAGATCTCTGCGGGTCCAGAGGTGAGGCAGACCTCCTCCTCATCGCGCCCTCGACAGCGAACACCATATCGAAGATGGCTTCCGGCATAGACGACACCCCGGTCACCACCTTTGCCACAACGGCCATGGGTTCGGGCCGGCCAATCATGGTCGCCCCAGCCATGGACGCATCCATGTACGACCATCCTATCGTGAGGGAGAACATCGCCAAGCTCGAACGTCATGGCGTCGAGTTCGTGAAGCCGATGCTAGAGGAGGAGAAAGCCAAGCTGGCGGAGGTCGACGTCATCGTGGCTCGCGTGATCCGCAAGCTCGGGCCCCAGGACATGGAAGGCAAGAGGGTCCTCGTGGTCGCGGGAGCCACCGAGGAACCAATCGACGACGTGCGTGTCCTCTCGAATGTGAGCACTGGTGAAACGGGTGTGGAGCTGGCCCGGTCCGCCTTCTTCAGAGGGGCCGATGTGACCCTCTGGATGGGACGGTGCAGCGTCCCAATCCCTTCCTATGTCGAGACCCGTCGATTCGAGACCGCGGGGGACCTCTTGTCAATGGTCGGGGATGCCGACGCTGACATCATTGTCGTTCCTGCAGCCGTCTCCGACTACATCCCCGAGAAAAAGGAGGGAAAGATACCCTCCACCCTGAAGTCCGTGAAGCTGGAGCTTACGCCAGGCCGCAACGTAATCGGAGAGATACGGAAGGGGTTCGAGGGGACCCTTGTTGGCTTCAAGCTAGAGGCAGGTGTGAAGCAGGCCGAACTCCTTGAGAAGTCCCAGGCGAGGCTCAAGGAGCATGGCATGGACTTCATTGTGGCCAACGACATCCACAATGTCAAGAAGGGCCGAACCGAGGTAATCCTAGTCGATGACAAGGGGAAGTGGCAGGAGTTCAAAGGCACCAAATCTGAGGTCTCCTGGGACTTATGGGGCGCCATCCTTCATGGCCTCGAGGGGTAGGGCCTTCTGCCCTGGTCACATCACCGCCTTCTTCCAAGTCTGTCAAGACGAAGACCCACTGAAGATGGGCTCCCGGGGTGCTGGACTCTGTGTTTCAGCAGGTGCGACTACGGAGGTGCAGGTCAGGGACACGTCCAACACGTCCTTGGACATCCACATCAATGGCCAGAGGGCGCAGGCGGAGGTCACGGAGCTGTCCTTGAAGGCGTTCTTGGACGAACCCAAGGAGGTTCACGTGGATACGCGCGTGGAACTGCCCATCTCCCAGGGTTTTGGTATGAGCGGAGCCGGGGCGCTCAGCACCCTCATGGCCATCAACGAGGCTGTGAATGGGGGCCGTTCCAAGGAGGAGCTGACCGCAATTGCACACAGGGCAGAGGTGCTCAGCAGAACCGGCCTGGGGGATGTCTACCCCCAGCTCCTAGGGGGTCTCGACATCAGAGAAGTCCCTGGAGCCCCACCCTTCGGTCAGGTCCACAGGATTCCAGTTGAATCTGACATGGTTCTCTGCGTGTTGGGACCGCCTCTCGCCACTCGGTCCATCCTCAGCAACGAGATGATAGTGAGCAGCATCAACGGCGTAGGCCGGCGATGTGTCGAACGTTTTCTCCGAAGGAGGGACCTTGACCACTTCTTCCAGCTTGCTTGGCAGTTTGCCCGTCAGACCGTCTTGGCGACCACTGAGGTGCAGGCTGCTGTCTTGAAAGCAGGCCTCCATGGGACGGCCTCCATGTGCATGTTGGGGAACTCCATTTTTGCGATGGGTCAGGCGGATCAACTGGAGGATTCCCTTCGGGAGCACGGAGACGTGTTTCGGGTCAATGTGGACAACGAGGGGGCGAGGGTCCTCTAGACTAGAGCAGCGTGAATAGGCGGTCGTCCTCCCCCGTATCGAAGACACCCAGACGAGCCCCGGCGTCGAGCCATCCGTGAGCGTAGTTGACGCAGGCGAAGGCGTTCACCGGGTTCCCCTCGCCCTCGAAGTGCAAAGCGTCCTCAAAGTAGGACCTCGCCATTTCTAAGAAATCCTCTGCGATCCTCCTAGAGTATGAGCGTGGGGGCGCGGCGATCTTGACCTTCTTCAGGGCCTGTTCGGTCAGCTCCAGATCCTTCTTCAGTTTCTCCTCAAGGCTCGGAACCACGGGACCCCATTTGCCTCTGGTGTAAAAGGGTTCACCCGGTTCGATTCAGAATCAGGTCCGATACCCACGACGATACCATAAAAAGAGCAAGTCCGCAGAATGGCGTCGTTGAAGAACTCGGGTCGTCGGAAGGATATGAAGAAGGTCTATGGCAAGGCCTTTCTCATTCATCTTGACAGGGGGGACATCGAGACGGCGACGGTCTTCGCCAAGGCTTTTCTCTTGACGAGAAACGGGCCCGAGAACAACTATCCTTGAAGCCTGGAAAGGACGGCCTTCACCGCCTCCTTGACCACAGCCTCCAGGGGGCGGGAGCCGTCGAGCCTCACGAACCGGGGGCCCTTTGCAAGGCGGAGATATGTCTGCTGAACCTTCGTGAGAAACTCGATCTCCTCGTACCGAGTGCGCGATCTGATGGATGAGACCCGCGAGAGCCCCTCCCGTGGGTCCACGACAAGGAGCAATGTCAGGTCAGGCTTGATGAGGACGGGCGACGCGATTCTGTTCAGCCACTCTGTCGGTCTCGGGACGCGGCCCTCCAGGGCGACGGACTGGTAGGCCACCGTCGAGTCATGATACCTGTCGCACAAGACCACCTTGCCCTCCGAGAGCCACTCCTCAATCTTTGGGACATGGAGACTGCGATCGGCGAGGAATAGCAGCGCCTGTACCAGTGGGTCGAACCCTTCATCAATGCCCCGTCTCACGGCGTCGCCGAGCCAAGTCCGTGTAGGCTCTCCGGTCAAGACAGAGGGAATCCCCTGTCCCGTCAGCCTCTCATAAATGGCCTTGGCTAAGCTCGTCTTCCCGGCTCCGTCGATCCCCTCCAGCGTCACAAAGAGAGACACAGCTCTTGGATGTGGTCTTGCCTCATAAAGAGTGACGGCCGAGGGGGCTGACCAAACTTTAAAGTAACGTCGGCCGTTTGCGGCGTCGTCAGCAGGGGGTTTCGAGGGGGCAGGGTCTGAGACAAGAGCTGAGGCCTGACCAGCGGAAGTTTAAGGAGAGAGAAGACGCCATCGGATTCTGCAGACGCTGTGGGTCCAGGCTCATACTGCTCCCCGAAGACAGGAGGCAAGGCTACTGCTTTGACTGCCTCGACCTCCTGGATCTCGGCGCGTGAGACTCCGCCGGGCTACGAGGCTCCCTCAACCCGCACGGTGATTCTGCCTACCTGCTCGATCTCCGCCTCCAGTTCATCGCCCGCTCTCACCTTCGGAACGCCTGCCGGAGTGCCGGTGGCTATCACATCGCCCTTCATCAAGGTCATGTGAGAGGATATGGAAGCTACGACGGCCGGAACCTTTTGGATCATCTGAGCGGTGCGCGCTCTCTGCTTGGGTTTGCCGTTGACCTTCAGCAGGATTTCAAGGGCATGCGGGTCGGCAACCTCTTCCTTGGGAGTCGCATTGGATAGGGGGGCGAAGGTGTCCATACCCTTCGACAGGGTCCAAGGCAGTCCCTCCTTCATCGCCTTTCGCTGGAGGTCCCTGGCGGTGATATCGAGGACAACGCAGTAGCCGAAAACGTAATCGTAGGATGATTCGACCGACACTTCCTTCGTCGTGGCCCCGATGACGACACCTAGTTCTGCCTCCACCTGAAGGTCTGACGTCGTGTCGGGGACGATGACCTCCTCACCGTCATGAACGATGCTCGTTGGAGGCTTGAGAAAGAAGGTCGGCTCCGGCGGAACCTCCTCGCCGAATTCCTCGGCGTGAGCCCGATAGTTCCTAACCAGACACAAGATCTTGCCGACGTTCAGCCTTCCCGAAGGCGTTTCTATCCACGTCGTATCCATCCCCCCTAGATGACCCCTCGCACGTCGTGCCTTCTCACCGCGGAACGGGCTAACACCAGGGCCACTAGGGCGAGGGCTAGAGCCGCGAAGAAGCCAAAGACGCTGGCATAGTCGCCCAGGGTATCGGAGAAGATCTCTCCGAAGCTGGCGAAGAAGTTGAAAGTGCTGTGCATGACGACTGCCAAAACATAGAAGGGAAGGAGGCTAGCACCCTGAATCAGCGTGCTCCGAGCCACGCCATAGCCGAACGCCGACGTGGCGGAAGCGTGGAGGAGCGCGGATGATATGCTTCGCACCCCGATGACAGCAAGTGAGGCGCCCAAGCCGCCGGCGACATACGCCACTCCGCCGTAGAGCAGGTTCTCTGTCGCACCGAATCCCAAGCCAGCCGAAGCCCCATAGACAACTCCATCCTCCAGCTCGTTGATCTTGGACCTGACCCGAAGGACGCCAAGGCCTTTCGCGAACTCCTCGGCAATCGGAGCGATGACGATGGCGAGGATCAGGAGTTGCACATTGCCCGATTGCAGGAAGTCCCAAAGTCGCACCCAGGAACGTTCCAGAAAGAGGCGGCCACCCACCTCTAGAATGGCCGCCAGAGCGAAGCTCAGCGCAATCGCCACGAGGACACCGATGACGGCCCCCCAGGTGAAGGCCCTGAACACATCGCTCCACGGCTCCCTCTCCCCGACCTCGCTGTTCCGGAACCATATCGCGAAGAGAATCGGTGGGACGAAGGCGAGGATGAGGAGTATTGTAAGGGTGAGGAAAGAGACCCCGATGATTTGGGCCAGGATGGGAATCAGCGAATCTCCTCCACGACCTGACCTCTCTCCTCCAAGGTCGCGTGGGCCGCAGACAATCTGGCAATCGGCACTCGGAAGGGCGAACAGGAGACGTAATCCAGATTGAGCTGGTGACAGATCTTGATGCTCCTCGGCTCGCCACCGTGCTCGCCGCAGATTCCTATCTTGAGTTCGGGTCTCGTCCTCCGTCCTCTCTCGACGGCGATTCGCATCAGTTCTCCGACTCCCTTGCGATCGAGGACCTCGAAGGGACTCACATCGAGGATGCCGAGATCCAGGTATCGGGCCATGAACTTCCCTTCCGCGTCGTCCCGGCTGAATCCGAAGGTCGTTTGCGTAAGATCGTTCGTCCCGAAGGAGAAGAACTCGGCCACCTCGGCAATCTCATCGGCGGCAAGGGCGCCCCGTGGCACCTCAATCATGGTCCCGAAGGAATAGTGGAGTTCCATCCCCGCCGCCTCCATCTCCTCCTTGGCGACTGCCTCCAGTTGCTTCCTCACCTCCGCGAGCTCGTTCTTGTGACCGACCAAGGGTATCATGATCTCCGGCAAGACCTCCACCCCCTCGGACTTCAAGGCGCACGCCGCACCAAGGATAGCCCTGACCTGCATCTCGTTAATCTCGGGGTAGAGGAGGCCCAGCCGGCAACCTCTCAACCCCAGCATCGGGTTGGCCTCATGGAGGCCCCGAACCCGTCGGAGGAGTTCCTCTGTACGGGCGAGCTCCTCCCGATCCTCTTCCTTGATTCTGAGCTCAGTGACCTCAACCAGGAGGTCCTCGAGATTGGGGAGGAACTCATGGAGGGGCGGGTCGAGCAGACGGATCGTCACCGGCAAACCCTCCATTTCCCTGAGGATTTCCATGAAGTCCTGTCTCTGGAAGGGCAGCAACCTATCAAGGGCCTGGAGACGCTCCTCCCTGCTGGCTGCCATGATCATCTTCTGCATAAGGGGGAGCCTGTCTGGCGCCATGAACATATGTTCCGTCCTGCAAAGGCCAATGCCCTCGGCTCCCAACTCGCGGGCTTTTCTAGAATCCTCTGGTGTGTCCGCATTGGCTCGGACTCCCAGTCTGCGGATATCGTCGGCCCAGCTGAGGAGGGTCAGGAAGTCCTCGGTCATCTGGGGCTCCACGAGGGGCGCCTCGCCAAGGACCACCTTCCCTGAGGCACCGTCGATGGTGATGACGTCCCCCTCCCTCACAACGACGCCAGGAGCCGAGAAAGAACGATTCGCGTAGTCAACTTGGATCTCCTCGCATCCAGCGACACAAGGTTTCCCCATCCCTCGCGTCACTATGGCGGCGTGGGAGGTTCGCCCCCCACGGCTCGTAAGCACGCCTTCGGCGGCGACGATTCCGTGAATGTCATCGGGGGTGGTCTCCGTCCTGACGAGGATGACCTTCTTGCCGGCGGCCGCCGCCTCCTCGGCTTCACCAGTTTCGAACACCACGGCCCCCACTGCGGCGCCTGGGGAGGCATTGAGGCCTCTGGCAATCACCTCGACTTCCGCCGACGGATCGATCTGCCTGTGAAGGAGGCGTTCGACCTGCTCTGCCGTGACGCGTCGTACGGCCTCTTCCCGCTCTATCAGGCCCTCCTTCCCCATATCCACGGCGATTCTCACGGAAGCCGCTGCCGTCCTCTGGCCAGCCCTCGTCTGGAGCATGTAGAACTTGCCTCGCTCAATTGTGAACTCCAGGTCCTGAACATCCTTGAAGTGCCGCTCCAGCAGGTCCGAGGTCTTGACCAGTGCCTCGTATATTTTGGGGGCCTCGTCCTCGAGCTGATGGATGGGCCTTGGAGTCCTGATGCCCGCGACCACGTCTTCACCTTGGGCATTGAAGAGGTACTCCCCGTACACCACGTTCTCTCCCGTAGCGGGATCCCGAGTGAAGGCAACGCCCGTCCCGCTGTCCTCCCCCATATTGCCGAAGACCATCACCTGAACGTTCACCGCGGTGCCCATGTCATGGGGGATCTTGTTGACCTCTCGGTACTTCACCGCCCTCTCGCTGTTCCACGACCGGAA
>JABAOF010001860.1_pt11 | contig 12085 bp, 10 predicted proteins | sample 7062171 | NCBI WGS metagenome assembly JABAOF01 (sample SAMN14538628, study PRJNA623070) | marine sediment metagenome | biome: marine biome [ENVO:00000428]; feature: marine pelagic biome [ENVO:01000023]; material: deep marine sediment [ENVO:00002113] | place: India: Gulf of Khambhat ... | reverse complement strand
GCACCTCCGTGCCTTCACGCTTCGCGCCTGCCGGGCGGAGGTCGGGCAGCGTCTGTAGGAACGACTGCTTCACTTCGGTGAGCGCCACGCGGTCCTGCGGGCGGCGTGGCCCGGCAAGGGAAGGCACCACCGTGCCGAGGTCGAGTTCCAGCACCGCCGAGTATTCGGGATCGGGCGTACTGTCGGAATGGAACAAGTGCTGCTCTCTGCAATACCGCTCCACCCGCTCGATCACCGCCCGCGGGCGGCCAGTGCGCTCGAGGTACACCAGCGTCTCGTCGTCCACGGGAAAGAAGCCGATCGTGGCACCGTACTCGGGGGACATGTTGGCCAGCGTCGCGCGGTCGGCGAGCCCCAGGCCGGCGAGTCCCGGACCGAAGTACTCCACGAAACGTCCCACGACGCCGAACTTCCGCAGCATCTGGGTGGCCGTGAGCACCAGGTCGGTCGCCGTGGCGCCGTCGGGCAGCCGTCCGGTGAGCTTCATTCCCACTACCTCGGGGAGCTGCATGAAGTAAGGCTGGCCCAGCATGACCGCTTCCGCCTCGATGCCGCCCACGCCCCAGCCGACGACGCCGAGGCCGTTGATCATGGTGGTGTGGGAGTCGGTACCCACCAAAGTGTCGGGGAAGGCGACGCGCTCGCCGTCGCGCTCTACGCAACGCACCACGCTCGCCAGGTACTCGAGGTTCACCTGGTGGACGATGCCCGTGCCGGGTGGTACCACCCGGAAGTTGCGAAACGCCTGCTGTGCCCAGCGGAGCAGCTGGTACCGCTCGGCGTTGCGCTCCATCTCGCGCTCTACGTTGAGCCGGAACGCCATGGGTGAGCCGAAGAAGTCCACCTGTACCGAGTGGTCGATGACGAGGTCGGTCTGGACGAGTGGGTTGATCCGATCGGGGTCGCCGCCCAGCCGAACGATGGCGTCTCGCATAGCGGCGAGGTCCACAACGGCGGGGACGCCCGTGAAGTCCTGTAGCACCACCCGCCCCGGCATGAATGGGACTTCCAAGCTGCGGTCCGGCTTGGGTGACCACCGCGCCACGGCCGCCACGTGATCCTCGCTGACCACTCCGTTGCCGGCGTGCCGCAGCACGTTCTCGAGCAGTACGCGAATGGAGAATGGCAGCCGATCTAGGTCGGCGAGCCCGGCCTTAGCCAGGGCGTCGAGCCGGTAGATCGTCAGGCCTCCCTCGGAGAGATCAAGGGTGGCACGCGACTGGAATGGATTCACCATGGGAGAAGTCGCTCTTGAGTGTGTCGTTGTGCCAACAGCTAAGAATACATGGCGGGACGAGCAGGCGCAGAACGCTCTGCGCCACATCATCGGCTGCGGCGGTCGTCGGCGCCGACCCCACGACAAAAGGCGACCTCCAGTCCTGGAAATCCAGATCTGAAGGCCGCCCAGCGGACCTCGGTCCGCCATGATCCCGTAGACCCTGCAAACCCGTGCCCAGCCTCTTACAGAGGCTTCGGGTATTTGACTCACAGCCTTGCCAGGTGCCCGGAGTCCGTTTCGAACACGCTGGCGCTGCGAGTCGCGGGAGGATCACCACCACGCCGGTTCCAGACACGGGCTCCTCCCGTCCCACGGGTGCAGGATACGGGAGCCGGCCTAAAGGGAGGATGAAATCACCGTGAATCCGTAGCGCCTGACACAGGAGGGTTGCGATACGGGCCGGCGCCGAGCGGAGCGTCGGCGTCGACCGGCAGGTCGGTAGGGAACCCGGCCTCTACGAAGCGCCACAGGGGACAGTCTTCCCTGCGCATGTCGAAGCGCAGCAGAGGACAGCGGCCGTCGGGCAGGCGGCAGTTCCGCAGGCAGAAGTCCTGAGCTGCACCCATGAGTGCGGCTGTGCGGCGCCGGGTGTGACGCACCCCCATCCAGAACGCGGCGACGGCCACGCCCACGAGCACCAGCACGATGACCAGTGTGCCGAGCGGAGACATGGGGGCAGAGTGAAGCGGCCCGGCTGAAGAGACGGTGAAGCGAGCGTGAATGCCGGAGTGTGGGGCCGGTTTCTGCCGCCGTGCACCGGCGCTATCTTCCAAGCCCGACCGACATCATCTCACGGAGACCCCGATCATGCCCGAAGCCGTCGTGGCGCGGTCCGCTGCCCTCGACCAGCTCTGCGTGAACGCCGTGCGGACGCTGGCCATGGACGCCGTGCAGCGGGCCAACTCGGGCCACCCCGGGGCACCCATGGCCCTGGCGCCGCTGGGCTACGTGCTGTGGACCAAGCACCTGCGCCACAATCCGGCCAACCCGAGCTGGCCGGACCGTGATCGCTTCGTGCTCTCGGCGGGCCACGCCTCGATGCTGCTCTATGGTCTGCTGCACCTCACGGGGTACGACCTCTCCCTCGACGAGCTCGTCAACTTCAGGCAGTGGGGCAGCAAGACCCCGGGGCACCCCGAGTACGGGCACGCGCCGGGCGTGGAGACCACGACCGGTCCGTTGGGGCAGGGGGTGGGCAACGCGGTTGGCATGGCGCTGGCCCAAGCGCACCTGGCGGCCATGTTCAACCGGCCGGGCCACGAGATCCTGGGTCATCGCACCTACTTCCTGGCCAGCGACGGCGACATGATGGAAGGGCTCTCGCACGAGGCAGCGTCGCTGGCTGGGCACCTCCGCCTGGGTAGGCTGATCGGCTACTACGACGACAACCGAATCACCATCGATGGTTCCACGTCGCTGACCTACAGCGACGACGTGGCGAGCCGCTTCGCGGCGTATGGGTGGCACGTGCTGCGGGTGGACGACGGTAACGACCTCGCAGCGCTCGATCGGGCGACCGCGGCCGCGCGTGAGGAAACGGAGCGGCCGTCGTTGATCATCGTGCGCACGCACATCGCCTACGGGAGCCCCAACAAGCAGGACACGGCCGCGGCGCACGGGGCTCCGCTCGGCGAGGAGGAGGTAAGGCTCACTAAGCAGAACCTCGGGTGGCCCTGTGAGGAGCCGTTCACCGTGCCGCAGGAGGCGCGCTCCGAGTGGCGTCGCTGCGTGGATCGGGGTGCGGAACTCGAGGCCGCGTGGAATGAGGCCTTTGGTGCATACGCCGAGGCCCACCCGGAACTGGCACGGGAGCTGGAACGGCGGCTAGCGGGCGAGCTACCCACAGGCTGGGAGGATGCGCTGCCCAACTTCGGGCCCGGAGACGGACCGCTGGCCACGCGTGCCGCCTCGGGCAAGGTGCTCAATGCGCTGGTCCCCGTGATGCCGGAGTTGATCGGCGGCTCCGCCGACCTCAGCCCGTCCAACAACACGCTCATCAAGAGCGCGCCCGCTATCGGTCCCGGAGCGCTCGACGGCCACAACATCCACTTCGGCATTCGAGAGCACGCGATGGGGGCCGTCCTCAACGGTATGGCATTGCACGGCGGGTTCCGTCCCTACGGCGGTACCTTCCTGGTCTTCTCCGACTACATGCGCCCTTCGATCAGGCTCGCGGCCATGATGGGAGTCGCCGTCATCTACGTCTTCACCCACGACTCCATCGGACTGGGAGAGGACGGCCCCACGCACCAGCCCATCGAGATGCTCGCCTCCCTGCGCACCGTCCCCAACCTGACAGTGGTGCGCCCCGCCGACGCGGCAGAGACGGCGGAGGCGTGGCGCCTCGCCGTGCGGCACCGCGGCGGTCCAGTGGCGCTGGTGCTCACCCGGCAGAAGGTGCCCGTGTTCGATCGGAGCTACCTGGCGCCGGCTGCCGGGCTTGCCCGGGGGGGCTACGTGCTGGCCGACGCGCCCGACGCCGCGCCGGCGGCAGTCGTCATCGCCAGCGGCTCGGAGGTGACCGTCGCGCTGGAGGCCCGAGAGCAGCTGCTGGCCGAAGGGGTGCCCGTCCGAGTGGTCAGCATGCCCTGCCTCGAGGTCTTCGCGGCGCAGCCAAGCTCATACCGGGAGGAGGTGCTGCCGCCGGCGGTAAGCGCCCGGCTCGCCGTCGAGGCAGCGCATCCCCAATCCTGGTACCGCTGGGTGGGCGACCGCGGTGCGGTGCTGGGGATCGAGCGGTTCGGGGCGTCGGCGCCCTACCAGCGCCTGTTCCACGAGTATGGGTACACGGCGAACGCAGTGGCCGAGCGCGTGCGCGCCATGCTGGCGGGGTGAGTCGATGACTGACATGCTCCAGACAGCGCTGGCCCGACGCCTCGAGCAACTCGCCGCCGCCGACGCCGTGCGGCGGGTGTGGGACCGGGATGCGACCCTGTGGGTAGACGACGCCGCCACTCCCGAGGTGAGGGATCGGCTGGGGTGGCTCACGGTCTTTCCCCAGATGCGCAGGGAGCTGGACGGCCTAAGCGACTTTGCCGAGGAGATACGGCGGGAGTTCGACCGCGTGGTGCTGCTGGGGATGGGTGGGTCGAGCCTCGCTCCCGACGTGCTGTGGCGCACCTTCGGTCGTAACCCGGCGTTCCCGCCGTTTCAGATGCTGGACAGCACGGCTCCCGAGGCCGTGATGGATGTGGAGCGGGGCGGAGATCCCCGGCGCACGTTGTTCATCGTCGCGAGCAAGTCGGGCACCACGCTCGAGACCCTGAGCTTCTTCCGATACTTCTGGCGGCTGACTGGGGGACGTGGTGACCAGTTCGTGGCGATCACCGACTCCGACACCCCTCTTGAGCGGCTCGCCAGGGAGCAGCGGTTTCGCCGTGTGTTCCTGAACCCCAGCGACATCGGTGGCCGCTACTCGGCGCTCTCCCTGTTCGGGCTCGTTCCGGCGGCGTTGATGGGGATCGACGTGCGCAGGTTGCTGGACCGCGGCGAGGAGATGGCCCGCCGGTGCGGTCCCGAAGTGGCTGTGCACCGGAACCCGGGCGCCTGGCTCGGCGCGCTCATGGGCGAGGCGGTACGCGCCGGTCGCGACAAGCTCACGCTGATTCTCACTCCGGGAGTGGCGAGCTTCGGGCTCTGGGCCGAGCAGCTCATTGCCGAGAGCACGGGCAAGGAAGGGAAGGGGATTTTGCCGGTGGTGGTGGAGCCGCCGAGGTCACCCGCGCGGTACGCGCGTGACCGGCTCTTCGTGGTCATGACGCTGGGCCGGCCGGTCGATCCCAGGCTCGAGCGGTGGATGCATGCGGTGGCGGCGAACGGACACCCCATGGTGCGGGTGCCAGTCGCCGACCCGTACGACATCGGGGGCGAGTTCTTCTGCTGGGAGTTTGCCACGGCGGTCGCCAGCGCGGTGTTGCGGGTCAATCCGTTCGACCAGCCGAACGTGGCGGAGAGCAAGCAGAACACCAAGCGGGTCCTCACCGAGCATCGCGCGTTCGACCCGATCCCCCAGCTGCGGCGGCACGACATCACCGCCTTTCTCGAGCGGGTGGAGCCCCGGCACTACGTGGCCGTGCTGGCGTACCTGCCCCCGGGAGAGAAGACCGACGCGCGGGTGGCGACCTTCACCACCGCGCTGCGGGATCGTTTGGAGGCGGTGGTCACCTGGAGCTATGGCCCGCGCTACCTCCACTCGACGGGACAGTTTCACAAGGGTGGACCGCCGACGGGACACTTCGTACAACTCATCGAGGAGTCCGACGCCGACCGTCCCGTTCCGGGTGAGCACCACAGCTTCGGTGAGCTGATGCGCGCGCAGGCGCTGGGCGACTACCAGGCCCTCGCGGCACGCGGCCGGCCCACGCTCCGCGTGACGGATCCGGAGAGCTTTCTGGAGCAGGCATGACGGGGGCGCAGCACGAGCTGAAGCGCCGCGCGGCCGAAGAGGCAGCGGCTCACGTCCGCTCGGGCATGGTGCTGGGGTTGGGCACCGGATCCACTGCCGCTCTGGTGGTAGAGACCATCGCACGCAAGCTCGGGCGGGGCGAGCTCGCCGACATCCGAGGCATCCCGACCTCGGGCCGCACCCGTGACCAGGCCAGCTCGCTCGGAATACCGCTCACGACGCTGGAGGAGCATCCGGCGGTCGACCTCACCATCGACGGCGCCGACCAGGTGGATCCCCACGGTAACCTCATCAAGGGCGGCGGTGGGGCGCTGCTGTGGGAGAAGATCGTGGCGGCCGCGAGCAGGCAGTACATCATCGTCGTGGACGAGTCGAAGCTGGTAGAGCGACTCGGTAGGGGCTTCGCCGTGCCCGTAGAGGTCATGCCCTTCGGGTGGGGCACGCACCTTGAGCCGATGCGGGCCCTCGGCGGCGAGCCCGCACTGCGGCAGGGCGGGGGCGGGGAGCCGTACGTGACCGACGGGGGGCATTACATCATCGATGTGACGTTCCCCGGCGGCATGGACGACCCGGNNCGTGCGGCCGCGGGGTGAAGCGCTACCTCATCTTCGTCATAGCGCTCGCCGCTGCGGCCCTGTTCGTGCGGCTCGGCGTGTGGCAGCTCCAACGACTGGGCGAGCGCAGGGCGCTGAACGCCGAGATCAGCGCCCGCCTCGCCGCTCCGCCAATCGATCTCTCCGCCCTGCGGGGAGCCGCCGACCTCCCCGACAGCTTCCGCTTCCGCGCCGCCGTGGCCCGCGGCACGTTCGACTTCACTCGCGAGATCGTCCTGACCGGGCGGGGATATCGAGGCACGCCCGGTGTGTACCTCGTGACGCCGCTCCGCCTCGCCGACGACGAGGCGGTGCTCGTGGAGCGCGGCTGGGTGTTCTCGCCAGACGGGAGGACGGTCGAAGACCCCGGCGCCTTGCGCGAACCCGATACTACCGAAGTGAGAGGCGTGCTCCTGGCACCGGGGACGGTGCGCGGTACGCAGCCCTCCGACACTACCTGGCCCCGCTACCTCCGCGTCATCGAGCTCCAGCGCCTCGCCCCCCACTACCCGTACCGCCTACTCCCCCTCGTGCTGCGCCGCACCGTCGGCGGCAGCTACCTCCCCGACGGCATGCACCCGGCGCCGCGTCCCGAGATCAACAGTGGTCCACATCTATCGTACGCCATCCAGTGGTTCGCCTTCGCGGTGATCGCGGTCGTGGGGTCGGTGCTGCTCTACCACCGGTCTCGCGGCGGTGATGCGGCGGTGCGTGCGCCCGAGGAAGAGCGCTAGGCGGCTATTGACATCCCGTATCCGGAGCGGCAGTCTCGGGCAGATCCACCCACAATACCGAAACGATCAACAAGGAGCTCCACCGTGTTGACGCGTCGCGACTTCCTGCGCTCGATGTTCGGCACGGCGGGGGTAGCGCTCCCCGCGCTCAAGAACGACGGGTTGGAGCAGATCTTCTCCGTCGCCGCCCGGGCCGACGGGCGCAGCCCCGAAGAGGTGGCTGCCGACGAGGACTTCTGGTTCGGCATTCAACAGGCGTTCACCGTCGATCGCTCTCTCGTCAACCTGAACAACGGTGGTGTCTGTCCGAGCCCCAAGGTCGTGCAGGACGCCATGCGCCGCTACCTCGAGTACTCCCACGAGGCGCCCGTCTACACGATGTGGCGCGTGTTGGAGCCTCAGGTCGAGAGCGTGCGCCAGCGGCTGGCGCGGGCGTTCGGGTGCGATGCGGAGGAGATGGCGATCACCCGCAACGCCAGTGAGGCGCTGGAGATCTGCCAGCTCGGGCTCGAGCTGGGGCCGGGTGACGAGATCCTGACCACCGACCAGGACTACCCACGCATGAACACGACGTGGGATCAGCGGCGTCGTCGGGACGGGATCGAGGTGCGGATGGTGTCGTTTCCCACACCGCCACCGAGCATGCAGCACCTGGTGGATATCTTCGAGCAGGCCATCACTCCGCGTACCAAGGTGATCCACTTCTGCCACATCACGAATCTCTCCGGACAGATCTTCCCCGTCCGGGACATTTGTCGCCTGGCCCGCTCCCGGGGGATCCACACCATCGTGGACGGCGCCCACGCCTTCGCCCACTTTCCGTTCCAGTGCGACACGCTGGAATGCGATTTCTACGGCACGTCGCTGCACAAGTGGCTCTTGGCACCGCATGGGACGGGGTTCCTTTACGTGCAGCGGAATAAGATCGGTGACGTGTGGCCGTTGATGGCGGCGCCGGAGTTGATGAATGACGACATCCGGAAGTTCGAGGAGATCGGCACCCATCCCGCCGCGAACCACAACGCCATCGCTGAGGCCCTCACCTTCCACGAAGGCATCGGGCCGGAGCGCAAGGCGGCGCGGTTGCGCTACCTGCGAGACCGTTGGATGAGGCGGCTCGACGGCCAGCCCGGGATCAGACTCTACACCAGCTACGATCCCGCCATGTCCTGCGGTTTGGCGAACGTCGCGATCGAGGGGGTCGATCCCGGCGCGCTCACACAGCACCTGTGGAAGACCCGGCGCATCATCGTCACCCCCATCGGCCATCCGGCGTGCACGGGCATCAGGGTGACGCCCAACGTGTACACCACGCTCGAGGAGGTGGACCGCTTCGCCGAGGCGATGGAGCAGGTGATCGAGCAGGGGTTGGCGGGGTAGGGCAGCGCGCCGCCGCTCCTGCAGCGCAGGGTGGGATGGCGACATCAGCAATGCGAGGGCGGGTGCCTGGCCGACTCAGCTGCGCCAGCGGCAGGCGCCGGTACGGGTCGCTACATCGCCAACTCCGCGAGGCCTTCCCGGCCCACAGCGCCGATCGCGGTCTTCACCATCTCGCCTTTCTCGAACCGACCGAAGAACGGGATCGAGCGGATGCCGTAGCGTGCGCTCACCCCGGGCGAGCGGTCGGTGTCCACCTTGGCGACGAGGATCTCACCCGCACGCTGGCTAGCGATCTCGTCGAGGTATGGCGCCATCATGCGGCAGGGACCGCACCAGTCGGCGTAGAAGTCGACCAGGACCGGCACATCTGACTTGAGCACCGTGGTGTCGAAGTGCTCTTCCAGTACCTTCACCGGGCGGTCCAACAGGAACGGCTTGCCGCACTCCGCACACTTGGGACGGTCGGCGTGTCGGCTCAAATCCACCTTGTTGAGCTTGCCGCAGAACTGGCAAGCGAGTGTCACATTGGCCACGGAGGTTCCCTCACGACCCGCGTGCTGGCTGCTTGAATAATACCGCCGGCCGACGGATTCCGCGGGCTTGCCCTGCGGCGCGAGATCGCGGGCATGTGCGGCCTCGGACTGAGCGGCGGGGCGCCACTCCACACAGCAAGGCGGGGAAGCCGCGGAGGCCCGGCCGGCACGGCAGCGCGGCCACCCTCGGCGCTCCCGCGGGAATCCTAAGCGGCTGTGTAGCAATCGCTTACAAGTCAGTCGCCCTTGACCGGTCTGGCTGGGGTGGCAATCCTTCTAGGGCGACACAGATGGAGTGTTCCGGTGGCCAAGTACTACAAAGAGCGGGAGAGCGGGAAGCACAAGCTCGAGCCCGAGACGATGAAGGTCGGCGAGAAGCAGCTCCGGCCCGAGAGCATGATGATGAGCTACGGGTACGACCCGGAGCTGTCGGAGGGCGCGCTCAAGTGCCCGATCTTCCAGACCTCGACATTCGCCTTCAAGAGCGCCGAGCACGGCAAGGCGTTCTTCGAGCTCGCCCTCGGCATGCGGGAGAAGGGACCGACCGAGGAGGCAGGGCTCATCTACAGCCGGCTGAACAATCCCGATCTGGAGATTTTGGAGGACCGGCTCTGCCTGTGGGATGGGGCGGAGGGGGGTGCGGCGTTCCAGAGCGGCATGGCGGCCATCGCCACGAGCCTGCTGGCGTACCTGCGGCCCGGCGACGCACTCGTGTTCAGTGAGCCCCTGTACGGTGGCACCGAGTACCTGATCCACCACTACCTCACGGAGTTCGGGGTGGAGCTCGTCGGATTCCCGGCTGGGATCCCCATGGCGGAGCTCGCAGAGGGAATCCGGGAGCGTGTCGGCGACCGGCGGGTGCCAGCCATCCTGATCGAGACCCCGGCCAACCCCACGAACCAGCTGGTTGACATCGAGGGCGTCGTGGACCTGGCGCGCTCCATGGGCAAGGGAGACGAGCGCCCCGTGGTGATGGTGGACAACACGTTCCTCGGCCCCGTGTTCCAGCACCCCATGCGGCACGGTGCCGACCTGGTGCTGTACTCGGCCACCAAGTTCCTCGGTGGCCACAGCGACGTGGTGGCCGGAGCGTGCGTTGGCCGTCGCGAGGTGGTGGAGCAGATCCGCACCCTGCGCACGTTCATCGGCACGGCGGCGGGGCCATGGACGGGGTGGCTGCTGTTGCGCTCGCTCGAGACGCTCAAGATGCGCATGACCGCGCAGATGAAGAACGCGCGCTACGTCGCGGACTACTTGAACGACCACCCCAGGGTCAAGCACGTGAACTACCTCGGGCTGCTTCCCGAGGAGCACCCGATGCACGAGGTGTACCGCCACCAATGCATGGGGCCCGGCTCCCTCATCGCCTTCGAGATCGAGGGTGGGCAGGAGGCGGCGTTCCAGTTCCTCAACAACCTCAAGCTCATCAGCCTGGCGGTGAGCCTCGGCGGCACCGAGTCGCTGGCCGAGCACCCGGCCACGATGACCCACTCCGACGTGGAGCCGGACGACCGGGAGCGCCTCGGTATCACCGAGGGCCTAGTGCGCATCTCTGTGGGCGTGGAGCACTACGAGGACCTCATCGCAGACGTGGCGCAGGCGCTCGAATTCGTCGGCCGTGCCGGGCAGCCGGGAGCCACGGCCGAGAGGGAAGTGGCGAAAATGAGCAAGTAGGGAAACGGGAAGCGTGACCCACGGCCGCTTCCCGTATCCCGCTTCCCGAAGAAGGGAAAGGCGGGACCCAACGGGTCCCGCCTTTCAACTATCTCACAGGTATACCCGTACCATCAGTCCGGCACCGGCACACCCTCCTCCATCCAGCCCGCCTCGTTGGCCATCACCCGCTGCGCGGCCTTGTATACCTTGACGTCGTCGTTGCGGAAAATGTGACGGAAGCGCTCCCCGGTGCGGCGACGCGACAGGCGGCAGAAAGTGTCGGCCAGATCGACGGCCATCTCGGCCTTGGCGCGCTCCTCCGGTGACTTGCTGGTGCGTAGCGCCTGTGCCCGCGAGCACGTGGCGCTCATGGCGAAGATCTCGGCCCCGATCTCGACCATCCGTGCGAGCACGGCCTGCCGCTTCTCGAGCGCCGGGCCGAAGCGCATGATTGCGTGGAACAACGACCGCGCGAGGCGGCGCGACGCGCGGTTCACGTAGCGCATGTGTTTGGCGAGCGGTCCGAACTCCCCGTAGCGCGGCCACCGGCCCCAACCGAGCCAGCGGGTGGGGTACCACACCGCGTAGTAGAAGCCGGCCCTCACCAGCGCCGCGAGCTTGGCGCCGAGCGTGGCGTCGGGGTCGGCGATCGCCCCGGCGACCCTGAGGTGGCTGTCCACGGCCTCGCGCGCGATGAACAGTCGCATGATCTCGCTGGAACCCTCGAAGATCATGTTGATTCGAAAGTCCCGCATCATGCGCTCCACCGGCTCCGGTCGATCGCCCCGCTCCCTCAGACTGGTCTCCGTCTCGTAGCCGCGCCCGCTGCGGATCTGCATCGTGTCGTCGATGATCTCCCAGCCGCGCTCGCTGTTCCACATCTTCGCCATCGCAGCCTCGAGGCGGACGTCGAACCTCGCCTGGTCGGACATGAGCGCCGCCAACTCAGCTACCGACTCCATCGCGAACGTAATCGCTGCCATCTTGCCCAGCATCTGGGCGACGGCGTCGTGCTTGCCGATGGGATGGCCCCACTGCACGCGCTCCTGTGAGAAGCGGCGGGCGATTCCGAGGCACGTCTTCGCAGTTGCAGCTGCCGCGGCCGGGATGGTGAGCCGTCCCGTGTTGAGCGTGATGAGCGCGAGCTTCAGGCCCTTGCCCATCCCCCAGAGGATGTTGTCCTTGGGCACACGCACGTCGGTGAACCGGAGCAGTCCGTTCTCGATGCCGTGCAGGCCCATGAAGTGACAGCGGTGCGCGACCTCCACGCCGGGCCACGCCGACTCCACGATGAACGCGGTGATCTTGTTGTCCGGCGTCCGGGCCATCACCACCATGACATCTGCGATGGTGCCGTTTGTGCACCACAGCTTCTCGCCGCTTAGCACGAAGGCCTCGCCGTCGTCGGTGGGCGTCGCCGTGGTAGTCATCCGCGCCGGGTCGCTGCCCACGTCCGGCTCAGTGAGCGCGAACGCGCTGATCTCCCCCTTGGCGAAGCGGGGGAA
>JABAOF010033119.1_pt1 | contig 12096 bp, 11 predicted proteins | sample 7062171 | NCBI WGS metagenome assembly JABAOF01 (sample SAMN14538628, study PRJNA623070) | marine sediment metagenome | biome: marine biome [ENVO:00000428]; feature: marine pelagic biome [ENVO:01000023]; material: deep marine sediment [ENVO:00002113] | place: India: Gulf of Khambhat ... | reverse complement strand
AGAAAAAGAAAAAACAATAGAACCAATAATCAAAGAAGAACCTGAAGAAATTGAAGAAAAAGAAAAAATAGAAATACCAACACAAAAAATAAAAGACAAAATAAAAAGAAAAAAGAAATTTAAATTACCCCGTATTAGAAAAGAAAAAATCTGGTTTAAAAAACAAGAAACCCCAACAACCACAATAGAATTAGAAAAAGAAATTGAAGAAAAAGAAAAAACAATAGAACCAATAATCAAAGAAGAACATGAAGAAATAGAAAAAGAAAAAACAATAGAACCAATAATCAAAGAAGAACATGAAGAAATTGAAGAAAAAGAAAAAACAATAGAACCTGAGCAAGAAATAAAAAAGATTGAAACAGAAACAAAAGACAAAACAAAAAGAAAAATTACATTTAAAAAACCCACAATACAAAAAGAAAAAGCATTGTTTAAAAAGCCAACAAAAAAAGAACTACAAAAAGAAACACCAGATCTTTTTCAAAAAAGGTTTGTTTTTAGAGTTGAAAACCTCCCTAATAAAGATGAATTTGATGAAGACGAAATAAGTTTTATTGATGATAAAATAAAAGAAAGTGTTTCAAAAGTCGATGGATTTACTGAGTTAGATCAGGGTGAAGTCAAAGCTATTAAACTTGCTGAAGAGCATATTAAAAAAAGAATAAATGGATTACCATCAGGACATAAAATTAATTTAAATAAAAAGAAACAAGTTATGGCTGACCTACAACGTGTTCCTATATCTCCAAAAAATATAAAACATGATCAGTTTTATTTTGAAGATGAAACATCAATTAATGGATTAAGTCCTGAGACTATTGCTAAGGAAAAATTAAGAACATCACTTACTCTTGAAAGTGAAAGCCTAGGTGAATTAGAATCAGTTGATGGGATTCTTAAGTCAGATTTAGTAACCCTTGCCGATATAGGTTTATCAGATAAAGAATGGGAGGAACTTAGTTTTTATACTGTTCATGAACCTTTTGCATATGTTGAAGTTCTTCGCGAAAGAGAAAGTCTAGATAAATGTTATTTCTTAATTGAAGCTGCATTAACTGAAGAAGAGAAAAATATTTTTGCATTTATTATGGATACAATAGCTAATCTTGAAATTGACACGAGTGAACTAGAACAAAAAGGGGAAGATAGATATTTACTCGAAAAAGTTGATCAAATCATTTCTGATTATGATATAAAAATTGATGAGGATTCAAGAAAAAAGATATATTATTACATCAATAAAACCTCATTAGGATTCGGAAATATAGATCCCCTAATGAAAGACCCAAATATTGAAGATATATCTTGCGATGGTTCAGGTGTACCCATTTTTTTATATCATAGGAAGTTTGGTTCCCTAAAAAGTAATATTAGATTTAATGATGAAGAAGAGCTATCATCATTTGTTTATAAGCTTGCCCAAAAATGTGGTAAGCATATTAGTATTGCAGAACCTATGCTTGATGCAACAATGCCAGATGGGTCAAGAATTCAAATGACATTAAGTGATGAAGTAACAGCAAGAGGTTCAACTTTCACGATCAGAAAATTCAGAGCAGATCCCTTTTCACCACCTGACCTTGTTGAATTTAATACTATGTCATCTGAGATGGTAGCTTATATGTGGATTGCAGTAGAAAATGGTATTAATACATTATTTGCAGGTGGAACTGCATCGGGTAAAACAACCGCATTAAATGCTTTATCGCTCTTTATACCTCGTGAGTCAAAAATTGTTTCTATTGAGGAAACCCGAGAAATTAATCTTCCACATCCAAATTGGATACCTGGCGTATCTCGTTCAGGTTTTGGCGAAGTTGTTGCTGATAAAGTAATCGGTGAGATAGATCTTTATGATCTCATGAAAGCTGCACTTCGTCAAAGACCTGAGTATATCTTAGTTGGGGAAATCCGTGGAAAAGAAGCCTATGTCTTATTCCAAGCAATGGCAACAGGACATGCCACATATTCAACAGTTCACGCAGATTCTGCTCAATCCCTTATTCATAGGCTTGAAGGAAAGCCTGTTAATATTCCTAGAGTTATGTTACAGTCTTTAGATGTGGTATGTCTACATATAATTACCCGTGTTAAAAATATGAGAGCAAGAAGATGCAAACAGATTATCGAAATCATTGATATTGATCCTACTACAAAAGAAATTTTGACAAATGAAGTATTTCGTTGGGAACCTGTTGAAGATAAATTCATCTATTCAGGGAAAAGTTATGTTTTGGAACGAATAAGAGCTGAAAAGGATATGTCGAGAGAAGATATGACAAATGAAATCAAGAATCGAATTAAGGTTGTAGAATGGATGAATAAAAAAGATATAAGAGAATTTAGAGATGTAGCAAAATTGGTGTCACAATACACTGAAGCTCCCGAAGAAACATTAAAAAAAATTAATAAGGGAGTTAAGAAATAATGATCAAAAAAACAGCGATTTGTCCAAAATGTCAAACAAAAATTTCTTGTATGGGTAGACCTGGTGAAAAAGTAAATGTTGAATGTCCGAATTGTGGTAAGACTGGTTCAATTGTCTTTAAAAAAGAATTAGTACAACTTGATTTCTATCCGTTATATGAACCTTATGCATATGCAAAAATATTTAAGAATCAAGAAACACTTGAAAAAAGTTATAAAGTGATTGAACCTTTTTTATCTGAGGAAGAACAAAAATTACTTAATTACATTTGGGAGACGTTATTAACAACCTTGGAACTAAGACTTGATGAACTTGATTTGAAAAGGGTTGAAAATTATTTAATCGAACAAGTAGATACTATATTTGATAACTATCAAATTGAAGTCGATGATATAACAAAAAAGAAAATTCTTTATTATATTAAAAGAGAGTCCTTGGGTTATGGTAAAATTGATCCCTTGATGAAAGATCCAAATATTGAAGATATTTCCTGTGATGGACACGAAATTCCAATATTTTTATATCACAGAACATACGGATCACTTAAAAGTAATATTTTTTATTTTGATGAGGAAGAACTTTCGTATTTTGTTATCCGTCTTGCCCAGAAATGCGGAAAACATATCAGTATTGCAGAGCCCATGCTTGATGCAACAATACCAGATGGATCTAGAATTCAGATGACTTTAAGTACTGAAGTAACTACTAAGGGTTCAACTTTTACAATAAGAAGATTTAAAGCTGATCCCATTACTCCGCCTGATTTAATTGGTCTTAATACAGTCTCATCTGAAATCTTAGCCTACTTATGGCTTGGAGTTGAAAATAGAGTTAACGCATTAATTGCTGGTGGTACTGCTTCAGGTAAAACTACAGTTTTGAATGCTTTATCATTATTTATTCCTCGTGAGTCAAAAATTGTTTCTATTGAGGAAACCCGAGAAATAAATCTTCCACATCCCAATTGGATACCAGGTGTATCACGTTCAGGTTTTGGTGAAATTGTAGCTGATAAAATGGTTGGTGAGATAGACCTTTATGATCTCATGAAAGCTGCACTTCGTCAAAGGCCTGAGTATATTATAGTGGGGGAAATCCGTGGAAAAGAAGCCTACGTTTTATTCCAAGCAATGGCAACAGGGCATGCCACATATTCAACAGTTCATGCAGATTCAGCAAAGTCCCTTATCCATAGACTTGAAGGAAAACCTATTGATATACCTAGAGTAATGTTACAATCTTTAGATATTGTTTCCCTTCATATTACCACAAGGGTTAAAGGAAAAAGAGTTAGAAGATGTAAACAAATTATCGAAATTCTTGATGTTGATCCGACAACTAAAGAGATTTTAACAAATGAAGTATTCCGCTGGGATCCTATTGAAGATAAATTTATATACACTGGTAAAAGTTATGTTTTAGAAGGTATCAGAGCTCGATGGGATCTTAGCAAAGAGGAAATCTCCGAAGAGATCAGGAGAAGAGCAGATGTTCTTGAGTGGATGAAGGAAAAAAATATTAGAACCTATGACGAAGTTGGAAAGGTTGTTTCCAGATATACTGAAAACCCTGATGAATTTTTAATGCAAATTAGGGAAACTAAAAAAAGCACAGTTAAAACTAAAAAAACAAATAGAAAGTCAAAAAGAAAGTCTAAAGGAAAAAAGAAGTCAAGCGAAGAATCAATAAATAAAGAAATTGAACAGGAAAAAACTGATGTGAAAAATGAAAATGTAACAATTAACTCATTAAATTCAATTGATGAAAAAACTGCAATTTTACTATACGATAATGGTATAAGAACAATTGAAGAATTGAAAAAGGCTTCAGTAAAAGAGTTAATCAAGATTGATGGAATAAACAAAAAAATTGTTAAAAAGATATTCAAAGAATTGAAAAAGAATCAAAATATAGAATCATCTGAATTGTTAGAAGAGGGAGGAAACAACAATGTCATTGAATAATTATCAAAAAATGTGTTATCGATGGTTTGGGAGAACTGCAGAAGCTTTTGCATCAGAGAAATTAAAAACAGATCTTGAACGAGCTCATATTGATATTCGCCCAGGAGCTTATATATCATCTGCTTGGGTCAATACAATTCTGGTTGCAATTATTACTTCCGTCATATATATTAGCTTGATATTTCTATTTTCACTTGATTTCTGGCGTATTATAATTCTGCTATTCATTCCCCTTTTTGGAACAGTTATGGTTTATTTTTACTTCATGGCCATGCCTGCAAGTAAAGCAAAAAGTAGAAGTAAAAAGATTGATTTAAATTTACCATATGCCTTAAATTTTATTTCTGCTATGTCATCAGCAGGAATTACCCCCACAGAGATATTTAAAAGTCTTTCAAAACAAAAAATATATGGTGAAATAAGAGATGAAGCTTTGTGGATTTATAGGGATGTAGGATTACTTGGTAGAGATATAATTTCAGCAATTAAGTATAACATTAATAGAACACCTTCAGAAAAATTTAAGGAGTTTTTGCAAGGAGCTATAGTCACAGTTCAATCTGGTGGGGGTTTAAAATCATATTTTATGTCTAAGGCAGAACAATATCAAAGTGAAAATAGAGTTGTGCAAAAACAACTTATAGAAAGCTTGGGTATAATGGCTGAAGCCTATGTAACTGCTGCTGTAGCAGGGGTTCTGTTAATTATTATAATAATTCCGTTATTGATGATTATTTCAAGTGCAGATCCCAGTCAATTAACATTCATGTACATTTTTGTATTTTTTATTTGTCCGTTAATTCATTTTGGTTTTGCAGTTGTTTTATCTGGAATGACTGAAAAGGTGTAAAGAAATGGAAAATGAACAAAATAAAGAAATTCTTCAAAAACCAGGTATTATAAAACAGTTGTTGTCAACTGGTCAGCTTACTAGATTATTTGTTTATATTGGTGCTGCAGTCCCAGCAATTATTTGTATTGTTTTTGGAATATTAAATATTGCTGGAATTTTTAAACCATGGGTTATTGGTTCAGGGGAAAGTGCGCTAATTCTTGGATCAGCTCTGGATTATTTTTTAATAGCTATACTTATTTTCTCAGGTGTTTTTGGTATTTATCAATTAATTCACCAACGTAGGGTTCACAAGATTAATTATCGTTTTCCGGATTTTGTAAGAGATCTTGCTGAGTCTAGAAAAGCTGGTATGAACTTTACAAAGGCAATTATGTACTCTTCAAGAGGCAATTATGGAGTTTTAACTCCTGAGATCCAAAAAATAGCAAGACAGATATCTTGGGGTAGCAGTGTTGAAAATGCTTTAAATGCATTTTCTAAAAGAGTTAATACTAAATTAATTAGAAGAACAGTTTCTTTAATTAATGAAGCTAGTAGAAGTGGTGGGAATGTTGCTGATATCTTGGAGGCAGCTTCAAAGGATGCAAAAGAGATAAGATTAATAGATTCAGAAAGAAGAGCTAGTATGCTTTCATATGTAGCTGTAATCTATGTTGGAATGGGAGTTTTTTTATTAATTATGATTGTCCTTTGTAAAAATCTACTTCCTTCAATGCTTGGTGAGGGAAGAACTGGTATTGCAGTAGCAATGGGAGGTTCTGCAGGAATTAAATATGTTGATATATTAAGTTTGTTTTTTTATGCAGCACTAGTTCAAACAGCAGGAATGGGTATTGTAACTGGTGTATTTGAAGAAGGAAATGTGGTTTCTGGTATAAAACACATGTTTATAATGTTATTTGCCACATGGATTATATTTAAGTTCATTGTTGGTGGAATTTAAAAATTTATAATAATTTATCATGAAATATTCCTTTTTGTTGTAAAAACTTAAATATTTAATATGACTTCAGGTTGAAATTAAAGCGGAGCAACTTCTGATGAGAAGATATATACACATTTTCATAATTATCATTTTTTCATGTCTTTGTGTTTTTTCTTTAATTAAACCAGCAGTAGCTTTAGAAAGTAGTATTATAGTTGAATTTTATTTTTCAGAGGATTGCGATCATTGCCAGGAGAAATACGATGAAATAGAAGAGATAGAAAAATTTTATGGAAATAATATAACAGTTAAAAGGCTTTCATTGTCAATTACTGAAAATTTGGATAAATTTTATGATTATGATTTCAAGGTGCCTCCAGGTGTTGTTGTTTTAAATCAGTCTAATGGGAAGTTCAACGTTTTTTTTTATGAAAAAATAACAATTCCAAATTTAAAAGATTCTATTGATTATCATCTTTCTGGTAATTATACAGATGGTCCCCCAGAGGGAGAGGATTTATACTGTATTGAAACACCTTTTGGAACCTTTTGTTTTGATCCTGAAGGTGTATCTTTACCCATAATTACTATAATTATTGCGGCTTTAGATAGTATTAATCCTTGTGCATTTTTTATTTTGTTGTTTTTACTTAGCCTATTAATCTATACGCGTTCTAGAAAAAGAATGCTTCTTATAGGTAGCATCTTTATATTTTTTTCAGGTTTTATCTATTTTTTATTAATGATTACAATTCTATTTTTCTTTACTACAGTAAAAGAACAATTTTTTATTGCAATTATTGCAGGTCTTGTGGCAATTATTTTCGGTGGACTTAATATTAAGGATTTTTTCTTTTTTAAAAAAGGTCTATCTGCTAGTATTCCTGAAAGTCAGAAACCAAAATTGTATAAACAAATGCGTAAAATCGTAAAGATTACTTCACTTCCAGTATTAATTGTAGCAACTATTGTTCTAGCAATAACTGCAAATACTGTAGAACTTGCGTGTTCCCTTGTTTTACCAGTAGTTTATCTTGGAGTACTTAAAACATTTGCATTAGGAAATATTCAAAATATTCTTTATCTTATAATTTACAACATTATCTATATAATTCCTCTATTAATTTTTACTATCGCTGTTGTCATAACTTTGGGAAGATGGAAGCTATCAGAGTGGCAGGGTCGAATCTTAAAACTCTTTTCAGGTATTATAATGTTTTCTTTAGGAACTGTTTTATTAATTAAAGCAGATTTATTAAAAAATTTTTTAATTACAATTGGGATTTTTATTATTAGTTTGGTAACAACTATTATTATATCATATATCTGGAAAAAATTCCATTTGAAAAAGGATGTTAAGTAATATATTTATCTCTTATTTTTTAAAATTATATCTTAAGTATATTCATTTCTCAAAATGATAATACTCTTACATTAATGTTAAAAATGTTAAGATAAGGATTAATCTTAAAATATTAAAAAAATATCAAATATTTTTTTAAATGATTATTGATTTAATTATGTTAAACGTGAATTTAAAAAATAAAAAGGTTCAAAAATCAATTGCAAAAAAACGAATCATTAAATTATTCGACTTAGCTGAGAAAAAAGCATTATCTGAAAATTTTAATCTTGCAAATAGATATGTTGAGATTGCAAGAAAAATATCAATGCGAAATTTAACTCCAATTCCAAATAATTTAAAACACAAATATTGCAAACATTGTTATTGTTATCTTTTACCTGATAATAACTGTAGGATTAGATTACATAAAAAGAGAATTATTATTTTTTGTAAGGTTTGCAATAGATTTACAAGAATTCCACTTAAAAAATCCTAGTTTTACTCATCCGCTAGGCTTAAATAACTCATGGATTATTACCGTTACCCAAAATTATCCCTTTATTAGGAGTAATAAATATATGACAACCGTGTTTGATGTGCCTGCAAAAGAGTTAATTCAAGCTGTTGCAAAAAAGCTAGAACATGATAATGCAATTGAAGTTCCGACAGCAAATATTTATTCTAGGACTGGAGTCGATAAAGAAAATCCCCCTACAGAAAAAAATTGGTGGTACATAAGATGTGCATCAATCCTTAGAAAAATCTACATTAATAATGTGATTGGTGTCGAACATCTTAGAGCCGAATATGGTGGAAAACAGGATCGCGGTTCTAAGCCTTATAAGGCAAAAAGTGGTAGTGGATCTATTATCAGACGGGCTGTTCAACAACTTGAAAAAGCAGGTTATGTTTCAAAAATAAAGGGAAGGGGAAGAATACTTACTTCCAAGGGCCGATCATTTTTAGATAATATTTCTAGTGATGTTATTAAGGATATTGAAGATTACTACCCTGAATTAAAAAAGTATTAAAACTATAAAATAGTTATATTGAGTATATGGATGAAGAACTGGAAAAATTAAGGAAAAAAAAACTTCAAGAATTGCAGGAACAAGCGATTCTTCAAGAGTCAATGGAAGAACAAGAACGTCAGAGAGAGGAATTTGAAGAACAAAAAAAGGCTATACTCCGTAATATTCTTACGACTGAAGCTAGGGAGCGACTTGGTAGAATAAAAGTTGCAAGACCTGATATGGCTGAATCTATAGAAAACCAATTAATAATGTTAGCACGAAATAAACAACTCAAAAATAAAATAAACGATGAACAGTTACGGTTGATACTTTCAAAGATAATTCCAAAAAAAAGAGATTTCAAAATCAAAAGAAGGTAGAGTCCTATGTCAACTCATAAAAGTCTTGGAAAAAAGATTCGATTAAATAAAGCTACAAAAAGTAATAGACGAGTACCTGCCTGGATAATGATTAAGACCAACAGGCGTTTTACCCGTCATCCTAAAACACGTAATTGGCGTAGAAGCAAGCTTAAGAGATCCTGATCATTATGGCCGAAGAAATAGAAAGAATATATGTTATTCCCTTAAAAAAAACTGGATTTAATCTATCAAAGGCAGCACCAACTGCTATTAAGAGAGTAAAGTGTTATTTAACAAAACATATGAAAGTTGAAGAAAAAGATATCTGGATAGATGACTCTTTAAACAATGCCCTCTGGTCTTCGGGAAAATATAATATTCCTAGTAAAATCCGAGTGAAAGCAGTGAAATTTGATGATGGTGTAGTTGAGGCCTATCTTCCTGAACTTGAATTCAAGAAATCTCGTAGGGAACTTCTTAAAGAAGAAAGAGAAAAGAAAGAGCCAATACTTTTAAAAGAAGAGGTTGAAGAAGCCGAAGCAGAACCTCAGGAATATGAAATTGCACCCGTAGGTGATGGGGAAGTAAAAATCAAAAAGAAGAAAGCACCAAAAGAAAAAGCTGAAAAGGATAAAAAACCTAAACCTAAGAAAAAGGAACCTGTTGAAAAAAAGGAAAAAACAAAAGAGTCAAAAGAAAAAACTAAGCGGGTAAAAAAGAAAAAATCTGAAAAAAAGCCAACTGTAAAAAAGAAAAAAACAACATCAAAATCAAAAGCCAAGAAGAAAAAGTAACATAAAAAAAATTTATAGATATTAAAAATATTTTTCAATGATTTTTTTTTATGAAAATCTTATTTAATATCATTATAAAAAATTCTTCACAATCCAATATTTTAGTAAATTTATTTTCAAAAAATATTATTAAAATTCATTATTCCAATATTTTAATACCCATTTATATAAACTTATAATAGTCATTGTCATAATACCCATTACAAATCCTATGAGAATAATTACCACTCCAGGCATTTATTAATTCACCATCATTTTGTTTTGATTAATTTTTACTAGTTTTTTGGTTATAGCCATTTTAGATCACATTGCCTAATTTTGATACTGCAAACTAAGTCATGAAACAGTTTTTCTATAACATAATTATATTTGAATTTAATATTATTTAATATTTTCTATTAAAATTATAAAATTGAATGCATAAATAATATTTATCACTTATATATCAATAATAAAATGTCTATAATTATTAATCATATTATATTCATAAATACAAATAAGAAAGTTTAAAAAAAATTGAGATTAAATTAGAGCAAATTTTTTGACCTTAAACTAATATTAATTTAAAGATAAATTCTTCATAAAAATTATCATATAGTCTTATTTTAAAAAAGGTTAAGAGGGGTGAATGTTTTTACACATCACCCCCAATTCTTTCATCTTCACCTCCCTCATCGTATTATATAATAAAGTAATATATATTATAATATTTATAATTTTCTTATTTTAAATTATAAAAATAGAACCTTAAGTTTAATTACTAAAAAAATATGAAACAATTGTAAATTCATTAATTAATATATCATGAACCTCAAAATAAATACAAACCGAAGTCATACAAAACTACACCATATTATAAACATCAATAGTCTTACCAGCAACACAATCCCAAGTAAACAACTCAATCTCCCTCTTACCCTCCACAGACATCGTCCTACGAAGAGCCTCATACCTCAAAAGCGAAATAATCAAATTAGCCATCTCATCCGTATCCCAAAAATCCACCCTCAAACAATTATTAAAAACCTCAGAAAAACCCGCAGTCTTAGACGCAATAGTCGGAGTACCCGCAGAAATCGCCTCAAGAGCAGTAATACCAAAAGGCTCACTAACAGAAGGCATAACATAAACACTAGAAATACCATAAATATGACGAACCTCCTCCTCAGAAAGACGACCAGTAAAAACAACCCTATCAGAAATACCCAAATCAATAGCCTCAGAAATCAACTGCGGAAGCATATCACCACTACCAGCCACAACAAACCTAACATCAGGCTCAAAATCACTAACCTTACGAGCAGCACGCAAAAAAAACTCAGCACCCTTCTGAATAGTAAGACGACCTAAAAACAACACAATCTCCCTCTTACAACCCTCAGCAATAGGATACACCGCATTATGAACAACACTAACCTTATCAGAACAAATACCATACCTATCAACAATAACCCTCTTAGTAAAATGACTAACAGCAATAACCCTATCAGCACAAACCATACCCTCACGCTCAATATCAACAAACCACTGATTAGGAAACAACCAACCAGAACGATCAAACTCCGTAGAATGAACAGTAACCACCAAAGGAACACCCAACAAACCCTTCAAAACCACACCAGCCCTCATAGTCAACCAATCATGACAATGAATCACATCATAACCACCAAAACGCCTCACAAAATCCAACACACAACCCACAACAAGATCATTATAAAAATAAACCGCATCAAAAAAACCACCACCAATCTCCTTAACATCAGGCCTATCATAAGGAAAAACCTCAGACTCACCCACCTCAACAATCCTCAAACCAACCCTATCACTACTAGCACTAAACCTAGTCTTAGGCATAAAAAAATCAACACAAACACCCCTATCAGCAAGACCACGAGTAAGACCAAAACAATGAGTAGCAAGACCACCCGCCTTAAAAGGCGGATACTCCCAACCAAGCATCGCAACCCTCATACAACCTTCACCAAATCCTCCTCAAAACACCAACCAAACAATCCATAAACTAATACTTCAAAGTAAACCTATTCCTATCATTAACAACAATCTTACCCTCCTTACCCAACCAACCTAAAGCAAAATGAACATCACCATCATCCAAACCAGACAACCTCTTAATAGTAACAAAATCAGCATCACCCCAAATATCAAGAATCCTCCAAACCATACCAGCAAAAACACCAATCACAGAACCAAAATCACCCACACCCAAACAAAAAACACCACTATCCCTCACAATCTTACCCTCTCTAGCTAACCAACCCAAACCAGTATTAAACTCAAACTCATTCAAACAAGATAAATCCAACAACTCCCCCCTACTAAGACAACCTCTCTCATTTAACACAGACCAAATCTTACCCGCACTCTCACCAAATCTATCAACAATTC
>JABAOF010057070.1_pt1 | contig 12099 bp, 15 predicted proteins | sample 7062171 | NCBI WGS metagenome assembly JABAOF01 (sample SAMN14538628, study PRJNA623070) | marine sediment metagenome | biome: marine biome [ENVO:00000428]; feature: marine pelagic biome [ENVO:01000023]; material: deep marine sediment [ENVO:00002113] | place: India: Gulf of Khambhat ... | reverse complement strand
TCAATGAAAAGAAAATTGTTTCAGTGGTTGAAGGCTGATCAATGTATAAAGCTGCTGTTTTAACTATTAGTGACAGGTGTTCGCAAAACGAGAGGGAGGATATGAGCGGCCAGGTAAGCCCCGGGATTTGACCCCCGATGTGACCAGGACTCTTATTGACAGGGAGATGCCGGGTATGGTCGAGGCCATGCGCGGGGCGTCACTGGAGAAGACTAAGTATGCAATGATTTCACGAGCGGTATGCGGAATTCGCAAGGGCACCCTGATTATCAATCTTCCTGGAAGCCCAAAAGGGGCTGAAGAAAACCTTAAAGTTATACTCTTTGCAATTCCCCATGTTATTGATAAAATCAAAGGAGATCAGTCCGAATGCAAAAGTCAGAAGAGATATTGGAAACAATTTTAGAAAATTTAATAATTACAGACATTGAAAAAAAAGATATTATTGATTCTCACGGTTATGTAATTGCCGAAGATATCTTCGCAAATGATAATATTCCGCCCTTTAATAATTCTACGAAAGACGGCTTTGCGGTACGTTATGATGATATTAAGAAATCCGATCCTGAAAAAACTGTTGAATTGAAAATAATAGATGAACAGCCTGCGGGGTTTGTTTCCGGGAAACAAGTTATTCCCGGAACAGCAATCAAGGTTATGACTGGAGCGATGATACCAGATGGTGCCGATACGGTTGTTCAATATGAGCTTACAGTTTCTTATAATGGTTATGTTCAAATAAAACAACCACCAGGGAAAGGCGCAAATATCAGATTGGCAGGAAATGATGTGCAAATTGGTGAAAAAGTCATCGGAAAAGGAACATCTTTGAATTCTTCACACATCGGTATTTTGGCCTCCCTGGGTTTGTCAGAGATAGAAGTTTACAGGAAACCCGTAGTTGCCGTATTGTCAACAGGTAGTGAACTTATCCCGATTCATGAAGAATTAAAACCTGGAAAAATTCGGGATTCGAACAGCTATATGATATATGCCCTGGTGCTGGAAGCGGGTGCGGAACCTAAAAAACTGACTCCTGTGATGGATGATTTTGAAAATATATCACAACTGATTCAACATGCTATGCATTACTGTGATGCAATAATAATTACAGGAGGTGTTGCGGGAGGAGACTTTGATTTTCTCCAAAATGTAGTAGACAGCCTTGGAGGTAAACATAGCTCTCGAAAAATTTATCGAAAATCGGGCAAACCATTGATATTCGGGAAGCTAAATGATAAACCGGTCTTTGGTCTCCCGGGAAAGCCGGACGCCGCGAGAATCTGCTTTGACGAATACGTTAAACCAGCGCTTTTAAAAATGATGGGCAGACATAAATTTAACTAATTGACAGTTTTGTCATAAAAAAGGACGAAATTATGTTTGGCATTAGCATGAGCGAGATAACTATTATTTTTATTGTAGCCATAATACTCTTGGGTCCACATAAGCTTCAAGAGTTTGCAAAAAATCTGGGGCGTGCAATAAGGAAGTTTAAAAACATTACTAATGATATAAAAGAAGACTTTATTCTGGACCTGGAATTAGAAAAAGAAGAGAAACCAAAAAACATAATTAAGGATGTTTTAAAGCCAGGAAAATAAGAGAATCATGTAAATGGCTAAAACAGCATCCCTTGTCAATTTTGCTTCAGAGATAAGAAACCGGCTTTTAGTTATCTGTGCTTCTATAGGGGTTGGTTTTGCCATGGCATATCCATTTTCTGAAAAAATCGTGGCCCTCATCCAGAAAACTATAAATCAACAATTAGTTTTTGTTAATCCTACCGAGGCCTTTTTTGTAAATCTGAAAGTTTCTTTCTTTGCAGGAATTGTGCTTGCTTTACCATTTATTCTTTATCAGACATGGAAGCTAATCAGTCCCGGATTAAAAGAAGCTAAAAAATATACTTTTATCTTTATCTTATTTGCGACAATATTATTTTTGACTGGAGCCGCCTTTGCTTATTTTTTGATAATACCATTTGGCACTGAGTTTCTTCTGAGCTATGCAAATGAGCAGATCAAACCAATGATTACGATTGGCAATTATCTGTCTTTCAGTCTCAAACTCATACTTGCCTTCGGGTTAATTTTTCAACTTCCAATCATGATGCTATTTATCACGAAACATGGCATTGTAGATTGTAAAACCCTGGCCAAGAACAGGAAGTACGCCATAATTATCAGTTTTGCAACGAGTGCCATATTGACCCCACCGGATGTTTTTACACAGGTTCTTATGGCCTTGCCAATGATAATCCTCTTTGAGATCAGCTTGTTCATATCAAGAAGATTTGAAAAGAAAAACAGCTCATAAAATGGACGAACTTATCTCATCGCCATATCTTCTTGCTTTGTTATTTTTTTAGTTGCATTTGCCTATTCATCAGTGGGGCCGGGATGCGGCTCATCGTACACCGCAATAATGGCAATATTGCAGCAATTATATTACTGATAGAGACCAAGGAAATAAAAAAATAGACCCTATTAATGTCTTAACATCAAAATCAAATTATCAATAACTTTGGATGCCTCATTCGTGGAAAAATGAATATTACGCCTGGAAAAAGCGTAAAACAAAGAATTTCTTAGTTCTTCGAAAAAATCAAGTTTATTTCTAAGACAAGTTTCAATAAAACGAATGAGCGATGAGCACAACCTATATTTTTCAACAGTAAATATGGGAGTTGTTGTCAAAATGGAACAACAGATATCTGCATAATCCTTTTTAGGATCTCCATAACATGATTCCTCGAAATCTAACCCGTAGATTTTATCATCCTTAAAAATAAAATTACGCAGATTTGAATCACCATGGATAAAATACGCATTCTTCTTTTTAAATAAATTGTGAAAATCAATATACCATTGACCAACTGATAAAACAATTTTATTTTTTAAAAAGTAATCAACATCATCATTATTGATGATATCACATACATTCTCACCATTAATATAATTTAAAAAAATAAGATTGTTTTCATAATCTACATCAATGATTCTTGGAGTATTCAAATCCAAATGAGTTTTTTGGAGTATAGCAACTTCATTTTCAAGACTTGATCTGCTAGATGAAGAATATAATTTGAGAACCATGTCTTTTTTATTAAAAAAAACATGTGCGACTTGGTTTTTCTTACTTTTAAAATTTCTTTTAACTTCAATTTTCTCATATTTTTTTATATTTTTTTTTAATTTTTCAATTCCACTCATACTTACAAAAAATGAATATATTATAGATAAAAAATGTTTATATTAAATTTATTGCAACTTATTTTAAAAGTGTGTTATTTTTTGCAGTCAAATAAATACCAACTAAAATAAAAGTTCCTCTAATTAAAGTATACTCTGATGAAACTTGTCCTGTCCAAGGAACACCCAAATCTACCGATAGATACTGGAAGTTTCTGCCGCCAAGTTCAAAATTCATTTTTTTAAACTGGCATTATCTTTAAAAAGTGCATTGCCGAGTCCCCCCTATCGGTATCATAAAGCAAAATGCTAATTCTCCCTTTATACGCCAGTACCCCAAGCGCAAACTAGAAACCGTTTGCCCCAAAGTCCCCACTGGGAAGGCTTTCCACCGCTGACTCATCTGCGGTGCCTGTTGTTTTAAGTCCCTTGCGTCCACCAAATTCATACATGCCGCAGGATAATCATTTAATCACTTACAAGCCCTAAGGATTCCCGCACGCTACTACTAATTCATATTACAAAATTATACATCCTGACCAGTATTTCAAAATGAATATTTATAGAAAGCGAAATTCGTACAAGCACCACTAAAATTCCGTTCTTGACTTTTCAAGGAATGTGGATTGGCACTTGAAAATCTACACCGATACAAGCAAATTCAAAACTGTGGATTTTAGTCTAATGTTCATTTTTATACAGCATATCAAAAATGAAGATACCTGTAAGTTATAAATACTTTAATTTTACTCTAAATATCAATCTTTCGGGTTGTAATCTTCAACATTGTGGCGAATTTTAAAAGTGGAGCTAACTAGAAGTTATCAACAGTTCAAAAGAACTTTAAGTATCAAACCATAAGTGTCGATAAAAAAAGCAAGTCAAAATGAATAGGCTGATATTCATAGCATTGATTTCTTTATTCATTCTATCTCATGTTTTTGCAGGAGATAAGGTTCATATTTTTACTAATAAAGATCTTAAGAAATATAAAAATTCTTCTGACACTCAATTCACTGTAGATTCAAGGTCAAAAGATAACCTCCCTGTTCTCAAAAATAGCTTCAACACTGACAAAAGAGCGAAGCAAAAACTTAAACGGTTTGTCATACCATATAAAGCCTACGAAGGAACAGCAAGGAGGATTATTATCCCGGTAACCTTTAACAACCTTATAACAGCACCCATGCTTCTGGATACGGGTGCCCCTGGTATGCATATATCATATAGACTGGCAGAGAAACTTAATATTTTCGAAAATGACGAAGCCAAGCTATGGGTCGGAGTTGCAGGCATTGGCGGTTCAATCCCTGCAATTTTTACTATTATTGATACGATACAGGTAGGAGAAGCTGAAGATCATTTTATCCCGACCATTGTCGCTCCTTCAATATCGAGCCATTTCGATGGTCTCATAGGGATGGACTTCATGGCAAGTTATTCTATCCATATAGACACCAAAAAAGTCAAGATAGTGTTTGAAGAACTTCCACAAAGATCAGATATGCCGGCTGGACACGATGAAGCCTGGTGGAGGATTACATTCCGTAATTTTAAGTCAATGAAGATTGAATGGGAAAAGTATAAGGAATATCTCAACAAACTACGGAATAACTCTGAGAAAATCAAGAAATTGAGGGTGTATGCAGACCAACAATACGAAGAGGCTGAAGAACTATATAACAAGCTTTCTGTATATGCCAGCGAACATGCTGTTCCTCTGGAATGGCGTTAGAAAATAAATGGTTGTATTTTCCTGATTCTTGTATTAATCTTTTAGATAGGGAACGTATAAAAAAATACCCCTCACCCTACCCTGAACGAGGTGCGGTTCAGGGCTACCCCTCTCCCGCAAGGGGGGAGGGAATTGTTCGATTATTTATTTAAAAAGTCCGTGTATAGCGAATATTTTGGTTTAGATGAATCACCATTTTCAATTGCTCCTGATCCTCGCTATCTCTATATGAGTGAGCAGCATCGGGAAGCACTGGCTCATCTGATATACGGCTTCAATAGCGACGGTGGTTTTGTCCTGCTCACCGGTGAAATTGGAACAGGGAAAACAACGGTATGCCGCTGTTTGCTGGAACAGGTACCTGAAAACTCTGACATCGCATTCATTCTCAATCCAAAATTAAGCGTCGAGGAACTGTTAGCAACTATCTGTGATGAATTCGGCATTCTATATCCAAAAGATAATACCAGTATAAAAGTATTTGTGGACATCTTAAATGCTTATTTGCTTGATTCATATGCAAAAGGTCGTAAAACAGTTCTCATCATTGATGAAGCTCAAAACCTAAGCACCGATGTATTAGAGCAATTGCGACTGTTGACAAACCTTGAAACCAATCAACGGAAACTCCTACAAATACTATTGCTGGGGCAGCCTGAACTCAGAGAGAAACTATCTAAACCGATGCTGCAACAACTGTCTCAGCGAATCATTGCCCGGTATCACCTTGGCCCACTTTCAAAAAAAGACGTTGGCGCTTACGTGACACATAGATTGACAGTCGCTGGATTGCGAAATAAAATTTCACGACCGGCGTCACTACATCTGACTAAATTGTTTCCTGATTCAACTATCGATAAACTGTACGACTTCAGCAGAGGAGTACCACGATTAATTAATATAATATGTGACCGGGCGTTGCTTGGGACATTTACTCAGGGGGGAGATAAAGTCAGTAAGTCTATCCTGACAAAAGCTGCTCAAGAAGTATTTGGGGAAAGGAGAGTTAACCGTCGACATGCAAAAGTGGCTGCCTGGTTACTGACAATCCTGGTGTTAATAGTTGTTGGAGTTGTGTTAGCAGCAACTTATTACAATAACGAATCACTTCAAGTCGTAAAACATAACATAATAGAAAAACAAATTATAACAGCACCTCAAACCGCTGAACCTCCACAAATGGATAATGTACAGTGGATGGTTGCCAAGCCGAATAATCGCAGAAAGGTCATAGCCTACCAAGCGCTCTTTAAACAATGGAACATTATTTATAATCCAGAAGAAGATGGCTTCGCTTGCGAATTTGCTCAGAAACATGATTTACGTTGTCTGCACAAACGGGGTAATTTACGTAGTCTGCTTCTTTTAAATCGCCCGGCAGTGTTGCAACTATTTGATGATCAAAACCAGAAATTTTACGCTACATTAATATCATTAAAGGGGGAAACAGCCAATTTAGCAATTGGCTCAGAAACTAAAGAAGTTTCTGTTAAAGATATCGATTCCCATTGGCTTGGGGGATATACGCTGCTGTGGCAGATACCACCAAATTACCAGGGCGACGTTCTACCAGGCAAGCAAAATACCTTAGTGCCATGGTTAGACAAACATTTAGCATTCATTCAAGGCATGACAATTCAACCTCTGGGAAACATAGAATTTGATGACGAACTTGTTCAACATGTAAAAAAATTTCAGCTCGCTAAGGGTCTTACACCAGATGGAATTGTAGGAACTCAAACATTAATTCATATTAATACTGTTATTAACAGTGATATACCCAAATTAATTGATAATCAAGAGAAAGAATAAAATGTCATTTATACTTGATGCACTGAAAAAGTTAGAGCAAAAAAGTCAACAATACTCTATACCGGATCTGATGACTGTCCATACCCTTGAGCCTCGAGAGCCGAAAAAAAGTTTGCTTTGGATTTATCTGCTCCTGGTGTCTTTATTACTGAATGCTGTTATATTAACAGCCTGGTTGCGTCCCTGGGAGTCAGAAGAGAAAATCATACTAGCAAAATCATCTACTAAACAGGAGAAAAACTCACCAATTGTCAATTTGGATCAAAAGGATTTTGATGATAATGAGGAAAATACCAGTACTAAAGTTAAAACCATTGATAAAAAATCAGTGTCGGAGCATGAAACAGTTGCAGCAGAGAAAAACATGGACACAACTAGTAATACACCACAAAATCATTCATTACAAGCTGAAACTGATGAACATGAAACAATTCCAAATAAATCTTTACCCATTCCTGATACAACATCATCACTTGGACTAAATCCAACCGCTAAGGAACTCGAAATCCTTCGAAATAAAATTAAAAAGGAACAACAGCTTCCTGCAAATAATNNCTACCAACCTACCGATATAAATAAAATCGAATCAGAACAGGGGATTCTTGAGCTTAGTCAGCTCCCTTCAGACATCAGAAAGGAACTGCCAGATATATCTATAACCGGCCACATCTATTCAAATAATTCATCTTCCCGGATAGTAAACATTAATGGTCGTATTATCAGAGAAGGCGATAATGTAACTCCCGGCTTGAAGGTGGAAGAAATTACCATTTCAGGAGTTATCCTCAATTATCAAGGTTTCCGATTCATCATGAGAGCATTTTAGATTTAGTTATATAAGAAAATACTATATGAAACGAGTACGTATAAAGAATATTTTTTTGGAAGGAAATATCGGCCATACGGTTTCCGTTTGCGGCTGGGTGAGAACAAAACGTGAATCAAAGGATATCGCCTTTATTGCATTGAGTGATGGTTCTACTCAGGAAACACTCCAGCTTATTATTTCTTCCGAATCTTCTGCTTTCCATAAATTGACTTACTGCAATACAGGAGCTGCCATTAAAGCACATGGTATTCTTAAAGAGTCTCCGGGAAAAGGACAAAAGATTGAAGTAGAAGTTTCGGAAATTGAAGTTTTTGGTGATGCTGATCCAGAAAAATATCCATTACAAAAGAAAGGGCATTCGCTGGAGTTTTTGCGGGAAATCGGCCATCTCAGGCCAAGGACTAATACGTACGGTGCTGTATTTAGAGTTCGCAATATTCTCGCTGATGCCGCACATGAGTTTTTTCAAAGCAGGGGATTTATCTGGATTCATACCCCTATTATTACTTCCAGCGACTGCGAAGGAGCTGGTGATTTATTTACCGTTACTTCTCTCGATTTTGATAAATTACCCAAAAAAGATAGCGGAAGTATTGACTTTTCGCAAGACTTTTTCGGCAAACGTGCATATCTGACAGTAAGCGGTCAACTTGAAGCCGAGTTCCTTGCGATGTCACTTGGCGATGTTTATACATTTGGACCTACATTCAGGGCAGAAAATTCAAACACATCACGTCATCTGTCTGAATTCTGGATGATAGAACCTGAAATGGCTTTTGCAGACCTCGGGGATGATATAAAGCTGGCCGAAGATTTTCTCCACGCCTTATGCCTGAAGGTTTTGGAAAAAGGTGAAAAAGAAATCGCTTTTTTTGAGAGGCATTATAAGACAATCTCCGTTGAAGAGCTGAGGCTGTTGGCTGAAAAGCCTTTTGTTCAGATTTCCTATACAGATGCCGTCAACGAACTGCAGGGGGCTAAAGAAAAATTCGAGTTTGCTGTTAAGTGGGGTTCTGATCTGCAATCAGAGCATGAACGCTATCTGACAGACAAAATTTTCAAAGGGCCGGTAGTTGTTACAGATTATCCCAAAGAGATAAAGGCTTTTTATATGAGGTTGAACCCGGATGGGAAAACAGTAGCAGCCATGGATGTCCTTGTCCCCAAAATAGGCGAGATAATCGGCGGAAGCCAGCGTGAGGAGAGGTTAGAGGTGTTGGAGGACAGAATGCGTCAAGCGGGGATGCCTGTGGAGGGCATGCAGTGGTATCTCGATCTTCGCAGGTTTGGAACAGCGCCTCATGCAGGTTTTGGCCTGGGATTCGAGAGGTTTGTGCAGTATATTACCGGGATGACCAATATCCGCGATGTAATCCCCTGTCCCAGGGCTCCCCAGACCATCAGATTCTGAGCAGGTAGTGGAAGCATTTCTTTTTCGAGATAAAGCAACTTCAAGATAGAAATGTCGGGGTACTGATATTTAGATACATATAAAGGACTATCNNTCAAATACCATACCCTGCCATCACGAAAAAAGAAATGCTTACGCAGGTAGTATCTGCATTGATAATGATCAGGAATTGTGAGTAAAATATATATGTAGGCTATAAAGGCGGGCATGCCCGCTTTTCTTTAATATGTTATTTTGGACGGTATCGGAGGGTTGTCATACATAATGAATTTTTTGGATTAAGCGATGAAAGAACTGGTTTTGTCACAGGATGCCAATGGAGACTGGATAGCAAAGTGCAGTACAATACCGGGCTTTGTTACAAAGGGAAAAACACAAAATGAGGCCATAGAAAAAATGAAGGCCGCTCTTTCTCTCTACTTTCCGTGTGGTGATGATTGTGAAGAATCAAAATAACCAACGGACTGTGAGAAAATTATTCAGGTTCAACGCCAGTAAGTTTACAAAACACCTCATATCATAACTGCCCAAAATGTAATATCTATGGAGGCTGAACATCTTCTAAACACTATGAATCGATCAGAGATTCGCCTCGGGCGAACTGTTTTTTTGAATGTCAGACCTCATTTTGACAAGCGAGGTGATAGGGAATATGATTGTTTTGGCCGGTAGTGACCTCACATAATCCGTTAATTTCAGATTGTAAAATAAAAAACATTGAGTCTGGACTCTTATAATTCTGCATATATGGAAACAGCATTTTAGGTTTTTGAATAAATCATTTTTCAATCTTGTAACTTTTCAGAATTTTTTTGATATCAGCCTCCTCATTTGAAGGCATGGGCACACCGTCAAACAGTTCCCATTTCTCCATGTGTTCTGCGGATGCATCCGGCTGCAGAGTAACGAGTGGAGAAAGGGTCTCCATCTCCAGCATGAAATCATTGGTATACGTTTCATATGATACATTGAAATCCGGATATGGGGAGCGTGCGAGGTGTGTATAATACTTCACAAAGAGATGGTTGTGATTGAAGTATGCAGCCCATCCGTTTTCATTGGATATCCCGAACTTTAAGGGCTGTCTGATATGAGGGTCTTGCCGGAGAATAATATACCTCTCTCCCATGTGTATGCGTGCATCGTTAAGCCTCGTATACGGCCACAGGGCCAGTATCCTGTTCGGCAGCAGGTCTGTATTTCTCCCGGATAGCGGGATAATCTCTTTTCCTCCCTTTGCCATTGCTGTTATGCTCCACACCGATAACTCTATTGGCCAGGGGCCTGCATTTGTGAGACGGTGAAGGATGCTTACCATGCTCTTTTCAAGAGAGAGAGTTATCTCCATCTCTTTTTTAATCCTGTTTTTTTTCTCAACATCCTGGATCGTCTTGATACCACCGGGGATTTCCTCCCATGTCACGGGAGTATTGTCAGGTTCATATGTCCTGGGTTTTGATTCCGGGCTGTGCCAGAGGCGATGACCTCCGTAAATCCTCCACTCTTTCCCTCCTGTCAGCCCCATTGTTGATTCTATTTCACACATCTCATTGTCCTGCCGCAGAAAGCCATATCGAATGATCCGCGGACCNNGTTATCACTGAATCAACAATGCCGTTTGTTATCTGTATACAATTTTCCCATCCGCCATAGGATATCCTTTGAACATTTACACGAGCCATAGAGTCCTCCTTTTAAGAAATGCGCTAAAGGTTACTTAAGTTTTTAAGGTTATTATTTTACAATTTTTTCGTCTGCAGTGTCCCGGCGGAAGAAGGGCAGGGGATACTTTGCAGAGAGATCGAATGTGCGGTAAAATATAACTATGGTAATTATGAAAAGATTATTCTATATATCCCTTACTGTTTTCATACTGTCTTCCTGTGCCCCTGTGCTGAGGCAGGACATTATGAGGAAGGCAACTTTTGACATACAGCTTTCAGAACTCAGGCAAAATCCTGAGATCTATAAAGGAAGACTTTTCGTCCTTGGCGGGATAATTGTTAAAACTACACTAACGGCAGAGGGCTCTCTCATTGAGGCCCTTTATGTGCCGGTGGATTCCATGGGTTATTTGAAAGGCCTTGATACCTCACAGGGCAGATTTCTGGCAATCTACAGGGGTAAGGATATTTTAGACCCGGTGATTTTCCGGGAAAAGAGAGAGATTACCCTTGCAGGTAGTTTTATAGGAACACGTACCGGCAGGATAGATGAGCTGGATTTCACCTATCCTTTCTTTGAGATAGAAGAACTGTACCTCTGGGAGGAAGCAAGAGAAGAATACCTGGCTCCGCCCTATCCATCATGGTATTATCCATGGTATTATCCACCATATTATCCGCGGTATCACCCGTACTGGTGGTATGATCCCTGGTGGAGATAGCATTGATCTGACTGACATACTTCTTTTACATTAAACCAATAATACATCTGGAAGACAACAGATTAAAACCTAAAGATGTTTGCCATCCTACGAGGACAGTACTGAGATAAAATACTGAGGTTTTTTAATGGTTTTCTCTTTATATATTCTTTTCTGTAACCGGGGTTTCAGGTCGCTTACAGTATAACAGATCTATTCTGCATTCTTTAAACAGGAAACAGGTTCTTTTTGCGAACGCAACCAGTACCAGCATTACAGGGACTTCTATGAGGGGACCTACCACAGTAGCCAATGCCACTGTCGGATTAAAAGCTGTTATTGCAATAGCAATGGCAATTTCAAAATCCCTTCCAGTAGAGTTAAACGCACACGCAACAGAATCCTCATAGCTAAGACCTAATTTTCGGCTCACAAAATAAACCACCGCAAACATTGACCAGAAGAATATGGTCATTGGCAGGGCCATTTTAATGATAATGCCCGGACTTTCCAAAATAAGGTCTCCTTTAAGAGCGAACATAACGATAAGTGTGAAAAGAAGACCGACAATTGCCAGCAAATTTAAATAGACCTTTGCTTTATTAAACCCCTCTTCTCCATATCTTCCAACTCCGAATTTACGGGTAAAAAACCCGGCCAGAAGTGGAAACCCCAGGTAAAGGATGACACTTTCACCGACTAACAATACATCAAACCCTACATTACCCAGGAGCAATCAGGCATAAACAGGGA
>JABAOF010038858.1_pt3 | contig 12102 bp, 12 predicted proteins | sample 7062171 | NCBI WGS metagenome assembly JABAOF01 (sample SAMN14538628, study PRJNA623070) | marine sediment metagenome | biome: marine biome [ENVO:00000428]; feature: marine pelagic biome [ENVO:01000023]; material: deep marine sediment [ENVO:00002113] | place: India: Gulf of Khambhat ... | reverse complement strand
CAGGGACAGGTTCTGCAGACAGAGGTCGACGAGTTGTTGTTGGTCACTCGGGCCCACTTGGAATCGCACGATCACCGTGCACGACGCTGAGTCCTCGAATTTCTTAGCCACCACGCCACTCTCCTTCTCGAGCCGCCCGCGCCGAACGTGAGCTACGTGCTATGGATGGCGATGCGAGAAGATTATGAGCCCGTTCTTGCAAGCTCGCTAGGCCCCGAGGTCCCAGGGTCGCGGCGCCGTTCTCATTGAATCTCTGATGTTCTGTGGCCGCCAGCTTCGTCCACTGGCCGGCCGTCAGGGTCAGCAGCCCAGCTTGATCACGTTGCCGCCCCGTTTAAGGATGAATCGATAGTGCCCCACGAGGCTGGCGTGCCAGATGTTCCCGTCACATGGGCTCGGCCGTTGTCATCGCGCGCTATGGACGGCATATTCTAGACGCCCAAGTTCCTCACGATCGACAATCTACAGGCGCCCAGCGGACCTTTTCTCCGGAGGTGATCTAATGTCGAGAATCAACCTCACCCGGGTGATTCTAGGCGGCTTGCTCGCCGGTGTGATTCTCAGTATCGGCGAGTTTGTGGTCAACGAGCTCTTCCTCGGCGATCAGTGGGCGGCGGCGATGGAGGCGCTGAATCTCGCGCCGCCGAGTGGGATCGCCGTGGCCCTCTACGTGATCTGGTCGCTCATACTGGGCATCGCGATCGTCTGGATCTACGCCGCGATCCGCCCACGATTCGGTCCCGGCCCTAAGACCGCCGTCATCGCTGGATTGGCGGTTTGGTTCTTCGTTTGGTTCATGGGCTTCGGGAGTACCCTAATCAACGACATGTTCCCGGGGAGTCTGGTGTTGATCGCTGTCGTGTGGGGCCTGATCGAGACAATCGCGGCGGCGCTGGCTGGCGGTTGGTTGTATCGGGAGGAGGCGGCGGCACCCGGCACTGGAGTCTGAGGCAGTCGCGGAGCTTTTGCAGAGCCCGGCGGCCGCAGCCGCGACCTGCACGCGCCTGGTGGCCCTTCTCGCTTCGCCACTGCAGGCAGTCTACTTGAAGCGCGGTTTGTAGGTGTCGAGCGTCGAGTACGGGTCGGGCCACGGCAGGTCGTACTCCAGCTCGAAAGCAGCGTGGCGCGTCCAGTACGGGTTCCACAGATGCGCACGCGCCATGACGCAAAGGTCGGCACGGCCCGCAGCCAGGATCGTGTTCACGTCCATGTAAGATGAGATGTTGCCCACCGCCATCGTCGCGATGCCCACCTCGTGGCGGATGCGGTCGGCAAACGGCGTCTGGAACTGGCGGCCGTAGACGGGGCGGGCGTCCGCGACCGTTTGGCCCGCGGAGACGTCGATGATGTCGCAGTCGTGCGTCTTGAGCAGCTTGGCCACCTCGACGGCGTCGGCAGGCTCCATGCCGCCCGGCGCCCAGTCCACCGCCGAGATGCGCACCGACATCGGTTTGTGCTCGGGCCAAACGGCGCGCACCGCGTCGAACACTTCCAGCGGAAAGCGCATGCGGTTCTCCAATGAGCCTCCGTACTGATCGCCGCGCCTGTTCGTCAGCGGCGAAATGAAGCTCGACAGGAGATAGCCGTGGGCGAAGTGGATCTCGACGATGTCGAAGCCCGCTGCCTCCGACATCTCGGCGGCGCGCACGAAATCGTCGCGCACCCGGTCCATGTCGGCCCGATTCATTTCCCTGGGAACCTGACTGTGCACGAAATAGGGGATCGGCGAGGCGGAGATGATCGGCCAATTCCCCTCCTTGAGCGGTTCGTCCATCCCCTCCCAGGCTAGGCGGGTCGAGCCTTTGCGGCCCGCATGCCCTAGTTGCATCCCGATCTTCGCGTAGCTGTTCTGGTGCACGAAGTCGACGATTCGTTTCCAGGCAGTCACATGCTCGGGCTTGTACATGCCGGCGCAGCCCGGTGAGATCCGCCCCTCGCGGCTCACGTCGGTCATCTCGGTGAACACCAGCGCGGCGCCGCCGATGGCCCGGCTGCCCAGGTGCACCAGGTGCCAATCGTTCGGCATCCCATCCTCGGCGCAGTACTGGCACATGGGCGAGACGACGACCCGATTTGCCAGGAGCAGATCGCGCAGCTTGAAAGGCGTGAACAGCGGGGGCGGCGGCGGCGCCGCCGGCACCGACTCGCCGCTTTGCTCGGCCGCTTTGGCGGCGAACCAGCGATCCACGGATTCGATGAGCTTCGGGTCGCGCACCTTGAGGTTGTCGTGCGTGATGCGCAGGCTGCGGGTGAGGATGTTGAAGGCGAACTGGATCGGCTCCATGCACATGTAGCGCTCGGTATCCTCGAACCACTGGAGGCTTGCCTGAGCGGCGCGCTGCAGGCTTTCCACGGTGGGACGCCGGGCCTCCTCGTAGGCGGCGAGCGCGCTGGGGATGTCGGGCTGCCGCACCAGCTCTTCGCTGAGCGCGATCGCGTCCTCCATCGCCATCTTGGTGCCCGAGCCCACGGAGAAGTGGGCGGTATGGGCGGCGTCGCCGATCAAGACCACGTTACCATGGTGCCAGCGCTCGTTTCTGACGGTGGGGAACTGCCGCCAGATCGAGCGGTTCTTCAGCAGCCGATGTCCCTGAAGCTCCTCTTCGAACAGCGCCTCGCAAAAAGCCAGCGTCCCGTCTTCATCATCCTCGACCAGCCCGCTGGCCCGCCAGGTCTCTTCCGTCGCCTCGACGATGAAGGTGGAGTGGCCGGGCGCGTACTGGTACGCGTGCACGCGCCAGAGTCCGTGCTCATCCCGCTTGAAGTAGAAAGTGAAGGCGTCGAACGAGCGCGTCGTGCCCAGCCAAACGAAGCGGTTGGGGCGCACGTCGATGTGTGGTTTGAAGTGCTCCACGAAGCGATCGCGCACCGTGCTGTTGAGCCCGTCCGCACCGACGATCAGGTCGGCATCGGCGTAGGCGGTCGGATCCGTGACATCGGACTCGAACCGCAGTTCGACACCGAGCTGCTCGCAGCGGCGGCTGAGGATGTCGAGGAGGGCCTGCCGCGAGATGCCGCTGAAGCCGTGCCCCGTCGAGGTGAGCACTTCTCCCTTGTAATGGATGTCGATGTCATCCCAGTGGGCAAAGCTTCCGGTGATCGCTTCGTAGCTCGCCCGGTCGGCCTCGGCCAGGTTCTCCAGTGTCGCATCGGAAAAAACCACGCCAAAGCCGAAGGTGTCATCGCGCCGGTTGCGCTCGACGATCGCGATCTCGTGGCTCGGGTCAGCCCTCTTCATCAGGATCGCGAAGTAAAGGCCCGCCGGGCCGCCGCCGATGCTGGTGATCTTCATCCGGCTCTCTTACCCCGCTGACTCGGCCCGGGCCCGCTTGATCAGCTGGCCCGCGATGATCAGGTGCTGGATCTCGGTCGTCCCTTCATAGATGCGGAGTGCGCGGACCGAACGATACAGGCGGTCCACCGGGTGCTCCGCCAGCACGCCGCGTCCACCGAGGATCTGGACCGCGTCGTCGATGATGCGTTGCGCCGCCTCGGTGGCGAACGCTTTAGCCATCGCCGACTCGACGGTCACACGCTCCGCACCCAGGTCCTTCTCCCACGCCGCCCGGTAGACCAGCAGACGCGCTGCGGTCAGATCGATGGCCATGCGGGCGAGCTTACCCTGTATGAGCTGGAATTCGGCGAGCGCGGAGCCGAACTGTTTACGCGTGATGGCATGCTGAGTCGCTTCGTGCAGCGCGCGCTGCGCCATGCCGCAGGCGGCGGCGCCCACCGTCGCCCGCAAGCGGTCCAGCGTCGCCATCCCCAGCTTGAACCCTTCGCCCTCCGCGCCCAACCGGGATGAAGCGGGGACGCGGCAGTCATCGAAGGCGATCTCGCCGAGGGGGTGCGGGGCGCTCAGCACCTGCGCCTTGACGAAACGCAGCCCCGGCGTGGCGGCGGGCACGAGAAAACAGGAGATCCCCTTGTTTCCCGCCTGGGGATCGCTTGCCGCAAACACGACGTAGAAATCGGCGATCCCGGCGTTGGAGATGAGCGTCTTGCCGCCGTTCAGCAGGTAGGCATCGCCGTCCCGTCGCGCCGCCGTGCCCAGCGCCGAGACGTCCGAACCGGCCTCTGGCTCGGTCATGGCGAAGGCCGCCATCAGCCGCCCTTCTCGCACGCCCGCAAGCCAGCGCTCTTGAAGCACGCCGCCGCCTGCCAGCAGCAGCGGTGTCGTGCCCAGGGCCTGTAAGGCGAAAACCGCATCGGCGAGGGGTGAAGCGGCGGCCAGCGCCTCGCGGGCGAGGCAGCAGGCGCGGAGGTCCTGGTCGATGATCGGGTCGAATCCGCGGGCCTGGCCCAGCGCCGCCATGATCTCTCGGGCCTGCACCCGGCAGGCGGCGTCATCGGCGGGCTCGGGGAGCGGCGCGAGCTCGCGTGCGGCCAAGGCGCCCAGCTCCCGCACCAGTTCCGTGTGGCGGTCTTCCAAAAAAGCGCGGATGCTGCTCGTGTCGGGCAAGAACGTCATCTCTGAGAGCTCATGTGATCTCGTAGCCCGCACGATCAGACGAACTTCGGATCACGCTTGGCCTTGAACGCTTCGTAGGCCTCGCGGAAGTTGGCGTTCTGCATGCAGAGCGTCTGGACCTTCGCTTCGTGGTCCAGGGCGCGGGCCAGGTCGAGGACGGTCTCGCGGTTGAGCGCATCCTTCGTGACCGCGAGGGCGTACGACGGTCCGCGGGCCAGCTTCTCGGCGAAGCTCCGGGCTTCCGCCAGCGTCTCGGCGGCCGGCACCACCCGGTTGTAAAGGCCGATGCGGTGCGCCTCCTGCGCATCGATGAACTCGCCGGTCATCAACAGCTCGGTGGCGCGGCCGAAGCCGACGATGCGGGGCAGCAGCCAGGAGGCGCCCATGTCGGCGCCCGACAGGCCCACCTTGGTGAACAGGAACGCGATCTTCGCCGTGTCGGCGGCGATGCGCACGTCGCAGGCGGTGGCGATGACCGCGCCGGCGCCCGCCACGGTGCCGTTCAACGCCGCGACTACGGGGCGTCGACACTGACGGGTCGCCAGGATCAGATCGCAGGAGATGCGCGCGAAGTCGAGCAGGCCCTGGTAGTCCCGGTTGAACAGCGAGCCGATGATGTCTTCCACGTCGCCGCCCGAACAGAACCCCCGGCCCGCGCCCGTGATGACGACAGCGCGCACGCCGGGCTCGCTGTCGAGTGCCCGAAACGTGTCTCGCAGCTCGGCGTACACCTCGAAGGTCAACGCGTTGAGCCGCTGCGGCCGGTTGAGCGTGATTGTGGCGACGGACGACTGGGTGTCGTGGTCATAGAGGAACGACTTCGGGGCGAGCGGCATGCAGGTCTCCTTTTTCCTTGCCTGGGTCGCGGCGGCTCGTCGGGTGAGCGAAGGTCACGGCAGCACGGCGGTCGCCTCGATCTCCACCATCGCGCCCTCCTCCACCAGCCCTTTCACCTGTACTAGCGACATGGCGGGATAGTGCCGCCCCATCAGCTTGCGGTACGACGCGCCCAGCGCTTTGCGGCTGGATACGTAAGCCTCGAGGTCGGTCACGTAGATGGTCAATCGGGCGATGTCCTGCGGCCGGCCGCCCGCCTCGTGCACGACCGCCAGAACGTTTTCCAGCGCCCGGGTGAACTGCGGGGCGAAGCCCCGAACGGCGACCTTCCCCGTCGCGTCTTGTGCCACCTGGCCGGCGACGAAGAGCAGGCGGCCGCCTGCCGGCGCCACCATGCCGTTGTTCCAACCACGCGGCTCGCCCAGCGACTTCGGGTTGATGATGTCGAGCGTCATGCCAACAGTCCTCCGCCGCTAAGTACGATCGCCTGACCGTTGATACCCTTCGCCTTCTCGTCACACAACGCCAGCACGAAATGCGCGACCTCTTCGGGCGCGATCAGCCGGCCTTGAGCGGTATGATCCAGGATCGCCTGTAACGCTTGATCCTCCGTCATGCCAGTCTTGCTGGTGATACGATCCAGCGACTCGCGCGTCATGTCGGTGTCCACATAGCCGGGGCAGACCGCGTTCACGGTGACGCCGTGCCCGGCGACCTCGGCCGCGACGCTGCGAGTCAGCCCGAGCACCGCGTGCTTGGCGGCGGAGTAGGCCGCGATGTACTTGGCGCCGCTCAGCGCGGCAACCGACGCGATGTTGATGACACGCCCCCAACTCCGCTCGACCATCGCCGGTACGAACGCCCGTGTGCATAGGAACGTGCCGGTGGCGTTGACGGCGAACAGGCGGTTCCAGTCTTCGAGGGTGAGTCGGCGCAGCGGCGCCGAGTGGGCGGCGCCGGCGTTGTTGACCAGGATGTCGATCGGCCCCGAACCATCCTGTGCGGCGCGGACCAGTTCGGCGACGCTCTTTTCGTCGGTTACGTCGCAGGGCAGTGCCTGGGCGCGGTGGCCGGCACCGTTCAGCTCGGCGGCGACGGCCTCGATCTGACTTGGGGTGCGGGCGCTGATGATGACCTCGGCCCCAGCCTCGGCCAGCGCGCGGGCGATCGCGGCGCCGATGCCGCGGCCGCCGCCGGTGACGACCGCCACCTTACCCTGTAGCGCCATGCAATACGGCCTCTTCCAAGATGGAGCCGAGGATCTCGATCGTGCGCGCGCCCTCCTCGGCGCTGGCCTCGGCCGGATGTCCGAAGTAGGCGCGTGGGCCGCGCGCCTCCTCGAAGTCTCTCTTGCCCTCGCGGATCGCCTCGGAGAGCGACGCCGGGTTCGAGGCGAGCGCCTGGCGAATCTCCTCGCGTACCAGCTCGGGTCGCGCCGCCATCACCACCGAGCTCTCGTAGCGTCCGGCGTGACAGGCGCCGCTCATGAATTCGTCGCCGAGTCTCGGGGCCCAGGGCTTCCGCGTGATGTTGGGGAATACCAGCTCTAGCAGATCCTGTTCGCGGATCGCCGCCGCCGCGGCCTCCAGCGCCGATAGGTGGGCGGGGTCGAGGTGAGAGTTGGCGATGGCCAGAGTTCGCAAGCCGTGCCCGGCCAGACCGCTGGCGATCTCGGTCAGAAGCACCGCCACCGTCGAGGGTTCCAGCGATATCGTCCCTGGAAATTCCGCGGCGAAGTCCGCGGACGTGTAGGCGAGCGTCGGCAGGATGAGAACGTCGTGGCCTCGCTNNAACCTCGTGGCCTCGCTCGGCCAGTTTCTCGGCGCCCGATTCCGCCATCGCCTCGGAGATGATCACGTCGGTCGCCAACGGCAGATGGGGGCCGTGCGCCTCGATGGCGCCGATGGGCAAAATGGCGACGGCCCGCGGATCGGCCAGGCGGTCGCGGGCCTCCTCCCAGGTCAGTTCAGCCAGTCTCGAGACCGCCATCGTACTCCCGTCCAGTCGCGGCGCTGCCTCGGTTGACTGTGCTTTGCGCCGACTCGTATCATCTCAGGCCATGAGTTTCCAGCCACCCGACGAATTCAACATTGCCGATTACTTCCTCGACTCACGCCTACGGGAAGGAAAGGAAGAGCAGATCGCGCTGATCACGGATCGCGCGACCCTCACCTACCGGGAAGTGCAGGCGCTGGCCAACCAGTTCGGGAACCTGCTGCGCGATGCCGGCGTCCAGCCCGAGCAGCGGGTGATCATCGCGCTTCCCGATGGACCGGAGTTCGTCGCCGCGCTCTTCGGCATCCTGAAGATCGGCGCGGTGGTAGTCATGGTCAACCCGCACCTCAAGGCCGACGCCATCGCCTACTTCTTCCGTTACACGAGGGCAAAGGTCGCGCTGGTCGACCGCGACGACGTGAGCGAGTTTGCGACGGCGGCGAAGCAGTCGCCACAATTCGAGCGTCTCCTCGTCGTCGGTGACCCGGATTTCGATCAGCGGCTCGCCCGGGCGCCGCGCCAGCTAGAGAGTTTTCCCACGCACCGGGACGATGCCGCCATCTGGCTGTTCTCGGGCGGCACCACCGGATATCCGAAGGCCGTGGTGCAGACGCACACCTCCTTCGCCAACACCACGGCTTGCTACGCGAAGGGCGTGGTCGGCTATCGCGGCGACGACATCACCCTGTCGGTGCCCAAGCTCTACTTCGGCTACGCCACCGGCTCCAACCTGTTCTTCCCCTTCTCGGTCGGGGCCGCCACGGTTCTATTCCCGGAACGCTGCACCGCCGACGTCCTCTTCGAAAAGATCGCCCGGCACCGCCCCACGATCCTGATCAACGTCCCCACGATGATCGGTCAGATGGTGGGCCACCCGGCGGCGGCCGACCAGGACCTTTCCAGCTTGCGGCTGGCGACCTCCGCCGGCGAGGCGTTGCCGGTCGAGTTGTACGACCGCTGGAAGGAGAGGTTCGGGGTCGAGCTGCTCGACGGCCTCGGCACCGCCGAGATGTGGCACATCTTCATCTCGAACCGCCCCGGTCGAGTGAGACCCGGCACGCTGGGCGAGATCGTGCCCGGTTTCGATGTCAAAGTCTGCGACGACGATGGGAAAGAACTTCCAGCGGGCGAGGTGGGTTGGCTTTGGGTGAGGGGGAACTCTCGCGCTATCGGCTACTGGCAGCAGATGGAGAAGACGAAGCAAGCGTTTCGCGGCGATTGGTACGTGTCCGGCGACATGATCCGGCGCGACGCTGACGGCTACTTCACTTACTGCGGCCGCGGCGATGACATGCTCAAAGTGTCGGGCAAGTGGTTGGCGCCGCAGGAGGTGGAAAACTGCCTGCTGCAACACCCCTCGGTCGAAGAGGTCGCCGTCATCGGCATCGTCGATGAGAACGGACTCACCAAACCGCGCGCCTTTGTGGTGGCGACGGACCCGCGGCCGGGTTTGGAGGAAGAGCTGAAGACGTTCGTGAAGACACGGCTGGAACCCTACAAGTACCCGCGTGAGATCGTCTTCATGGATGCGCTTCCGCGCACGCACCTGGGCAAAGTGGACCGTGGACAACTGCGAGGGTGACCCGCGACACCCCGAGGTGGCGGCGGGCCGGGTCAGCCTCCCAGCGAGCGGATTGCGCTTCCCAGCGCCTCCATCGCTTCGTCGAGCTGACGGTCCGATAGATAAGGCGCGGGGCCCAGCCTCAGCGTGCTCCACCGATAATCCGAGTGTACCCCGCGCTCGCGCAGAAGACGGCAAAGCTCCGCCGCGCGCGGTGAACGCAGAGCCAAAAACCCTCCGATGCGCTCAAGCCCCACCGAGCGGTCGCGGTCGATGAGACCCGGGTCGGCATCCAGCTCGTCGAAACGTTGGGCCAGCAGGCCCACCTGATGGCGGCTGATCTCGCGCAGTAGCTCGGGCGTGAGCGCATGCTCCTCGAAGAAGTCGAACACCTCGGCCGCCCGATAGTGGCTGGTCGGGTCGTAGGTGGCGCCGGCGAAGCGCTCGCCGCCCTGTCCGTAAAATACCTTTCCCTCATCACCGGCATCGGACAGCAGGTTGAACTCGGCGAACCAGCCGGTGATCGCCGGGCGCATGTCACAGTCGGGCGGAATGCGAAGGAAGCCGTTGCCCTCACCTAGCTGGCAGTACTTGTATCCGCCGCCGACGACGAACGCTGACTCCAGCCCTTCCCGCTTCAGCGAGAACGGCACCACGGCCAGCGCATGGTACGCGTCAACCAGCAGCTGGGAGCCCTGCCGCTCGCAGGCGCTCTGCACGGCGCTCAACCCCGGCACGATGTGGGCGTTCTCGAACAGAACGCAGGAGACCATCACCGCCGCCGTTCGGTCGTCCACGGCGGCGACGAGCCGCTCGCCCAACGAGCTGGCCGGGAGCGACGCGACCTTCACCACCTCCAGACCTTCCTCGGCCAGCCGATCCAGCTGGCGCCGCAGCGTGTGAAACTCGCCATCGCTGGTGACGATGCGCGGACGTTGTCTAAGCGGAAGCGCGGAGAGGAAGCGAACGACGAGGTCGTGCGTGCTCGGAGCCATCGCGATGAATCCGTCGCCGTCATCGAGCAGCTGGGCATAGCCGCGCTGCACACGCTCGGCTTTCGAGAAAGCACGCGACCACTTTTCATCCACCCGCTCGGCGGCGTCGAGCCAGGCCTGGCGCTGGCCGTCAAAGCCGCGATCGGGCCAGGCTTGATGTGAGTGTCCGGTCAGCAGCAATCGCTCGGCGACCTTGAAGCGGCTGTAATGCGGCGCCAGCGAGTTGGGGTGACGGTACAGCGAGGACGGGTCGATCACGTGCCTCACAGCTTGTCGCGGATCGCCCACAGGTCGGGGAAGACGGGTTTGGACAGCGTCGTGGCCAGATACTTCACACCGGCGCTTCCGCCGGTCCCGCGCTTGGTGCCGATGGTCCGCTCGACCATCTTCACATGACGGTACCTCCACTCCTGCAGCCCTTCGTCCAGGTCCACCAGGCGCTCGCACAGCTGGCTGATCAACGGATTGTTGCGGTAGATGTCGATCAAGATGTCCTGGACTTCCGGCGAGGGCTCGATCGACCGGCTGACGTCACGCTCCAGCAGGTTTTGCGGCACCGGGTACCCGCCGCGCGCCAGGAAGCCGAGCAAAGCATCCCACACCGTCGGTTGACCGAAGCGCGCCTCCAGGCGGATGCGTCCCGCCGATTCCGGAGGAAAGTGGTTGACGGTCGCCCGATCTTTCACTCCCAGGACGAACTCCAGCTCGCGGAACTGGTAAGATTGGAAGCCGCTGGCCGACTCCAGACGCTCGCGAAAGCTGAGGAATTCGAGTGGTGTCATGGTTTCCAGGATGTCGAGCTGAGCGACCATGATCTTCAAGATCGTCAGAACGCGTTTGAGCGTGTGTAGGGCGGGGGTGATGTCGCCGCGATGCAATAGCCGTTGCAGGTGGTCCAGCTCGTGGAGCACCTCCTTGAACCAGAGCTCGTAGACCTGATGGATGATGATGAAGAGCGTCTCGTCGTGCTCCGGTCCGCTGGACAGCGGCTGCTGAAGGCCGAGCAGCTCATCCAGCATCAGGTAGTTGGAGTAGGTGAGCGGCTTGCTGGTTTTCGTCGCCGGGATATTCTGAGCGGTCCCTTGGGGATCAGCAGGTGGCATCTTCGGCTCTCAAATGCGGATCGGTCCCGTTCGCCATCAGGCGTTCACGTTATCGATCAGTCTAACCGTTGGGGAGGTTGGGCGGAAGAGTCTCGAGCACGCAGCTGAAAAGGGCGTAAGGATGAAGAGGCGATCGCTAGTGCCGTTGACGTTCACCTTGCTGGCGTCGTGCGCGACGCAGGCGAGCGATTCCCGCGGCCGCGCGAGCTGGCCCCGGTTCCGGACCTCGTCGAACTGATCGTGATACGCCCTTCCGGCGGTTAGGCTCGTGGGGACTCGCTGAACGTAGATCTCAGCGACGGTGCCGGAGCTGACGAGGTGCGACATTACCAGGGCGGGGCGGCCGCAGGCTCAATTCCCTCCGAGGTCCTGGGCCCGGTCGGGGAAGGTTCGATGATCGTGACCGCAGATCGGCTGAACGTTCGGCGCTGCCGTTCGCGCGGATGCTCGGTGATCGGTTACGTGGCGCGTGGCCAGGTCGTCCGGGTACACGACTTCGTAGGCAGCTGGTTTCGATTCACCGGGCCGGATGGCGTCAAAGGCTACTTACAATCCGACGGTCTGCTCTTGCCCGCCGCTTACCGGGGCGGGCTGCTTGAGAGATCCGCGCGCGCACCGCGGAGTTCTGCCCGCACTCGCCGCCGTGTGCAACGCGATGCGCCGGATCTCGCAATTCGTCGAGGGCGTCATGGCCGATGCGCCCGCCCAGGTCTTTTCCGCCTTCTCGGCTGGTGTGTATATCGACTCGAGCGACGGACCGACGACCGAGAACATGCTCGCGGGTATGGCGACGGGCGGCGATCCTTTCTGTCGCCGCCCCTAGCTCACCCCGCGTCCAGCGTCTTCGCTCTGGGGCCGATCCACCCCTTCCGCCAGAAGAACACGACCATGCCGACGCCGATCAGCCCCATGAGGCTCAGCAGGCTGGGGTAGGCCCAGCCCTGGGCCAGCTCGGGCATGTGCTCGAAGTTCATCCCGTAGATGCCGGCCATGAAGGTGAGCGGGATGAAGATGCTGGCCATGATGGTCAGAACCTTCATCACATCGTTGGTGCGCTGGCTGACCGTCGAAAGGTAGAGGTCCATCAGGCTTCCGGCGAGCTCGCGGTAGGTCTCGGTGATGTCGATGACCTGAACCGCG
>JABAOF010003998.1_pt2 | contig 12102 bp, 7 predicted proteins | sample 7062171 | NCBI WGS metagenome assembly JABAOF01 (sample SAMN14538628, study PRJNA623070) | marine sediment metagenome | biome: marine biome [ENVO:00000428]; feature: marine pelagic biome [ENVO:01000023]; material: deep marine sediment [ENVO:00002113] | place: India: Gulf of Khambhat ... | reverse complement strand
CGAAGGCAACTAGACCTCCGACCAGAACCATGGATAACACGGATACGACTGACCGTCGTAGTTTTTCTCTCGGGGTCCCATTTCCTTCCTTGATGAAATGTCCTCTATTAAGAATCTTTGCAGGATTGAGAATCATGGTCACAAAGGAATAGACACCCCATGTTGCTCCGACAGGAATCAAAACCACCAAAATCTGAAGCCATGTTTGTGGGCTTAACAATGTTTGCAAGACCAAGCTCGAATTGTGCACCGATATCTGAATTTGAGGGATGAAAAGCAGGGCAATGGTCATCAAGATTGAAATAATATAAAGCGCTCGCGCTTCACGAATGTTGACAAATGAAAGAATTGCACCAATAAGAAAAGGAACGACCACGATCAGCGGAAAATGAAAACCCAATACTCCCTCTTGAATCTCAAATGGTGCAAACCCAAAGAATTGTGGTAAGGATGGGAGAGTGAAGGAGTTGGAAATCGAGGGATCGAGGTTTGCGATACCACTAAGACTGCTGTAGTGGACCTTTGGTACAAGAGTGAATGCGAGCACCAACAGAAGGATTATGCCTGCGACTATAAGACCCCAAGTAACCCGAATGAGATCAGCCCCACGACGATCACGCGATTGTAGTATCGAAGTGAAGAAGGTATACAAAAGAGCCAGAAGGATTGCAGAACTGCCGACGAAACGATCGGTCATAATTGCAGCTGCTAAAGATACAATGAGACCAACGAGCCACACTCGCCTCTGCCCCCCCTTGGATTGAGCGAGATGATGAGTAAGGAATCCTGTAAGACACATGAGGCTCAAAGGAAGGAATATCATTGCCACATGATTGGGGAATGACCCACTCTCAGATAAACCCACCCAAGAGGCAGGTGCTAACAGGTAGAAAATAGCCGACAGTAATCCTACTGTCTTACTCCGGGTTATGTTTAAAGCTACGAGGTAAATACCCAATGCAGTAAGAGGAAATCCCAAGAAACTGATCAAACGGTAAGACTCGATGAGGGACAGGTCAAATACGCGGTGGACGACAATAGTCAGCATGTACCCCAGAATGGGTTGACCATGGATCAGGGAGACCCCACCACCCCCCCGCGGAAACCATTGAGGCACAGTTGGAAAGAATTGATTGAACCAATCGATGTAAGCAAAATGGATCATGTCCTGAGATCCTGGTTGTGATCCGCTTAAGAGTGCTTGACCCAACAGGTAAGACAATGCGAATATGAGAGCAAGTGACATGGCAACGAGGATGAGCTTCCCCAGTAACCGAAAACCTTTGTTTGCTGACCTGATAGTCATCTCACTCATTTTCATCCGTCTTTGAAGTTCGCCACCTCGACATCAACCTTTCCACTTCTTCGTCACTGACTGAGCTAAGTTTTCCGTCTTGCTTAAGCTGTTGCCAAAGGAGCTCTACCTTTTCACGACTTCCAATCTCATCAACCACTTCAATAGAATCCAAAGGATCTGAATCTTCGGAGCTAGTAAGATCAATCGCTTGATCGAGGTCAGGCGGAGATGCATGTTCCGCCTCTGATGATGACATATCATTAGAAGGGATATCGTGAAGCCAAGCGACAGATCCTCGGGGTCTCTCTCTTTTCCTGGATCGCTTTAAAAGCGTAATTAAAGCAGAAACCAACCGGCCGTTGTTAAATACGCTATCAACGACGAATATCAGGAGCCCTATCACCGTCAGCAGCGAGATCATTGAGGCAAGTTTTTCTATCATGGGCGTTTCCCAAACAAGCTCAACCTGGATTTCCTCCGATACGCCTTCGATCGGCATTAACATGAACCCCGGACCGCCGCGGTAAATGGGGATCTCACGCCTAACTTCGCCTTGAATAAGATACGCATGCCAATTCAGGTAAACCGACTCCCGCCAGTATAGCCAGGTGGTGTCTCCGGTTGGGGCTTCGAGGGTGAAATCGACACGATCGGGATGGTCTCGCGTGACCATCACAGGGTTTTCAACCCCTTCCTTCCGCTCGATTAGCCAAGAGATTATGTTATGAAGCAGGGCTACTTCTTCTTGATTTCGATTGGCCCAAGCATGAGCGGGTAGGTTCATCCCTGACCATACCACCCGACCTGAACCATACTCACCTGCGATCACAAGCGGATGTCCTTCGGCGCTCAAAACAACCCTTCCCCAGTTACGGACATCATCGAATTGAGCACCTGAAACACTCCATGGCGATCCTTGCCAAACCAGAGAGTCCAAAAGGGAGGTATCAATATCGCCGGCAATTTGAGCAGTTTCTACCTGATAAGCGTTTGTTATTCCATAGTTCGTCCAGGTGAGGCGTTCAACAGGCAACACCGACGGAGCCTGAGTAAACTCCCATTCTGGAATTGAATACTGCCACCCTGTATCGATAAAGAGGCTCCCGCCTGCTTGAACGTAAGCCGCAAGCGTGTCCCAAGCCTTCTGGCTATCCTTGTAGTCATAACCATAAAGAATGAGTGCATCAAACTGCTGAAGATCCTCTAATTCATAAAGATCAATCCGTGATTGACCCTTGACTAGTAGCGCTTCTTCATAGGGCAGCATGCCCTCGTTAGCCAAGCGGAACAAATAAATATAGGCATCTACTTCTGACTTGCCTACAACAAGAATCGCAGGACGTGATGTACTGGTCGCCATATCCGGCACCCTAGGTTGATGCCAAATTTGAAGCTTCCCTGCTTCATCTACAAATTCCCAACCTGCAGCTGGATATATTTCAATTAGATCCTTGTCAGGATGGAGGAAAACGTACTGAGTGCCGAACCAATTGGCCGCCTGGTTAAGGGATTGAGAATTGCCATACTCGTTCTCTGGCGCATTCCGGGAGTAAAAAACGTTCTGCTGGTACCCCCACATAGCGACAATTAACGAAATTTGAGTAGTGTATGAGTTTATATCAGAAGTCTCTGTATAGGTTGTGAAATCCTTCGCCAAATCCCCTTTGTATGGAGAGATGTCAATTCGAAGCGGACGATCGACGGATAAGTTCAAAGCCAGCGACCGCGCCTCCACGACTCGATCACGGACATTGCCAAATTCAGGGATAAGCCAGCTCTGAGGTGCAAGCTGATCTAGGATCGAAATGGGTTCATCATCTTGTTCAACACCTACATCCCAGATATCTTCGAGATCAATGCCGTAAGAGAGTGGACCGTATCCAATATGGTTTTCAGGAGAGAAGAGGTTGCCAAGGTGGGTGATTGCCACCGTTGCGAGGATTAGGCTCACGCCTGAGGTGATAAGGCTTCGAAGGAACAAGCCCATCCTGGTCTGACCATGATCAGATTTCAAACGCCCCAATAATGAGGAGGGGGTAATCAAAGCACGGGCTATAGCCCAGAAACCGAATGCAGCCAGAATTGGATAGAGAACCATCATCACCACGATGTTTGAACGAATGTTAAAAAAAACTATAAAAAAGGATACGAAGCTCCTGCCCGCATAGCTGAGTTCAGGAACGAGCACAAAAGCGGTTGCGAAGAGAGCAGTAAATGCCAAGGCAACAGCCTTTCGAGAATAGCGCACCGCGAGCAGGCTTCCAACGACAAGAAACACCGTTGTGACCAGAGGATTGGCCATTCGGGTTTTCGGGATCTGAGGATCGATGGGTCTCAGACCGAAAACGTCGAGGTAAGATAGCCGAACCATTTGGTGAAGAGCGAGACCTTTATATCCCTCTTGGATGGCAACAGCGTTATATCGATAGAAGGGCACTATATAGAAGGCGAGCAAGAGACCTATGACAATTCCAATTGCGAAGATGGTTGAAATGCTCGTCATCAGGATTTTCTTACGCCTGCCTGACGAGCCCATAACAACGGTACCGAAGCTGTAAAAAATCATCGCACTCAGGGCCCCCCCACCAGTGAAAGGATGCACCAGCACGATAAAGAAGATGCAGAGAACAGTGAGTACGAACCAAATCCGCTGGCGAGCGGAGGACTGGCTTTGAAGTCGGCAAGAAAGACACTTATCGAAACAAATCAACCCGAATGGTACAAACACCATTGCGACGACCTGAGCTAAAAAACCCCACTGGTAGAGCCACGTCCATGTTAGAGGAGCTAAGAGGTATAAGATCGCGGCGATCAATCCGACGGTTTGTTTCCTCAGCACAGTCCATCCCAACAGGTAAACGCCCACAGCTGTCAGCGGGAAGGAGAGGAAAGCAACACTCTGGAAAGCGTGAAGGATTGAAAGTCCACTGATCCGATGGACAATCACAACCAGGTAGTGGGCCAGCAACGGATAACCGTGCAGCAATGACTCACCACCACCTTGGTGTGGATACCAATGAGGGATATATGGGAAAAATCGATCTAGCCAAGTGGCGTATGCGATATGTAAGGGGCCATCGCTTCCAATTGTACCCTTAGTAATAATGGAATGGCCCAGAACGTAGGCAACAATAAAGATGATCACAATTGATGTGAGTAGATGCAAAGAGTTGCTGAAAATAGATAAAGACTTCTCTGAAATTTTAGTCTGCTTGTCCGAAGTCTCCACCGTCTTCTACTCCTTAAAACTGGCTAAATGAACAGTCGCACCTGGAAGGTTTCAAAGCACCTTTGTCGATATGCCTTGATAGCTTTTGCCATTGAGCCACCGCCACATCCAATCTCTAACAATCTTCCTCAAATAACCGAGAGATCAGCTAGAGCGAATTTCAGGCGTAAAGAACAAAGACAATTTCCGATTTTTCCAGAAATACTTCATATCATTCATGAATAATCATCTTTAACCATATGTGATTAGATCAACACATACATCCTTTCTAGATTTATCCACTGAGCAAACAGGGGCATCATTAATCAACCTGCTTTGTCAATTGGACGAATTTAGTTACGTAATAAAGCTATTACAAGACTTTATCAAGTCCATCGATTTATTGTTCTTTAAGAAGATGTTTCTTCCTCTCGACAATCTTAGATGATGATTCTAGAGTATCAACTTGAGCACTCTCGCAATTCATCAGTGAGGTTTCAAAAGGATCGTTTATGTATCCTTTAGTTTCTGAATCATGAATCCGATCCTGCAAGACCGATGTGAGAGTGTTTTCTAATATCTTGGTATGCTTTTCGTAGGAAAAGAATTCCGTAGCCCTCTTATGTCCAGCACGTCCCATACGTTCAGCAAGCCCTGGATTTGTTACTAGGTCCCTCATTCTCCCAATGAAAGCGTCTGTATCATGAGGTGTAACTAGAAAACCAGTTTCACCATCCAATACAGTCACAGTTGGTCCACAATTGTTCCAAGCTAAGACAGGGACACCAGCAGCCATCGCTTCAATAATCCCCATGCCGAAATCTTCTTCCGGAGCGGGGTAAACATAAAGCACAGCTTCTTTATATAAATCGAATAATTCTTTCTCCGTAATAAGACCCACAAAAATCACCCGATCATTCAAATGCAAACTCTCAACGAGGTACCGCAATTCATTTGTATATTGGGTTTCTTGACCTGTTATGACTAAGCATAACTCTGGAATAACCTTAGTGAGGGCTTTTAATCCCCAGATAGCATATTCAAACCGTTTTTGAGGAGCATGCCTATTTGTCAGAAGCACATACGGTTTGGGGATAACAACTCCATTCACAACGACATTTCCATTGTAACGATTGTCAAATCTTAAATTTTCTTTAGGCAGTGGGTAACATCCAGCGGGGCATTCGATACTTTGACAATTATAAATTCTTTCTATCCAACGACGTACATAAGAACCATTTGTTAAAATCGCATCCGCATTCTTCACGCTAATACTATCTGCTAAGTTAATGATCGGCCTCCCGATTTTAGTAAGTATTCGCACAAGTTGTTGATCACCATCATTGATCCTTAATCCATTCTCAAGATCTATTTTGCGTGGATGGAGGAGTCGGAATGGCTGGGCTAAATAAATTACATAGGGCTTTTTTAGAATCTTACTTAACACAAAGGTAAGCCAGGGTGCAGGTTGATTTGCCCCAAGGAAAACATCATATTTACGAAAATTGAGAGCCATAAAAGGAACAAGTAAGCAACAAAGCAAAACGGAGATTGCGTGTCTAAAAGGTAAAAATTTTGGAGGAGGAGGTAGAAGTGTCTGAACCTCTGCCATCTCTGAAACACCAGGGAAACATCTTTCTCGGTCAATATATGGCGCAAAGCAAGTGACATCGTGGCCTAACTTACGGAGTCCCTTTATCTCTTCTAAAACTAATTTCTCACCTCCCCCAGAGTAAAAGAAGCCAAAATGAAATATGGCAATCCTAAGATGTCTTTTAATCATCGCGATATATCCCTTTGCGCAACTTGGGATACTTTCAACGCACTAAAATGCCCCCCACCTCCAGGCAACCATCTAAACAATCTTGATTCGTAATAACTTGCCACTGCTACAACTGATTTCAAAACATTAATTCCTATCGTAACAAGACTGGGTTTGGCAACTTCTAAGTAACCCTCGACCGACATGGAAGTATTCTTCCCTCGCATGCTCAAGCCTATGAAGTACGCAACATCAATTGTTTGATTTATTAAGTGAGCACTCCATCGGTGTCGTCGAATATGAAAACGCTGTTTATTCAAGATGCTAATTACATCCTTTGTTCTAAAGTTTTGGATATGACCACCGTATTCTTCTTTGGCGCGCCAACCTAACCGTGCTAGGAGTCCATGAAGGCTGTGAATTTCGCCCTCGCAAGGGACATAGAAGTGAAATAAACCACCACCCTCAAGTACTCTCCAAACCTCCGCAATACATCGTTCCGGATTGTCTAAGTGTTCGAGAACATCAAACATAACCACCGCTGATAAACTGCTTGAGCCATAAGGGAGATTATAGGCATCAGCTACTTTGAAATGCACTCCGCCGGGAGATTGCTGTGAAGCCTTTATCGCTTGGAGACTAATATCACACCCGTAAACTTCCAAATCGGGTCTGTATGTTTTAAGGGCTTTCACCATCCCGCCAGCTCCACAACCGATCTCCAGGACTTTACCGCGTACGTCCACCAAATCCTCGAGGCAATATCGAAGCCTCAAGGCACCAAGGTAGCTTGGGGATAAATCGACTTTATGTCCCCCCCAGAGTTTCGCTTCATAGTCAAATCCAGGATTATCAGATACATAACCAGGATCTCCTTGCCTATACGCGATCTCCTCTCTGGAAGAAGCAACATTCGTCGAAACTTCGAGATCATCCATCATGAGATCCGTTCAGATCCTATCGCCACCCACAAATGGGTAATTCGAATTAGTGTGTTTCTCAAAGCTGACACAACCTCTAAGTGTCTCTTTTCACCAACGATCTCACGATCAACCTCGTACAACCTCTTCGATGTCGTGCGTGAGTGACCATCCTTGCGATGCAATACGCTGCGTGCTACCATCTGACTTGTGATGAAGGTAAACACCGTTCACAAACCTCTTATCTCCGTGATGCTACCCTTGGCACCCGATGCCGATCCCGATCTGTTAGACTTATGTTTACGCTCCATCACAGCCCAGACGTACCAAGAAACAGAAACCTTGGTTTTGTTGTCAGAAGGTTCTCCACCTGAGCTTGAGCGCGTCATCAGCCACTTCCCTCAGTTGCGAATATTCCACGGTTCGTTCACAAAGTCTGCCGCAAGAAATTTCTTGGCACACCAATCAAAAGGCGAGTACATGCTATACATCGATGTCGACATGGAACTTAGCAGAAACCTTCTGGAGGAGTGTATTGACCTCGCCATGGAGAAAGGATCGCAAGCCATCATCACAACCCAGAAGGAAGCGCCGACACGATCCTTCTGGGGTAAGTGCCGATCGCTAGAATGGGACTTACTCTCGGATGATATCGGTTCCGCAAGTCCATATTTCCTCTTGACATCTACTTTCACGGAGGTTGGTGGCTTTGACGAGAACATTGACATGTGGGATGACTGGGTGTTGTCCCTGAGGTTGGTGTCCAAGGGCATTAGGTTTGATCGCGTACAATCTCCGATCCATATCCGAGATACAACCGACCTTGGTGAGATGTTTGCTCGAAAGTACAAGCGAGGCCGTTTCATTCCAGCTTTGCTCCAGAAGTACCCTGATGCTCCTTACGTCAAATTCTTTGACCGGTTCAAACGAATATACGTTCGTAACTGGAAAGCTTTACTTCGATCACCAATACTTACCCTTGGCTTAGCCTTTCTAAAGGTTCTTGATATCGTTGCACTCTATGCCGGACGGCTGAACCCTGTAAAGAATTCCCCGGGCGATGGAACCGAACCATACTTCCGCTCCGATGTTGCTCGTTCCTATGATCACGTCCGGCTTCATGATGGCTTCAATCTGTATAAGCACTATTCCGAAACTAGATCCCTCCATCAATTGCTCCGTCATATCACGAGCCCCTTGGTCGAGATCGGATGTGGTACCGGCAGGATGACAAACGAATTGACGAAAGAAGGCTTCCACATCCTACCCACCGATCCTTCTCTCGTTATGCTCCGTGAGTTCCGGAAAAAGCCAGGTCTACCCAACCCGATCAGGGCCGATGGGATGGCACTGCCTTTCGCAGCCAATGTTGTGGAAGGGGCATTTTCTCTACGTGTCATCTGGCATCTACCCACGCTTCACCACCTTGAGCATATGATTGAAGAGATGGCACGGATCTCCGAGGGTTATGTGGTTCTTGACATCTCCAATGAACGAAGGTGGCGGCATCCGTTGCTTCGACCGCTTATTGCACTCTATTTCAGATTTATCCCCAGCGAACGCAGTAAACATGAGACGAGTATCCTTCTAACAATTGAACGGTTCACCACTCTGGTTGAGCGACTCGGATTGCAGGTGGATCAAATCTCAGCCCTTGATGTGTTATCACCGATCTGGCTAAAACCCCTCCCTCTTGGTATCGCGAAGCTCCTCTTCCCAATCCTTTTTCGCCTTGAAAGTGCTTTCTCCGTGATTATCCCTCCTGGAAGACTTCTCATCCGATTAGTGAAGACACCCTCTCCAGCATAAGCATCCCGTGTCGATCGTGTATCTATGTGATATCCACCTCATCGATAGAATGCCCGGATGAACCCATCTGCTGGATTATTGGCTCATCACCCTGTAGATGAGAATCTTTCCTCCATAGGCCGTCCCTACATACTGGAACAATCCCTCCTCGCGCATGACCATTTCATTGTAGGTATCCTTCCTTGATGAGAAAACGAGTAATCGGATATTGAGTTTATGGATCCAATCCGCAATGGCATGTCGATTCTGATCCCAATTCGTGAACGGGTCCTCATCCTCGAAATAGAAGAAAGGGTCGTACATCTGGCTTTGCAGATTTTCTGCTGAAATCCCTTGATAACGTGCAAGGGTGTAGGTGAGGCTCGGACGGTTTTCCGGGATCGCGATCGCACCACCTTGATAGTGGGCGGCGACGTCCTCAGCCAGTTGCTTCTCCGGCTCCCACAAATCTCTCCGCAGGTCGTAGTAGTTCGTGACCGGCTTCCACGCCAATTGCAAAACACCTGCCAGGGTAACTATGACCACCCAACCTAATCTCGAGCTGAACGTGAGTGAAGGCAACTTAGGAAGGATATAGAAGAGAAGGATCGAAACGAATACTCCGAGGTATACATAGGGAACACCTACCAATCGACCGAGGAGAATCCGAGCCTGAACGCCCAGGATATAATCAGTGAAACCCAACAGGAATGTGAGCATCAGGATGTTGGCAAGCCCCAAGAGCAGGAAGATGTAGGATCGATGACGCTTCAAAAGCAACCAAACGCTCAACAAACCTGCGGCCATGAACAAAACCCTGGCGATCCACATGATGACAACCTGATCGGCATAGGGTGCACGATCGGTCATCCACTCTCCAGCCGCGTTTCCTAGGAAGTTCCAATAGATCGGGTAGATCGCGTTTCCCGTTTTGTCCCACAAGTACTTCATATAACTCAGGCTGGGAATTAACCACCCGATCGAAATTGCTGTCTTTTTGCCTAGATCTTCCTCGGACAGACAGGATACGGCTAGTAATCCCGCACTAAAAACCCAATATTCAGCCCTCACCATCCCGGCGAAACCCCATGCCATGCCGGTCCAAAAGGCGCGCTTTGGCCAAAAGTAGAAACCCAATATCAACAAGAAGAAACCCAGTGGCTCTTGCATCCCAGCTGAATCACCAAAGGAATTCACTGGATTGACTATGGCTAAGAGAATACCAGCCAGGGCTACATGTAGATTGAAGTACCGCCGCAACAGGAAAAAGATCAGTACGATACTGGCACTCGAACAGACCACACTGAGAAGTCGAGGAACAAGGATGTCAATCGAGCCGGTTATGCTGAAGAGTGCAGCGAGGATCAAGGGATGCAGCAACCCCCAGAAATATTCCATCCCTTTAAAATCCCACAACGTAAGGAAACCCTTGGAAAAACCGATCTCCTTGCTTAGGAATGCGACCTGCCAGTGATGGAACACGTCATCGTACCATCCAAAACCTGGATTTTCTGGATTCGTCACGAAGAAGAGCACATACAAACGAGGTAACGCTGCTAGCAAGAAAAGCCCCAGCACCGTTGCGATCCTGATCAACCTCGTTCGAGGGTCAACCTGCTCCTCTTCCACCGGCTCAACCGTCGGATCGATTTGCCAGGTATCCCCGAGGAAGAATTGATCACCTTCGTAGACTTCCTCATACTCAAATTCTGAATCATCGTCAGGAAGCCCTTCGATATCTTCTTTTGCTAGTTCTTCAAATGTCGGCGGATCCCACTTAGGATTTCCATGGGGGTCAACATTCGACAGCAACCATCGTTGTGTATCCTTATCCATTTACCTGCCCCCTCCCTCTCTATGACTCGATCTCGACCTCGATCATTTGCGGATCCGGCACGGTTGTGGAGATGGGAATCTCCATTCTCCCTGAGACTTCCTCCGATTCCCCCAGCGCCTGCCATATCGCCCCCTCCAGGATGCCTACATGACGCTCCCACGAGAAGAACTTTTCGACCCGTTCTCGGGCGGCTTTACCCATTCGCGCTCGCAGTCTCGGATTTGTCAGCAAACGCAGGATCCCCTCGGCGTAACTCGTGACTTTGTACGGCACCGCCAAGTAACCCGATTCACCGTCAGAGACGGTCACTGTTGTACCTGCATAATTCCACGCCACCACCGGTATACCCCATGCCATTGCCTCGATCACACCCATGCCAAAATCCTCTTCTGGTGCTGGGTAACAGTAAACCGTCGCCTCCTGGTAAAGACGTTGCAAGTCCGATTCCGAGATCTGACCTAAAAACAATACATTATCGGCAATCCCTAAACGTTCCGCCAGTGCGATTAAATTGGGCGTGTGGGCTGTTAAGCTCCCCGGGATCACCAGGCTTGCTTCTGGAACCTTGTCCACGATCTGAGACATGGCTTCGATCACGTATTCGAACTTCTTCTGCGGCTCGTGACGGTTGGTGATCAGCACATAGGGTTTGTGAACTGTAGATTTGCCAACTTTGAACGACCCTACATAGGCTGAGCGAGGATTCAAACGCAATAGGTCCCAAGGCTGAGGGTGGCATCCCGCAGGGCATAATTCCAGTTTCCGTCCATAGATGCCCTCGATAACAGCCGAGATGTAATCCCCGTTGCCAAGCAAGACCTCTGCGCCCGTGAAGGACGCATGATCCGCCCATTTCACGAAACCCTTGATGCGCTGGATGATCTCATTCAACATGTAGTAATCTTTACGGGTTACCCAGCCGGTGTCCTCGTCAATCTTGCGCGGGTAAATTAGGCGGTTGGGCTGGTTCATGTAGACCACGTACGGTTTCCGCAAGACCTTTGACACGCAGTAAGCGATCCATGCCCCGGGTTGGTTGCACCCAACAAAGATATCAATGTTGCGGAAGCGCAACGCCAAGACTGGTGCTAGCACGCTCGACAAGATCATGGCAATCCCGTTCCACAGTGGAAACCATTTGGGCAATTGTGGTAGGAAGGTTTTGACGCCGACTTCGTCGATGAAGTCTGGGTAACATAAACTACGGTCCAAGGTGGGCGCGTAACAAACCACCTCATGCCCCAGACGACGTAAACCCATGACCTCTTCCAGTACGATACGCTCACCACC
>JABAOF010004238.1_pt4 | contig 12104 bp, 11 predicted proteins | sample 7062171 | NCBI WGS metagenome assembly JABAOF01 (sample SAMN14538628, study PRJNA623070) | marine sediment metagenome | biome: marine biome [ENVO:00000428]; feature: marine pelagic biome [ENVO:01000023]; material: deep marine sediment [ENVO:00002113] | place: India: Gulf of Khambhat ... | reverse complement strand
AGCAAATAAGGTCGATGTTTACTTCTTGACAAAAATCTATTCGGTTATGTCCAGACCGGAGTAGCGATTGCACCCCAGAGGGTCCGGGGTGGTTTTTTTGTGGGCGTATGGGAGGAGGAAGCTGATGGCTGATAAGGTGAAGGTGTTTCTTCCCGACGGATCGAAGAAGGAATGTTCACGCGGGATGACTATTTCTCAGATCCTGCGAGACTTCAATCCAGCTCTGGCCACGAACGCCCTGGCCGCCTCTCTCAACGGCAGAATGGTGGATCTGTCCGAAAAAGTAGAGAAGGATTCGGAAATCAAGGTAATCACATTTGACTCGGACGAAGGCAAACGGGTTTTCTGGCACAGCACCTCACACGTAATGGCTCAGGCAGTGCAGGATCTCTTTCCGCAGGCGAGGTTGGACATCGGGCCGTCAATCAAGGAAGGATTCTACTACGATTTTGACGTTGAGACGTCGTTCGGGCCTGAGGACTTGGAGAGAATCGAAGACAAAATGAAGGAGATAGTGAAACAAGATCATGCTTTTATTCGCAAGGAGGTTTCGAGGAAGGAAGCGCAAGAGCTCTTCCGGCAAAAAGGGGAGAAGTTCAAGGTTGCAAGACTCTCCGAGATGGAGGAGGATAAGGTGACGCTGTATCAGCACGACGATTTTGTGGATCTTTGCCGAGGACCTCATGTTCCCTCCACCGGAGTGCTCAGAAGCTTTAAGCTTCTGAGCACGGGCGGGGCTTACTGGAAGGGCTTGGAGATAAATCCCATGCTTCAGCGCATCTACGGTATCTCGTTTCCCGAGAAGGAGGAGCTGGATCAATACCTGAAAAGAATTGAGGAGTTGAAAAGAAGAGATCATCGGGTGTTGGGGAAGGAGCTGGAGCTTTTTTCAATTTCCGAAGAAATCGGTCCCGGCTTGGTGCTGTGGCATCCCAAGGGAGCACAGATTCGAAAGATAATTGAGGACTATTGGGTAGAGGAGCATCAAAAGCACGGGTACCAGTTGATCTATACTCCGCACATCGCGCGATTGCATCTGTGGGAGAAGAGCGGGCATACCGGATTCTATCAGGAGAACATGTATTCAACCATGCGGGTGGAGGATGAGGAATATCAACTCAAACCGATGAATTGCCCTTTTCACATTCTGATCTACAGATCCAAGCTCAGAAGCTACAGAGATCTACCTCTCCGACTGGCTGAACTGGGCGCCTGTTACCGGTATGAGCGTTCCGGCGTGCTTCAGGGCCTGTTTCGAGTCAGGGGCTTTACCATGGACGACGCGCACATATTCTGCAAGCGGGAGCAACTGGAGGAGGAGGTTCGTAAACTTCTGGATTTCTCTATTTCCATGCTGAGGATCTTGGGCTTCGAGAAATACCAGATCTTTCTGTCCACCCGGCCGGATAAGTTCATCGGAGAGGAGGAAAACTGGGAAAAAGCACAGGAGGCTCTGAAGCATGCTTTGGAGAAGCAGAATCTGGAGTTCGAGGTAGATAAAGGAGGCGGCGCCTTCTATGGTCCCAAGATCGATTTGAAAATCAGAGACGTCATGGGAAGGCCTCATCAATGTACCACCATCCAGTTTGATTTCAACATACCGGAGAGATTTGACCTGACCTTTGTGGATTCGGATGGAAGCTATCATCGGCCCATAATGATCCATCGGGCTTTGCTGGGGTCGCTGGAGCGATTCTTTGGAGTTCTGATTGAGCACTATGGAGGAGACTTTCCCCTGTGGCTTTGTCCGGTACAGATACGGGTCATGCCCATAACTGATGGACAAAGGCCCTATTCTGTCGAGATATGGGATAACCTAAGAAGGGAGGGTTTCCGGGTGGAGTTGGACGACAGGAACGAGAAGATAAACTACAAAATCAGAGAAGCGGAGATGGAAAAGATACCGTATATGTTCATCGTAGGCAAAAAGGAGGTCCAGGATAAAAACGTATCGGTGCGAAGACACAGGGAAGGAGATCTGGGGCGGTTTGACTTAAACCTGGTCATCCAGAGGCTAAAGGAAGAGGTAGAAAACAAAGCCGCCCAACCCGTAGCTTTTAAGTAGAAGTCTGAGAATCTACAGAGCGCGGCAGGAAGACGAGGATTCTGAAACCTCAAAGTCCTTCAGGAGCTGGTCGCACGGACTCCATTCAGATGCAGGTCACACAAGGAAGGAGGTGAGCTGAAATAAGAGAAAGGGAGATCAGGGTAAATCGAAGAATTCGCTTTCCCCAGGTGAGAGTCATCGGAGAAGACGGCGAACAGATAGGCATCATGCCCACCAAGCAGGCTATCAAGCTGGCGGCGGAGAGAGGTTACGACCTGGTCGAAGTTTCTCCGCAAGCCAGACCACCGGTGTGCAGGATAATGGACTATGGAAAATACAAGTACGAACTGACCAAAAAAGCCAAGGACGCCAAGAAAAAGCAGCGGTTCTTCCAACTGAAAGAGATGCGCTTCAGACCCAAGACCGAGGAACACGACTACAAGTTCAAAATGAGACATATTCGGGAGTTCTTGAATCAAGGCAACAAGGTGAAGATTCTGGTGGTGTTCAAGGGGCGGGAACGAGCTCATATGGAGTTTGGCCAAAAGATTCTTGATAAGTTGAAAGCTGATCTTTCCGACGTGGGGGATCCCGGAACAACACCCAGGATGGAAGGTCGCAGCCTGACTTTGACCTTTACGCCAAGAACAAAGGACAAGACACCGGCCCAGTCTTAAAGGTGCCGGTGCTCTCATGTAAGTATTTTTTCGGCAACGAATTAAGGCAACGACTTGATGTATTTTATTAAGAACATAAGCAGAGTGGAGGGATGGTTAATTGCCCAAGATTAAGACCAACAGAGGGGCTGCCAAAAGATTCAAAAAGACAGGTGGAGGAAAGTTCAAAAGAAGCAAAGCTTACCGGGGGCACCTTTTGAGTAAGAAAAGCGCCAAAAGGAAAAGAAGCCTGAGGAAATCCGCATTGGTGGACAAGACTGACAAGAATAAGGTAAGAAGACTGCTGGTCACCTGAGGAGGACTCTTATGCCCAGAGCAAGAAATGCAGTTGCCTCGCGAGCAAGAAGGAAGAAAGTCCTGAAGGCCGCCAAAGGATATTATGGGGGGAGAAGCAGGCTCTACCGCACTGCCAAGGAATCAGTGCGGCGCGGATTGTCTTATGCCTATGCGCATCGTAGGAGAAGGAAAAGGGATTTCCGACGACTCTGGATAACGCGGATAAATGCCGCGTCCAGATTGTACGGGCTATCATACAGCGTTTTCATCGACGGCTTGAAGAAGGCAGGGGTGCTTTTAGATAGGAAAATTCTGGCGGATATGGCGATTCACGATAAAGAGGGCTTCGCCAGATTGGCGGAACTGGCTTCGAGGGATAGAACTGGTTAAAGCTTTACCGGTTCTGGAAATCTCCGAGAGTTCTTATACGATATAGACTCTGGCCCATGCTGCTCTCGTCTCTGGAACCCTTTCTGTAGCAGACTGAATCGGTATAGAGCATCTTGGCTAAAGTTGCCTCGGGCTCCAGCCAAACGGGAATTTTTGTACCATGTCAAGTGTAACCGAATTCCAACAATCGCTTGAGCAAACCCAGAAGGAAGCGCGCCGGGAGATAGAGCAAGCAGACCAACTGGAGGCTCTAAACCAGCTCAGGATCAAATACCTGGGAAGGAAGGGTGTCATCACCTCGCTTTTGAGAAGCTTGAAGGATCTGCCCCCAGAGGATCGCCCGGCTCTGGGAAAGACATCCAATCAACTCAAGGATGAAATAGAGCAGATTTTCACCAAGAAAACAGAGGAGCTGGGGGCTGTTCGCAGAGAAAAGAGAGAATTCTTCGACCACACTCTGCCAGGAAGGAGGCAGTGGCAGGGGAGGCTGCATCCGGTTACTCTGGTGGGCGAAAAAATCATACGGATTTTTTACGGTATGGGCTTTGAGGTGGCCAAAGGTCCGGATGTGGAGACCGACTATTATAACTTCTCCGCTCTTAATTTCCCTCCCGACCATCCGGCCAGAGACATGCAGGACACCTTCTATATAGAAGGCGACCTCCTTCTCCGCACCCACACCTCCCCGGTTCAAGTAAGAGTGTTTGAAAGGCGGAAGCCCCCGGTGAGAATCATAGCTCCGGGAAGATGTTATCGAAACGAAGCCATCAATGCTCGGAGTTTCTGCACCTTCTATCAGATAGAAGGATTCTATGTGGACACGGATGTCACCTTTGCTGACCTTAAGGGGGTTCTCTCTGCCTTCGTGTGGGAGCTTTTTGGCAAGGACGTGTCCTTAAGATTCAGAGCCAGTTTTTTTCCTTTCACCGAGCCTTCCGCCGAGGTGGACATTTCCTGCGTGATCTGCCGAGGCCAGGGGTGCCGCGTATGTAAGCATACTGGATGGCTTGAGATTCTGGGGGCGGGCATGATCGACCCGGAGGTATTTAAGGCGGTGGGTTATGATCCAGAAGTCTACTCAGGCTACGCCTTCGGGATGGGGATAGAGCGCATCGCTATGCTTAAATATCGGATTGACGACATCCGGCTGTTCTATGAAAACGACCTGAAATTCTTGAGGCAGTTTTAAGATGAGAGTCAGCGTCAGATGGCTCAAGGAATTTGTGGATTTCAACCTGCCCGCCGAGGAGTTGGCTACACGGCTTACCGATGCCGGTGTGGAGGTTGCAACCGTCACACCGGAGCGCTGGGATTTGGACAAGGTGGTGGTAGGAGAGATCGAGAAGGTGTCCAGGCACCCACAGGCAGACAAGTTATCTGTGTGTGAGGTGTCGATCGGGTCCGAGACTCTTCAGATAGTATGCGGGGCTTCCAACGTCGCCGAGAAGGAGAAAGTCCCGGTAGCCCTGATGGGTGCCCGACTACCGGGAGGCATTGAGATAGCCAAAAGCACCCTAAGGGGTGTGGACTCCTTCGGCATGATCTGCTCGGAGAAGGAACTGAATCTGGGGGAGGATGAGGAGGGGATTATGATTCTGGAGCCAGATCTTAAAGTGGGTCAGCCCCTCACTGCGGCCCTGGAGTTGGAAGATTACATCCTGGATTTGGATCTGACTCCTAACCGACCTGATTGCCTGTGCATACTGGGAGTGGCCAGAGAAGTGGCAGCCCTGTGCGGAAGCCAATTGAGACGACCAGAAACAAAACTACACGAAATCTCCCGCACGGCGAAAGACAAAGTCCAGGTGCAGATTGAAGATCCCCAAGGATGTCCTCGATATGCAGCCCGGGTGATAGAGGGGATCAAGATAAGGAAATCCCCTTTCTGGTTGAAAAGAAAGCTGTACTCGGCCGGCATGCGTGCCATAAATAATGTGGTGGATGTCAGCAACCTGGTCATGCTGGAGTTGGGGCATCCCCTGCATGCCTTCGACTATGAGCTCTTCAAGCGGAAAAAGGTTCTGGTGAGAAGAGCGCAAGACGGTGAGAAGTTCGTTACTTTGGATCAAGTCGAACGCACTTTAAACCGTGAGGTTCTGCTCATCACCGACGGGGCAAAACCGGTGGCCATCGGGGGAATAATGGGGGGGCTGGAGAGCGAGGTTAGTCCGAGCACTCGGACTGTGCTTCTGGAGAGTGCCTATTTTGATCCCAGGGTTATCCGGCGGGGGCGAATGTTCCTGGGCATATCCACCGAATCGTCCCAGAGATTCGAAAGAGGAGCCGATCCAAACGGGGTGGTGAAAGCTATAGATCGGGCGGCCGAGCTTCTGGAAAAGCTTGCCGACGGAAAAATATTGCGCGGGGTGGTGGATAGCTACCCCAACCCCATCCATCCGGTTCAGATAGCTCTCAGGCCGCAAAGGGTCAACCAGATTTTGAGCACTGATTTGGAGCTTCAAAAAATCAAAAGCATACTCGTCTCGCTGGAACTTTCAGTCAAGCAGAATCATGATCTGCAGGTGGAGGTGCCGACTTTCAGACCGGATCTGACCCGGGAGATGGATCTGATCGAGGAGGTGGCTCGCATTTACGGTTATGGCAACATAAAGACCTCCCTGCGAGCTGGCGGCAGCCTGGTAACGGAGATGCATAAAGAGGATCAGCTTTCGCGGAGGGTCAAAGAGTACATGGTGGGTAAGGGGTTCTTCGAGGCGATCACCAATAATTTAGTGGACCCGGGGATGCTGGTCAAGGTGAATCCAAATGTCTCCTGGGTCGAGATCAAAAATCCCTTGAGCCAGGAGCTCTCGGTTCTTTCAACCACCTTAGCCTGCAATCTTCTCTCGGTGGTGAGTCGAAACAAAAGTCGGCTGGAGGAAAACGTAAGGATGTTCGAGCTGGGTAAGGTATTTCTCGCTGCAGGAAGCCGAGTGCCTGAGGAGAAAGTTAATCTGGGCATGGCCATGACAGGGAACAGAGAACCCAGACACTGGCAGGTCAAAGAGGCGGAAGTCGATTTACTTGACCTGAAGGGCGTGGTGGAAGGGCTATTTGACCAGCTTTGGCTTACTTTCCAGTTAGAGCCCAAAGAAATCGCTCTTTTTAAGCAAGGCAGGTCCTTCCAAGTTCGGACAGCAGATGAAAAGGTCGGTCTCTTGGGCGAGGTGTCTGGAGAAATCCTGGATGTTTTCGGAATCAGAGATAGAGTCTTCTGGGCGGAGCTGGATTTTGATAGAATCGTCGCCTCAGCGCCACCAGGAAAGCAGCTTTCTTCACTGCCCAAGTTTCCTCCTGTAGATCGCGACCTGGCAGTGGTGGTGGATGAATCTTTACTTTCCGAGACGGTCGGTGACAAGATAAAGCAGGTGGGGGGCGGCTTGGTCGAGAATATCACTTTATTTGATGTGTACAGGGGAAAACAAGTGCCTGCTGGCAAGAAGAGTCTGGCATATTCAATTTGCTACCGCTCGCAGGAGAAAACACTAACAGACGAGGAGGTGGATGCAGTTCACCGAAAGGTGATTTCGGAGTTGGAAAAGGCCTTCGGTGCCACTTTGAGAAAATAAGAACAAACTTGTTGGGGACCCGTTCCCTTTCTATCTTAAAGGAATGTGGAGGTTTTAACGCATTCTTTCGTAGCAATCTCAAAAAAGAAAGTTTATCATGCAATTAGAGAATTTCGAAAGGCTGGAAGAGAAGATAATGCAGTTGGTGGAGCTGATCGACCGTCTCAGACAGGAAAACCAAGAGATCTCCTCATCTTACAGAAGGCTGGCTGACCAAGTACACTACGTCGAAAAAGGCAAGGAGAACCTGAATCTGGAGGCAGAGAAACTGAGGGATGAACTTGCCCGGAGGGAAAGGGATTTCGCTGAGAAGAAGGGGGAGATCAAAAGACGACTGGAAAAGCTCCTGGAGAAGTTGGTTCCGCTTGAGGCATGAGACCGAAAGACCGGTAGAAGGAGGCAAAGTTATGCCAATCCGTCGCCTGGCCTTCACACTCAGGTGTGCAAAAAAGAGTCACCTGTGCTCCATGAGGCTTCAATTTCCGACTTTCGTTAAATTCTCTTGACAAAGCCAGTGGCGTTTTCGTAATATTGATGTTGAGCGTTTTGATGGACTAACCTGTGGGGAAAGAAGACAAACCAAGCTTTGGAACTGTTTTCGAGTTAACCTGACATCATGGACCAGAAGAAGCAATCGGTTAAAGTCAATATTTTTGGAGAAGATTATCCTATTAAGGGAGACGCAGACGCTGATTATATCCAAGAGGTTGCCAGATACGTGGATCAAAAGATGAAAGAAGTATCAGAGAGATTATCCAATAAGCTACCTTTAAGGGTGGCAGTCTTGGCAGCCATGAGCATAACCGATGAGTTGTTCAGAGAAAGAGGAGATAAGGAAAAAACACTTCTCAACGTTGAGGAAAGATCGTTATCCCTTCTTGAGCAGTTAGACAGCAGGATCAGTCGGGAAGATATCTAAAGCTCTTCTTTGTTTTCTTTTCCCCACTTCTGGTAGTTGATTTTGCCGACGTCGGATTAGGATGAGCCTTTTGCTCCCTGACGCAGGCAAAGTCAAAAACACAAGTGGGGTTTTTTCATATAGGATCTGAATGATCCCTGAGGAAGGAGAAAACGTCATGAGCAATGTGATGATTATCGGCTTAACGGCAGGTGCAGCAATTCTGACGTTCCTTCTAGGATGGTTTATCAGCCGCAGAATAGCAGAAATGAAGTTAGGTAAGGCTGACGAGCTGGCAAAGAAGATCGTCAGGGAGGCGGAGAAGGAAGCAGAAATCAAGAAAAAGGAGGCCGTCTTAGAGGCCAAGGACGAGTGGTATAAGGCCAAGGTGAATTTCGAAAAAGAGCTTCAAATCAAGAAGTCTGAGTTGGGAAGGCTGGAGAAAAGGTTTTCAGAAAGGGAAGCCAACCTGGACCGAAAGGTAGATATTCTGTCGAAAAAAGAAAGAGAGATACAAAACCGGGATAAGGTCTTGTTCGCCAGGGAGAAGGCCGTTCGCACCAAGAGTGAACAGCTGGATAGACTGATAGCAGATCAGAACAAGCAGCTGGAGAAAATAGCTCAGATGACCTCGGAGGAAGCCAAGAAGCTCCTGATGGAGAATCTGGAAAGCCAAGCCCGGCACGAAGCCGTTCAGCTGATAAAGGAGATCAGGGAGCAGGCAGAGCAAACCGCAGAGAAGGAGGCGAAAAACATAATAATCTCCGCCGTTCAAAGATGCGCGGCTGATCACACCGTGGAATCGACCGTGTCGGTGGTGAATCTTCCCAACGAGGAGATGAAGGGGCGCATAATCGGAAGAGAGGGCAGAAATATCCGTTCCTTTGAAACCGCCACCGGAATCGACGTGATCGTGGATGATACCCCGGAAGCGGTGATACTTTCGGGCTACGATCCCATTAGAAGGGAGGTGGCCCGGATGGCTTTGGAGAAACTGATAATGGACGGCAGAATTCATCCAGCTCGAATAGAAGAGGTGGTGGCAAAGGCGGGAAAGGAGATGGAGGTGATTATCCGGGAGACCGGAGAGCAGGCCTGTTTCGATGTGGGCATTCACGGAATTCACCCAGAACTGGTCAAGCTTCTGGGCAAACTTCAGTATCGAACCAGCTATGGTCAGAATGTCCTCCAGCACAGCGAGGAAGTGGCGTTCCTGGCCGGATTGATGGCCGCCGAACTGGGTATGGACCCCAATATAGCCAAAAGAGCTGGCCTCCTACATGACGTAGGAAAAGCAGTTGACCGGGAGACCGAGGGTACGCACACTCAGATAGGCTACAACGTGGCACAAAAGTACGGGGAAAATCCTATCGTTTTGAACGCCATCGCCTCTCATCATGAGGACGTGATCTCGGAATCCCCCTATTCCGTTTTGGTTCAAGCTGCAGATGCCATATCCGGAGCCAGACCCGGGGCCCGACGTGAAACTCTGGAAGGATATATCAAAAGACTGGAGAAGCTGGAGGAGCTGGCTGATTCGTTCAAGGGCGTGGCCAAGTCCTACGCCATTCAGGCTGGAAGAGAAATCAGGGTTATCGTGGAGCATGAACGCATCGACGATCTGGGAGCCACAGAGCTGGCAAATGAGATGGCCAAAAAGATCGAGGCCGAGCTGGAATACCCGGGTCAGATAAAAGTTACGGTCATTCGGGAAACAAGAGCCGTTGAGTACGCCAAGTAGAAGGGGATGGGATGCCTACCGACGCATACAGCGTAATTCAGTGTGAAAACGGACGCGGAACCGCTCCCCATACCGCGGGAGGAGTGTTGCAGTCGGTGAGATGATCTGACCTTATGTAATTATCTGGATAGAAAACAGGAAATCTGACTTGAATATACTGTTTATTGCGGATATCGTAGCCAGACCGGGGAGGTGGGCGGTCTCTCAGCTTCTTCCCGATCTTAAGAAATCACACCAGATAGACTTCACCATAGCCAACGTGGAGAACGCGGCCGGCGGATTCGGCTTAACCAAAGAGATAGCAAAAAAGATTCACTCCTACGGGGTGGACTGTCTTACCAGTGGAAATCACATCTGGGATCGAAAGGACATATATCCTTACCTGGAAGAGGACAAACGCATCTTGAGACCCGCCAATTATCCGCCAGACGCTCCAGGGAGGGGAACGGGGATATTCGAAACGGCTGGGGGACACGAAATCGGCGTCCTGAACATCCAGGGGAGAGTTTACGTCAAAGAGATTGATTGTCCTTTCAGAGTGGCAAAAGAAGAGATCAAAAAACTAAAAGAGCAAACGCAAATCGTCATGGTTGACTTGCATGCCGAGGCCACGTCGGAAAAGGTAGCCCTGGGATGGTTTTTGGACGGCGAGGCTTCTGCTGTTTTGGGAAGTCACACTCACGTGCAGACCGCGGACGAGACCATCCTGCCAGAGGGGACTGCCTACATCACGGATGCAGGAATGACCGGTGCTCACGATTCAGTCATAGGGATAAATAAAGAGGACGCTCTGGCCAGGTTTCTCATGCAGATTCCTCGGCGGTTCACACCGGCGAAAAAAGACATCAAGTTTTGCGGCGTGCTGGTCAGGGTAGATGGGGAGACTGGTAAAGCACTGGAGATCGAGAGGATCAAAATCGACGTGCCCACACCGGATGAGGAAGAGAAAGAGCCAGAGGAGAACAAGAGACTTTTGTGACCATCTCAGAAAAGTATCTCAAAACAGGAGTAGTTATGCCGGCAGAGATAATTGATGGGAAAGAGATTTCTTCACAAATCAAAGAGGATCTGAAGAGAAAGATAGAAAACCTCAAAAGGATGGGCAAGGTTCCGGGTTTGGCGGCGATTCTGGTGGGGGATAATCCGGCCTCTGAAGTCTATGTGAACATGAAGGCGAAAGCTTGCGAAAAGGTGGGCATCCACTCCGAGGTGCAGAGGTATCCCAAGGATTTGCCCGAGGCAGCACTGATGGCCAAAATCCATGAACTGAATAAAAGGCAGGATGTACACGGGATTTTAGTACAGTTTCCCACGCCTGAGCAGATAAGCGAAGAGAAGTTGATTTTGTCCATTGATCCCCAAAAGGATGTGGATGGATTTCATCCTTTCAACGTGGGGATGATGCTGGCCGGTAAGCCGACTTTTATGCCCTGCACTCCTCTGGGCATTCAGGAGCTTCTGGTGAGATCAGGCAACGATCCTTCTGGAAAGCATGTGGTCATACTGGGGCGAGGAAGTCTGGTGGGTAGACCGCTTGCACCGATGCTGTATCAGAAAATGAAAGGTGCCAACGCAACCGTCACCGTCTGCCACACTGGTACGAAAGATCTTCCCAGCATCACAAAACAGGCAGACATATTGGTGGCGGCAATGGGCAAGGCGCGATTCGTCACTGCTGATATGGTCAAGCCCGGAGTCGTGGTCATTGATGTGGGAACCAACCGAATTGAGGATACTTCAACTAAGTCCGGATACAGGTTGGTCGGAGACGTGGACTTCGATTCAGTCAGCCAGGTAGCTAGAGCCATTACCCCTGTTCCCGGAGGCGTAGGTCCCATGACCATCGCCATGCTGCTGTCGAATACCGTCAGAGCGTGTGAGATGCTGTCAACGGGTTGATCCGATTCGCCTTCTGAAGGTGCCGTCGGCCTTCACCCGATCAGATTGAACCAGAAGCATTTTTGGCGCGGGCTCAAGCACAAACCTTCGCTAATCGTTTTGAGTCTATTTGTCCGTGTCCGGATTGGGGCGCAGACCTTAAGTCTGGTGTTGTGTTTTATTTTCATGGCAAAAAGGGAGTCCGCATATGGACTCCCTTCCTAACTTTCAGATATCCCTGTTCAGACCTACTTCATCATAACCATCTTCTCGGTTGCACTGAAGCCGCCAGCAATCAGCCTGTAGAAGTAGACGCCGCTAGAAACCTCATCGCCAGCGTTGTCCTTACCATCCCAGGTGACCACGTTCAGGTCAGCGGAGCCGGCACGCTCGTAGCTCCTCACCAGCTGGCCAGCCACGTTGTAAATCTTCAGGCTGTAGCTTGTGGCCTCAGGGAGTGTAAAGCTTAAGTTGACGTACGGGTTGAACGGGTTGGGATAAGCCGGGTTCAACGCAAAGGCAGTCGGGGCTGCCTTGGCGGTGATGGTGGTCTTCAGCTCGCGGGTGTTGTAATCCACAGCGCTCACGCTAACCAGCTGTGCACCGGTGAAGCTCAGCACCTCAGCAG
>JABAOF010003434.1_pt1 | contig 12107 bp, 9 predicted proteins | sample 7062171 | NCBI WGS metagenome assembly JABAOF01 (sample SAMN14538628, study PRJNA623070) | marine sediment metagenome | biome: marine biome [ENVO:00000428]; feature: marine pelagic biome [ENVO:01000023]; material: deep marine sediment [ENVO:00002113] | place: India: Gulf of Khambhat ... | reverse complement strand
TCCCGTCAAACCCGTGCACTTCACCCGGTGGGTATTGCAGCGGTTCCATGCCGTCCAGGACCAGCAGGGTTTGTTGGTTTTGCACCATTCGCGCCAGGCGCCGGCCCTTTTCCACGGCAGAACCCTCTCCAGGGTTTTTATCGCCGAACCATGTCAAGGTTTCCTGCATAAACTCGTCCGCTGACGCCTGTTTTCCCTCTTCCGCGCCCTGGCTGTAAAAGGACCAGCCATAAACCTTTCGTGCCCCGCAGTAGTTTTTACGTTCCATGATGTTGAGCCAGCGGTTGACCAGGGCAGATTTCCCTACCCCGCCCCAGGCAATCAAGGTCACGATATGGATATGTTCATCTTCCCATGCCGCGTCCAATTCCTTCAATTCCTCTTCCCTGCCGAAGAATTTCTCGCCCGTACCAGGCAGTTTGGAAATAGAAATCTTAGTTTCTCCGATTGGCTCTGATGGTAACGACAGGAAATCTATTTTTGGCTCTTCCGAAGGAAGCTTTTTAATATGACCGAGCCCTGGTTTTACTGCTGCCGGTTGCCCGGTAAGTCTTCTATATAGTTGTTTGTAGCCTGCTTCCGTATCAACGCAGTAGAAAGTCGCTCCCTTCAAAGGAGTGGGGATGAATTTTTCATCCTCCATTTTAAACAAGACAGGAATAAAACGGGTATTTCTAGAATCATCATCATAAATATATTGATAAGTTAAAGTGGATTCCCATTTGACCCCCCGTCCTTCTCCGGGTGCCGCTTTACCTTTAGCCCGCTGGCAATATACTTCTGTACAAATAATAATAACATGATCGGAAGTCTCAAGCTGACTTTCCATCCATCTGGGCCAGCCTCCCTCCGGCGATGTCTCATATTGATCCAGGGAACAGTCAATGCCATCCTTTCTTAATTGGTTAGCCAGGGCAAGAACCCTTGCGCAATGTTCCTTTGAATCATGACTGTAACTGATAAAAACCTTAGCCATTTTCTACTTCACCTCTCAGCGGTCCGATTTTGAAACACAATAGAATTATACACGAAAGAAGAAAGAAATATCAAGACCATAGAGACAAAAATGGGAATTATAAAGTTGGAGTAATGGAGTAGTGGAGTAATAGAGTAATGGAAGAGAGCTGAACGATCTATTGGAATGATGGAATGATGCCTGCCTGTGCGTGTCCGCACGCAGACAGGGAATAATGGAATGATGGGATGGCGCCCTTCGGGCAAATAAACGCCTGCGGCGGAGACGGTGGAGAAGGCTTTGAGGCCAGGCTAAAATTAATCAAGAAATTTACAAATTTACAAGCACCGAACATGTCTCTTATTCTCCAACAAGCATCGAGCGCGTCTTTCGTCTTTTAAATTTTAAATTGATAAAAGGCTTCTTTTTCAGTATAATATTACCGTGAAACGACTCAAATGGGATGAACTAAAAAATGTCTGGCTCCAGGAAATAAGGGGTATTTCATTCGAAGAAATTCTCGAAGACATAAAAAACGGTCAAGTGATTGAAAAGACAGAACACCCGAACCAATTAAAGTACCCCAACCAGAAAGTTTTTATTGTTAACCATAATGACTACTGTTATATGGTGCCTTTTGTTGAAGATGAGGATGAGTATTTTTTAAAGACCATTATACCCAGTCGGAAGGCGACTAAAAAATATCTGAAAAATGGAGGATAGTATGGTCAAATTGAGCGAGAAAAATAAACAAATAATGCAATTGGATGAAGAGGAGAAGGAAATATTGGAAGCCTTTGAAGAGGGGAAATTAAAAAAGATAGATATGAGTGAAGAAGAGATAGAAGCATTAAAGATAGCAGCAAGACAAACTCTTATTGAGAACAGCCGCATTAGTGTCCGGATACCGGAGCGCGATCTAAGGAAAATAAAAAAACGAGCTCAAAAGAGTGGTATTCCCTACCAAACACTTATTACAGCGGTACTCCACCAATACGCGGAAGGTAAAATCAGCGCCACTATATAAAGCTAATTTTTTATGCCCCCAAAGGTTTATTTGTAGGATTTTTTTGCCTGGCGACTTTTTTTATTTGTCAGAGTAGAAAATGGCGCCAAAACCAATGGTCCTTTAGGACTCCGCCGCAGGCGTTTATTTGTCCGAAGGACGCCTTCCCATTCCCGCATGATTCCAATACTCCATCACCCCCTGTCTGCGTGCGGACCCGCGACACGCACAGGCAGGCAATCAATTGTGAGCGAAGCGAACTAAGTTCTTAATTTTCATCGACAAAACATGGCCCAAAAGGAACAATTTTGGGTGGATCATCGACGATCCTTTGCCCATTTGGAACACTTCCAGGTGGATTATCGATGATCCTTCGCCCATTTGGAACACTTTCGGGTGAATTATCGACGATGTATGGCCCAAAAGGAACAATTTCAGTTGGATTATTGCCAAAGTTTAGCCCAAAAGGAACAATTTCTTACGGATTATTGTCAATCTTTCGCCCAAAAGGAACACTTTTCCCAGGATCATTGTCAAAGTTTGGGCCAAAAGGAACAATTTTTTGTGGATTATTGCCAATGTTTAGCCCAAAAGGAACAATTTTTGCGCGTTTAATCTCGAAATTTCGGTCGTATATAAAGTTGTCATGCGCCTCTTGGCTGATTGAAGTATGTTTAGACATAATGAGAAACAGGAAAAAAGAAACTTTTTTGGTGAATACCAGGTACTTTATCCTTGACTGGACCAGGAAAATTGGCTTGCTCCATTTTATACATAATTGGCTGTTGCCAACCGCAGGATTATAGGATAATATCAAGTATAACGATAACAACGGAGGTTATTATGGAATCGTTTAATGCATATGAGGACACGACACGGGCAGCAGCCTATGCTAAACTGGAGTTTCCCGGCACCTATTATTTAGCATATAGGGATTTACCGGAAATCATATCTGAACATGTCAGGGGGAAAAAAGCCATAGATTTCGGGTGCGGCACAGGACGTTCGACACGATTCCTGCAAAAATATGCCTTTGATACCGTCGGGGTCGATATCTCAGGGGAAATGCTGGAGAAAGCAAGAGAAATAGATACACATGGAGATTATCGCCTGATTGAAGATGGCAACTTCGGCCAATTTGAAGATAATGCCTACGACCTTATATTGTCCGCATTTACGTTTGATAATATTCCTACAATGGAAAAGAAGTTTACTATATTAAGAGCAATGGGGAGACTACTAAAACGTGAAGGACGGATCGTTAACATGGTCTCTGCTCCTGAAATATATACAAATGAATGGGCATCATTTTCTACCAAGGATTTCCCTGAGAATAAATATGCAAAAAGCGGGGATATAGTAAAAATAATTCAAACAGACATAGAAGACAAACGGCCTGTAGAAGATATTATTTGCTCGGATGAGGATTATCAAGATGTGTTTAAGAGAGCCGGATTAGGATTAGTTAAGGTCTATAAACCACTGGCAAGAGAAACTGAGCCGCATCCATGGGTCAATGAAACCAGGATTCCACCCTGGGTTATCTATGTTTTAAAAAAAAGATGAAAAATTGTCAATTGAACCTCTCCAAAAAAGACTCTAAACAAAAGTTTTGTAGGGTCCAGGGGCGGTTTTTCAAAAGAGCCCCTGGCCGCCGGAGGCACTTTTGCAATTACCTCAATTGTTAATGAATATCTTCTGAATGTACCAAATATAGGACACTCATTGATTATCTTCGCTGGCAAAAAAAATGCTCTCATTTGTGGTTGTGATATTTTGATCAGGAGGTAAGAAAATGAAAGTAAAAAAAACAATAATTATTGCAGGTCTTTTGCTGGTGGGTTTAATGACCCAGTTCTGCGGGGCCAAACGATTCGTTACACCGGCTTTCTATGAAAAAACAGCGGGTCACCGGATCATAGCCATTGCACCTTATGAAATGATCTTTACCGGTAAAAAACCCAAAAAACTAACGGTCCAGGATATCCGGGAAATCGAGGAAATCGAGAGCCTTGCCTTCCAGGAATCTCTTTACCACTGCTTAATGCGGCAGGCTACCAGGAACCGACGGCCTATCCGCGTGGAAATCATGCCTATCAAGAAAACCAATCGAATACTGGAGAAACACGGCATCGATATCCGTGATTCATGGGATATGACCCCGGAAGAGTTGGCTCGTATCCTGCGGGTGGACGCTGTTGTAAAAACCCGGGTGGAAAAAAGACGATACATGTCCGGCCTGGCATCTTTCGGGGTCGAAGCCGGAAGCGTGATTCTCAGCCACATCCTGGACGATTCCCCCTTTGACCTATGGATAAACCTGCCTACCAGCGGGATAAGAGCGGAATGTTTCCTCTACAACGGCAGAGACGGCTCAGTACTCTGGGGAATCGATATCAAGGATGAAACCGATTGGCGAATGTCTGCCAATGCCATTATCGATAGGATCAATTACTACTTCGCCAAAAAATTCCCCTATAGGTAAGTAATTTATGCCTCCGGCGGCCAGGGGCGCTTTTTGTAAAAACTGCCCCTGGACCCCGCAAAAACTTTTCATACATGGTCAGCCTGTGCTACGTGGCTTCTAACATCGTGCCCCATTAGTATCATTTCCACTTGCTTGCTTTATGTCTACCCTTATTGAGCCACTTTTTGTTTGTAATTTGGAATTTGTTTGTAATTTGGGATTTGTGATTTGTAATTTTCCTCTTTTGCCAACTGACTTCGTGTCCCTTCGCGTTCTTCGCGGCTCCCTCTTTAACTCTTTGTCCTACCTAAACCTTATGAGAAACAAAATTTCTATACTTTGCTGTTGAATTTTTGTCTTCTATAACCACATCAAAATAATATTTCCCTTTCTGGGATACCGGGTAGGGGATGCTAAATTCGATATTTTTCATTTTCAGAAGTTCGTCTTTATCCATCACCAGGGACTTTTGGGTTTCAACTACATCGACTTTTTTATTATCCCGGTACACATAAACCGTGATACCAAATTCCGCACTCATTTCATCGCCCTTCTCATCAAAATTCACATTTTTTACCGGGACCGAAACGTTTAAATTTCCATCCTTGAAGCGGATGCGGAATTTAAAGGCCCGTTTCAAATGACTCTGGTCCCTGAGGTCCAATGAAAACTTGACCATATCCATAACCGTGAGCAAATTGGACGGTATTCGTGTCAGGCGAAGTCTACCGCTGTCATCGGTATCTGCAAATTGCAACTGAAGCCTGTACCGGTAATATGTCCATACTTCCATAGGGATTCGCTTTGACGTGACTAACCGCCCCCGCCTGGTAACCGGCGCCTCCCCGAATCGCCGCTCTTCAGGGAATCCCAGTTGTATAAGTATTCTTCCTCTTTCGGTATCCCAACCCCTTCCTTTTGAGTGTTCTCTAAACCATTTGGTGGCATAGGCAACTCGCTTTTCAAACTCCTCTTTGTTTTCGTTCTCTTCGGTTTCAGGGTCCGGGTCCCTTTTTTTCCAGAATTCTTCAATAAACTCCTCCCTGGCTTGCTGGTCCGGGAGATGTTTATATATATCTATCTCTTCCTTGGTCATGATAAGGCGTGCCGTATCAAAGAAAGAGTCCTTGTAAGTTGGTGACGATGATTCTGACGCTAATGGCTCTGTTTTTGCCTGCTGTTTTGTGCTGCATGCCGCCGCAAACACCATGATCAACACCGCTAAAACCAGGAACATATATCTTTTCATATTAATTACCTCCTATTTTTTAGAAAATAATTATAGCATGTCCCATGCCAAAAATATATAATAGATTTGTTATATTTTCACGACATCTACCTTTGTAATTGCTGCTGCCAGAGGGCAATGGCTTTTTGACCCATTTGTATTTGCCGTTCAACCAGATCCGACGGGTGTTTTTTTAAGGCAATCTCCATATTCTCCAATGCTTCCCTTAGTTTTCCATTCCTGGAAAGCACCAGCGCATAATTGAAATAAAATTTCCCATTTGGTCTCAGGGAAACGGTTTTTTTCAGCAGTTTTTCAGCTTTCTCCATGTTTCCAAATTGGGCGCTAAAAAGCCCCACTTTAAACAACAGGTTTGCATTGCCGGACACTTCTTTTCGTTCCAACAGTTCATCATAGATTTCCAGCGCCTGTTGAAAGGATCTTTTGATAATCAGGAGTTCCGCATATTTCAATTTCAATGAAATATTCTGGGGTTCAATGGTCAGTGCTTTCTCATAAAAAGGAATCGCGGCTTCGATGTTTCCTTTTTGTTCTTGGATCTCACCCTGTAAGATATAGGCACGGGTGAAGCGGGGGTTCAATTCCAGGAGTTTGCGGCAGGTGGCTTCGGCCTCCGGGAGTTGGCCCATGTCACGAATTTTAAACGCATACAAAATGTAGAACCGTTCAATTTTGGGGAACTTTTCTAATGCTTCTTTTAATACACCTGCGGATTTCTCCAAATCGTTTTTTTTGACATAGATTTGGAGCTGCAAATCGTAGAAAATTGGCAGGTTTATTTCAGGATATTGGGATATTAAGTCTTGCAATTGTTTTTCCGCCAGCCCGGTATTATCTTTGCCGAGGGTAGCGAAAATTTGTTTGATTTTATTGTCCAGGATAATGCCTTTTTTAGGGTCTGTATTAGCGGCGGCATCGGACTTGGCTGAGAAGGATGAGATGTAACCCAGGGACTGCAGCCGGTTTTTATCTTCTGCCGTCAATTCCCTTTTGGCATCTGCATCAACATCAAAGCCGGATTTCGCATAATTTGCCGCCCATTTCATCAATTTTTTGTCCATTTCCTTTGCCAACCGGTTCTTTTTCCAGAACAAGTTCTCTTTTTCTTCCCTGTCGGTTTCCAGGTTGTACAATTCCGCTTCCGGTAAAGAGATGTACTTATATGGTCCGTCGATAATACCCATCAGCGGGGCCCAGTTCATCTCATTGTTTCCATGCATACTCTCAAAATAAAATCCCCGCTGTTGTTTTTCGGGTTTTCCTGACAATAAATGCGCAAAACTTTTTCCCTGGACGGCTGCCGGGATTTCCATTCCCAACAAATCCAGGATGGTGGGCATGATATCCACCAAGTTCACCCGCTGCGTTACCCGGAGACCCCGGGGAAGCAGGTTTTGATTATAAAAAATCAACGGCACTTTCAGGGCTTCTTCATAGCAAAAAATACCGTGGCCGATTTCCTTGTGCTCACCAAAGGCTTCGCCGTGGTCCCCCATGATTACCACGACTGTTTTTTGAAGCACATCTTTGGCTCGTAATTTTTCCATGATTTTTCCTATGTACTCGTCGGTATAAGCCACTTCAGCATCGTAACGGCCGCTTATATCCCTTTTGAATTTTTCAGTGTATTTTTTGGGGGGGTTGTAGGGCTTATGGGGATCATACAGGTGCACCCAGGCAAAAAAACGTTTGTGGTAATTTTTTTCAAACCATTGGAGGAATTTGCTGTATACTAAACTGGCCGGGATTTCCGAGTTGTAATTGTTGTACATTTTATGGGAATTCAACGAATCGTCGTATATATCAAATCCCTGGTCCAGTCCGAACTTAGACAACAATACAAAGGAAGCAATCACGGCAAAGGTGTGAAAACCTTTTTCTTTCATCTTTTCGGCCAGGGTCACCGCCGGTTCGGTCAACCGGTACATGCCGTTGTCCCTGACACGGTGGGCCAGGGGATACAAACCGGTAAATATCGAACTGTGGGCCGGCAACGTCAAGGGTACGGGGGTATAACAGTATTCAAACATCACCCCTTCCCGGGCCAGGGCATCGAGGTTGGGGGTCAGTGCCGCTTCATACCCGTAAACTCCCACGCGGTCCGCCCTTAAGGTGTCCAATGTTATCACCAGGAGGTTGTAATCTCCGGCTGCCACCTTTATTGCTTTATCTTTTTTAACAACCCATAATGAAATAATTATTATCACAATTAAAACGAAAATCCCCAGCAAGGGGATAAGCACTTTTTTCTTCATTATTCCTCCATCATCCGCCCCCGCCTGCTTCGCGGATCAGGCGGTTCAGCCGCTGCCGGTCCCGGGGTGACAGCATATGGTAATACTTTTCTTTACAGATGTTTAAGTACTTCAACGCCTTTTGCCTGGATTTCAATTGCAAATAGGTTATTCCTATGTTGAAATAGATATCCGTAAAATCGGGTTTAATGGTAATGGCTTTTTCCCAGTCTTTTAAAGCATCCCGGATACGGTTGGCAAATATAAAGGCAGAGCCGCGGCCGTTTAGTGCGGACGCCAGGTTTGGGTCCAGTTCCAGTGCTTTATTAAAGGCATTGATGGCTTGTCGGTGCAAGCGGGGGTCTTTCTGCTGCTGGAATAGGGTTAAATAGAGAGTACCCAGGTTGTTATAGGTTTTGGCGATTTTGGGGTCCAGTTCAATGGACGTTTGGTAGGCTTGCAGTGATTGGGTGAAGTTTCTCTTCCTGAAATAGAGGATTCCCAGGTAATTCCATGTTTCTGCGTTGGCTTTTCCTGCCTCCACCACGTCGTTTAATACCTGGAAGGCCTTGTCGTTTTTATGGATTTCCGCAAGAACAATACCGATTTTCCCTTTAACCCCCGGGTCTGCTGAAACGGATTCATCGGCCAGCAGTTCCTGGCAAATATCCAGGGCTTTGGGAAAGTCCCGGTTCTGGCCCAGTAATTTGGCGTAATTGATTTTCAGGGACACGTTTTGCGGTTCTGATATTAATGCTTTCTCAAAATAGACCAGTGCTTCATCGACACGGCCTCTCTTCTCCTGGATGCGGCCTTTCAAAATATAGGCCCGTGTGTATTTTGCATTATTTTCAATTATTTGGATTGCCAGTTTTTCTGACTCCTCCAACCGGTTCATGTGGTAGTATTCAAAGGCAAGGTTGATTTTAAAATGGTCGTTCCGGGGAAATGTTTCAATGGCTTTTTTCCAGGCGGCAATAACACCCTCTATATCGTTTTTCTTTTTGTAAATGGTATTCAACATGCCGAAATACTGGGGCATCACCTGTTGGGGATTTTTTTCCGCCAGGTCTTTCAAATGGGATTCTGCCAGGTCTAACCGGCCGGCATCGATTTCTTTCTCAATTTCAGTCAGTTGGTTTTTCAGCAGGATCCCTTTTTTGGGGTCGATATTGGTACCGGTTTTATCTTTACCTGAAAATGCGGAGATATAACCGAGGGACTGCAGGTGTTGTTTGTCGGTTTGTGTCAATGTCCTTCGCCCGGATGAACCGGGTGAGGCAGTGGCTGGCAGGGAATAGGTTTTCACCAGGTTCATCAACGTTTTATCCAGGGACCTGGCCACCTGGTTTTTCTTCCAGAACAGGTTTTCCTTTTCCTTTGTGTCATTGGCTAAATCGTATAGTTCCGGTTCCGGCAGGGAGATATATTTATACCGGTCCTTTATGATGCCTGTCAGGGGAGCCCAGCCCATTTCTTCTTTTCCATGCATGCTCTCGATATAAAAGGTTCGTTGGTTTTCGTCTTTTTTACCTGTTAACAGGTTGGTAAAACTTTTGCCGTGGATGGTACCGGGAGTTTCCTGGCCGTACATTTCCAGGACCGTGGGCATGATATCCACCAGGTTGACCCGATTTTTGATCCGTCGTGGTTTTAAAAACAAGCGGGGGTTGTAAAATACCAGGGGCACCCTGAGGTTTTCTTCGTAACAGAAGAATGAATGGCCGAATTCGTTGTGTTCGCCGAAGGCTTCGCCGTGGTCACCCACAATAATGATTAAGGTTTGATCGATCAAATGGGCGGACTCCAGGTCAGCGATAATTTTTCCCACATAAAGGTCGGTAAAGGCGACTTCCCCATCGTACAATGCTTCCAGGTGGCTGCCGAATTTTTCTTTATAGTGTTCAGGGGGTTCATAGGGGGTATGGGGGTCGTAAAAATGAATCCAGGCGAAAAATTTTTCCTTTTCTTGCTGTGTCTGTTTTTGGTATTTTTTTAACCATTTACTGAATTTTGTATAGACCTGGTCTGCTTTGATTTCGGAATCGAAACTGGTGATAAGTTGATCGATATTGAGGGAATCGTCGTACACATCGAAGCCCTGGTTTAAACCGAACTTTGAAAGTAATACAAAAGAGGCAATGACGGCAACGGTCTGGTGCCCTTGTGTTTTCATTTTTTCTGCCAGGGTGATTTCTGCTTCATCCAGGAAAAAGGTGCCGTTGTCCCTGACGCGGTGGCCCAGGGGGTATCTCCCGGTAAAGATGGAACAGTGGGCAGGAAGTGTAAGGGGCACAGGTGCGCGGCAGTTTTCAAACATGATACCATTGGCGGCCAGTTGATCGAGATTCGGGGTTTGGGCGTTTGTATACCCGTAGACTCCGATGCGGTCGGCCCGCATGGTATCCAGGGTGATGACCATCAGGTTGTATCCTTTACTGGAAATGCTTTTCCTTGATCCACAGTTCACTGTCATTGTCACCAGGAAAGTCATCATAAGTGCGGCAGCCAGTCCCAGTGCCGCGGCCATGTTACGATGGTGGTTTCGTGTTTTCATACTATTACCACTCGATTCTACTACTTATTTTATTTTTATAAAATGTTATAACACAATTTTAAGCAAAAAAAAACCCCTCCCCCGTTGGAGGGAGGGGTCAACATATCTCAGCGTTCGTATTGTCTTCGAATTCGCTAGTGTCCGCTTCCTTATGGGAATTGGCGCATTAGAAATTCACCCTGACGCCGAACTGGAACAAACCGGCGTTTGTCCACATGACGGGTTCCGGGTCTTCAGGGTCTTCTCCGATACCCAGGTTGTGTTTCAGCTCGATCTGGTTGTTGGTGGCATTGTACCAGTCAAGAACCAGTGTTGCTGTGACCGTATCGGAGATTTTCAAGGTTTTTTCCAGACCCAGGTTCAACATCCAGAAGGTGGGCAAGCGCTCATCTCCGGCTTTCTTACCTCCCTGGTACATGTATTGACCACCATGACTCAGTGACACCCTTCTTCTCAATGGCTGCGGGTTTCCTTCCCTGGCCTGGAAGAAACCGGTCAGGTTGATTCCATGGGGCAATTGATACATACCGGTGAATTTCACCATCCAGGTGGAGTTAACCCAGATATCTCTCAAACCGGAACCGGTGGTGGCTGGGGCCACAACACCCTTATTGAAGAAGTTGAAGTTATTCATATTCAGGGTCTCGCCCTCGTCGTAGTTCCGTTTCCAGTCTTGATAGGTAAATGAAAGATTGGCCATCCAGTTTTGGGAGAGTTTCTTGGTCATCACGAATTGCAGACCCAGGTATTTGGTATCGGATTTCTTGAGGTTGTAGAAGTATTGTCCAATAGGGGTATCAACCTGTTCATAAGTGGGAACTGTGGTTCCACCGACAATGGTGTCATCGATTTGTACCCAGTTGTCCTTTTCTTCCAAGCTGCCGTCTGCCATCACACCTTTGTACACATAAGCGAGTTCGCCGCGGGAATCGATATCCTGGGACAGGTTGTGTCTCCTCTTGTAAAAACCGGTGAGAGAAACAGCCAGATCATCGGTCAGCGCCTTTTCAAACATCAATGTTAACTCATCCAGGTAGGGGGTATTGTAATCCGAGGCATAGGTTACATTCATCATATCGGTTTCCGGGTTGACCTGGACAAAGAGGTCATCCCAGTACAGCTCTCCCAGTTCATTAAATTGAGGGACTTCATCAAGGTTTGCATCGGTCCAGTAGGCAAAACCATAACGATAGGGTACGTAATTGCCGGCGATGTTGTTACCACTCTGTGACATGTAGCGGCCGGCAGAGAGTTTCACCACGTTTTTGCCGTCCCCGGTGATGTCATAGGTCAATGAAACCCTGGGGGAGATTAATTCCCAGGCAGCAGGGGCGGTGAACGCTTTAACGTCCAGGTCCGATATCTGGCTGGCAAACACCCGCTCGTTGTGATGGGGTGAACCGGGCTCATACCAGGTAAAATACGGTTGTTTAAAGGGATTCACACCGCCTTGCTCTTTGTCATAACGAATTCCAACCGAGGCGGTAAACTTGCCAAAGGTAATGGTATCCTGGACATAAGCGGAGAGTCTCTCGAAGTTCACGTCAAAGAAGTAGTTGGGCTGAATCCTCAGGTAGTTCCAAGAGGGATCATCTCGGTAAACATAAGAGATTCTCTGGTTGGGAGTTAACGACAGGGT
>JABAOF010032536.1_pt6 | contig 12110 bp, 15 predicted proteins | sample 7062171 | NCBI WGS metagenome assembly JABAOF01 (sample SAMN14538628, study PRJNA623070) | marine sediment metagenome | biome: marine biome [ENVO:00000428]; feature: marine pelagic biome [ENVO:01000023]; material: deep marine sediment [ENVO:00002113] | place: India: Gulf of Khambhat ... | reverse complement strand
ATCATCGATGAGAAGGGGCTTGTTCTCACCATCGGCTATCTTATACTCGAGGCTGAGAGTATCGAAGTTGTTGATCCAAAGGGTAAGACGGTATCGGCGACATTTATTGGATATGACTTTGACACCGGCTTTGGTCTTATAAGGATGGATAGATCATTTCGCGCTAAGCCTGTAGAACTTGGCGATTCTTCAAAGCTCAAAGAGGGCGATCAGCTTCTGATCGCGAGCTACGGGGGTTCAGATGCAATTCAGACAACCTGGGTTGTTTCACGTAGGGAGTTTACCGGTTATTGGGAGTACCTGCTCGAAGACGCACTCTATACTTCGCCCCCACATCCCGGTTTCGGAGGGGCAGCTTTGATAGATCAAGAGGGTATGCTCATAGGTATTGGTTCGATTTTTACACAGCTTGTAGTATCTGGTCTGGGTACGATTCCCTGTAATATGTTCGTTCCTATAGACCTCCTCAAACCAATTCTTTCTGAATTAATTGATTCGGGACGCTCCCGTAAACCCTCGCGACCCTGGCTGGGCTTGAACGCGAATGAGTCCCATGAGCGTGTTTTCATACTTCGTGTCACACCAGAAGGTCCTGCAGAACAGGCGGGTATTCGTCCCGGAGATATAATTCTTTCAGTTGACGGGAAGGAGGTAAAGGGACTTGCTGATTTCTATCGAAAAGTATGGGCCCTCGGAAATGCGGGTGTTGAAGTGCATCTGGAGGTTCTTCAGGGAATAAAAATTAAAGAGATCACCGTCCAATCAGCGGATCGGTATCACTACCTGTTATTACATCCCAACGGAAAAAAGGGTACAATGGTATATCTCAAAAATCCAAGTTATTTATAGTTCTGAGATCTTCCTCTGTCAGGTTGATCTCCACGGCTTTAAGATTTTCCCTGAGATGTTCAACATTCGCGGACATTGGAATGGTAATGACCTTTTGCTTCTGAATAAGCNNTACAGTGCTACCTGAGCAATCGATAATTTGTATTTGAAGGCAATCTGTTGCACACCGGAGTCGTGGATAACCCTTCCCTTTCCCAGAGGTTCGTATGCCGTGAGCAGGATATTTTGATCTTGACAATATTCGAGAACACCGTTTCTCTCTGGACCTCGAGTGAGAACGCTGTACTCGACCTGATTCGTGGCTATGGGAGAATCTGATAGCCTTTGCGCTTGTTTTAACTTGTTTAGATCAAAGTTACTTACACCCACGTATCGAGTTTGACCACTTTGGGCAAGCTCATTGAAAGCCCGAAAAGTCTCTTCGAGAGGAATGCTGCTATTCGGCCAGTGAATAAGATACAGATCGACATAATCGGTGTCCAATCTTTTCAAACTTCCACGGAATGCGTTGAGAACGTCTCTATATCTCAGATTCGAACTCCAAACCTTGGTCGTTATGAAGAGATTTTCTCTTGAAAAATCTTTTATTGCCCTGCCTACCAATTCCTCTGTATGACCTTCCCCATACATCTCTGCCGTGTCAATATGTGAGTAACCCATTTTTATTGCTATTTTAATAGTGTCAACGTGTTTTTCATCCATATAATGATTAGCAGACATTCCTCCACCAAAAGTCCACGTACCGAGTCCAATAAGAGGTATTTTTTGTCCATCATACAGGGTTTCATACCTCATATTCAAATACCTTTATAAAATTATCATTTCAACGAGCTGCTTTGCGAGATAAAATAGGTGAGTTATGTTATGTTCACATTCAATCAATCTTCTTCTACTTTAAAAACGTGATCGTGAATTCTTACCCTTTCCTTAACCTTGATCCCGACACTCGCACCTTTTCCAGCCTTTTCGACGCTTTCATGTTCGATCTGCATGGATTCAATTTTCTGGGTGAAATCAGTGGTATGTCCTGTGAAATGAAGGGTGTCACCTACATGGATTTCTCCTGCCGTGACATCGATTGCAACGACACCGATCTTCTTGAAGTAATCGGCAACCCTCCCGACTTCTATTTCTTTCATTTTTCACTCCTCCATCATAGAAATGCACATCACAGATAGATAGTACGTTTCTTTAGCATATTTTACAATTAATTTCAAAGGTATTTCACGCTCGTATATAATGAGAATCAAATACAGGAACCATCTTTAATCGATCAAATTGCAAACAGTAATCGATATCATCTGAATAACCTGTTTTTAAAAGATAGTTATATGCAAAACTGCCGTTTTTCAATAATTCTTTGATATTGGACTCTGTTTCATACAATCTCTTCATGGCCCATCCGAGATCTGAAGTACTGGCCGTTGTTCTACTTCTGAGTATCGAGATAATCGCTCCCGCACATAAACCATCTTCAATTGAAAAATTCCCAAGTGTTCCAGAGCATACGATACAAATATCATCGTCTGTCTGAGACAAAGTATCTGCAACAGATGATACGTTTAAAAAGGATGCAATATAGAGCTTTTTGTATTTTATGCACGCCTTAATAGCCCGGGTACCGTTGGAAGTTGTAAGTATAATTTTTTTCCCATTCACTTTTTTTTCAGAATAAGAACTTGGCGAATTGTCTAGATGAAATCCTTCAATGGGGAGTGCTTTTCTCTCTCCACCCAATAGAGCCTGGTCTTTGCCGTATTGGTTGAATACTTCCCATGCCTCTTCGATGCTATCAGCAGGTATGACACACTCCGCCTTGTGTTTGAGGGCGGTAACAATGACGGTAGTCGTCCTGAAAACATCAATAATCACAACGTTTTTATCTTTGATATTCTCTGGCGATACGTCCATGTAACGACCGATTANNATAACGAACGATTACATCGATGTTCATCTATGTCTATTACCCCCATATAGTTATTTTAATTTCATTTTTTTAAACTGTTTTGTAATCTCAGAAACCGCAACTTCTGTGGGTAAACGTTCTCCGCTCGATCCTGCTGCGTATCCAACTGCATCGGAATGCACGATTGAGTATTCTGCGGAACCAGGATCTTTAAACGGTCCGCCATGCGTTATAATAATGACGTCAGGATTGACCCTTTTAGCTGCTTTACACATTNNCGCAGCAGCCTCTTTTAAACCGATCGTCTTTTTCGCTCCAGTCAATCCCCCAGCTGTAACTCCGATATGAGCTCCTATCACATCTGCTCCCGCTTCGGCCATTCTCTTTGATTCTTCAGGAGAGAACACCCAGGCAACGGTGAAGATATCCTTGCTATGCGCGAGTTGAATCATCTCAACTTCTTTTGAGATACCAATCCCCGCGGATTCGAGCTGATCTGCAAACGCAGATCCATAGATTCCGGCAAAAGGCTCGTTGGTAAATCCTGAAAATCCAATATCAAGCATAGACTCCATGAACATATCCTGATTTAGAGAAGGATCGTGGGCTCCGATACCGACTATACAAGGAGTCTCGTGCACTGAAGGTAAAATCTCGGAAGCCATCCTTTTCACATGTTCGTTGGCATCTGAATAGGGAAGAAATGCAAGGAGAGAGGGGAGTCCCCTCATACGATAGATTGCTGTGGAGTATACAGCTATGATGTCGGCACCGCCCAGTTCAGCACTTCTCGCCGTCAAGCCGGAACCTGCACCAAATAGAAGTATAGATTTTTCCTCCCTGATCTGATTCCACAGTCTGGTTAATATTTCCTGTCTGCTATACCTTCGAGCCATAGAGATTTTTCCTTCTTTTGCATATCGTATGGGGAATATACACCGCTTTTTCCATGATACCGATGAATAATGTATATAAATTAAAGATTTCTCATGTTACCATAAGGCAATTGGACCGTCAAACATCTTTCAATAAGCCTATGTGTATCCTACAATGCACTTTATAGAGTAATTAAGAGGGAGTGCTGAGAATGGAGAAAAAAAGTTTTGGGCCACAACTGTTTCTTTATCCTATGCCAACGGTTATCGTTGGAACTCTCGTAAAGGGTAAGCCGAATTTCAATACAATAGCGTATTGCGGTGTTGCACAGAGCAAGCCGCCCATGTTGGCGATTTCAATGGATAAAAAACGCTATACCCACAGAGGAATCGTTGAAAACGAAAGTTTCAGCATCAACATCCCCTCTGAGAAAATGCTGAAAATAACTGATTACATTGGTACAGTTTCTGGACGACAAGTGGATAAATCCCGATTGTTTAGCTTATTTTACGGAACCATAGATACTGCTCCGATGATTCAGGAATGCCCCGTCACAATGGTGTGCTCGCTGGTTGATGTTATGGATTTCAAAGGAAAAAACGATCTTTTTATTGGGAAGGTCATCGACACCTTTGTTGATGAGGGCTTCTTCGGTAATAAAGGCCCAGACCTGTTAAAAGTATCGCCTATTATGTATTCCTGGCATGATCATACATACTGGTCAATCGGACACTGTTTAGGAGAGGTATCCATGATCAGTAAGGGTGAATTTTAACCTATTGTTAGCATAAACACTTAAGTTGTTGCAGTTAAAACATATAATGTTATAATTTTAAAAAATATTATTTTAATATTGACAATTCATTAGCCATATGTTAGCATTCCCGAAATATTTAGAGCTGACTTCTGTACAAGATTATTCTTTTAATATGTATTTCTTAAAGATAAAAGTATATTTAGAAGTGTTACTAGTAAAGCACATCTTGTAATAGGAGGAGGTGATAGGATCAAGTAGATGATTTGACAGTCAAGAAAAGAATAATTAACTCAAGGAGGTTCAAATGAAGAAGTATCTATGGGTCTTGTTGGCAGCTGTTTTCATTTTCTCATCACTGTTTGTATTTATTGCATCGGGTGAGAAACCACCCAAAGAAGGGAAGATGCCTTTTGAGGGGCGGACACTGCGGGTTCACTGGGCGGTGTTTGGTCCATCGGATGCGCTCCAGGACCTTTCCAACAAGAGCTTCACCCCGGAAACTGGAATTGAAGTCATTGTGGAACAGACTCCGTGGTCAGATTTCGTGCAGAAGTACAATGCCGAGCTCATAGCAGGTGGGGATGCCTGGGACATTATCATCGGCGACAGCCAGGATGTTGGCAACGGAGCGGAGCGTGGGCACTACGTGGAGCTCACCGATTTCTTCGATGAGTACGGGGTACGAGACAAATTTACCCCTGAAACGCTGTATGCATTCGGCGAATGGCCAAAGGGATCGGGCAGAATGTACGGAGTTCCCGCACTTACCGATCCTACCCTTTGGGTGTATAGAAAGGATCTGTTCAATGATGCAACCCACAAGGCAGCATTCAAGAGGAAGTACGGTTATGACCTCGGCGTTCCGAACACCTGGGATATGCTTCTCGATATAGCAGAGTACTTCTATGAGGACGTTGACGGGATGTACGGGATCGCGGTGTATGGCGACAATGGGTACGACTCCCTCAATATGTTCGGCGAAACACTCATATGGTGTTACGGCGGCGACCTGGGTGATTTCAACACCATGCAGGTCAGGGGCATCATCAACAGTCCCGAATCGATTGCAGGCATCGAAGCCTACAGGAAGCTCTTTTCCATGAGCCCACCCGGTATGGGTACCGCATTCTTCGAAGAGGTAAACAATGCCTATATCAGTGGCATCGTTCCCATGATCTTCAACTACACAGCGACCCTGCCGATCATGGTGAACAGGGAGACCAACCCCTNNCTCGGGGGACAGGCCATGAATGTTATCACCTATGCGAAGAAGAACCATGACATCGCTTTTGAGTACTTGAAATGGTGGGTGAGTGATGAAACTCAGCTGGAGTATGCAACCTATCCCGGCAGTTTCAACGGATCCTACGCGATTATGAACAGCAAGGAGTTCGTGGCGGCCAATGATCTCAACAGGATATCGGTCGAATCCGTACCCCTCCTTAAAGACTGGTGGGCCGTGCCGGAGTATGCACAGACCATCAGGACTTTCGCAGAAACCGTCGGACGGTACGTCGTTGGCGGTGAAGGTACGGCAAAGCAGGCGATGGATACCGTTGCAGATCAGTGGCATGCAGTATTCGATAAAGCAGGATATTACGATTAACACCTAAAAAAAATATTCGCATCCCCCCGAAAGAGGGGGGTGCGAATATGTATAAATTTTCCATTCTAATCGTATATCAGGAACTAACAAGATGACAAGCGTAAAAGCATTTCGCGGGCTGAAGAACATGAGTGATAAGTCGGTACAACGGCTGTTCGTACTACCGACAATTGCACTCCTGGCAATTATCAATATATTCCCACTATTCTGGTCGCTGCGGTTGAGCTTTACCACCTTCTCTGTTTATGAGGGAGGTACGCCGGAATGGATTGGAATACAGAATTACATAACGGTACTGAGTGAAGGGTACTACTGGAGGCAATTCACCACCACGACTGTATACGTTATCATTGTTGTGTCTGCGGAGCTCGTCATCGGGTTTACCCTTGCGTATCTGTTGAATCAAAAGTTCAAAGCGAAGTCGGTGTACGTAACCATGCTTGCCATTCCCATGATGATGTCCCCGGCACTGGTAGGCGCGTTGTGGAAACTGATATACAATCCAAACTGGGGTATTCTGAACTGGGTATTGGGTCTCGGAGAGCTTGATTGGATCGGAGATCCAAAGGTTAATATCTATGGGGTCATGATCGTCGATATCTGGATGTGGACACCTTTCATGATGCTCCTATCTGTTGCCGGGCTATCGGCAATACCGGATTATCTCTACGAAGCTGCTGAGATAGATAGGGCATCCAAATGGTTCAAGTTCATGTACATAACGCTTCCGCTTTGCTCCCCACTGCTTGTTATTGCAGTGCTATTCAGGGCGGTCGAAGCGTTCAAGACATTCGATATAGCAATGGGTATTACAGGTGTTGGTGCAATTTCACCGCAGCTTCTAAGCCTGAGACTATATGAAAAGGCATTTTACAGGTGGGACACAGGCCTGTCCTGTGCTATTGCCTATGTTTTGCTGTTCATCGTAATCGGTATGTCTAATATATTTATACGATATTTGAACAAGGTACGACAATAGTTGGTAAGACATAGGAATGGGAGATCGTAATGGGGTCGTCTGAAAAGAGAAAGATACCGCAGAGCGGCATGAAAAAGGGAACACGAGTCGTTCTGAATATTGTTATTATACTCGTCATTATAGTTTATATGCTGCCTGTTGTATACGACGGTATCACTTCTCTTAAGCCCTGGGATGCGATATTCAAAGTTCCTCCGACCTTTAAGTTCAAACCGACGATCGGCAGCTATGTACGATTGTTCTATGAAATTATCGATTATCCTGTGGGTAAAGAACCCACACCGGAACAGGTTGCAAAGATGAGCTGGAAAGATCGCGTGACGTGGAGGAACACAAACCAAAAAACATCAGGTCTAGGTGTTGGGCTGGAGAGATTTTTCAACAGCCTCATCATCAGTGTTGTGAGCACCTTTTTCAGCGTTATGTTTGGAACTCTTACCGCCTACGCGGTGTCGAGATTTGATTTTGGAGGAAAAGAGGATATTATGTTCGTAATACTGTCAACGCGATTTCTTCCTCCAATCGTGGTGACAATACCTCTCTTTTTACTGTATCGATATATAGGACTTACCGATTCCCATCTTGGACTAATACTTCTCTACGTAGCATTTAACATATCCTTTGCAACGTGGGTCATGCGGGGATTCATAGATGATATTCCTGGAGAGTACGAAGAGGCCGCTATGGTTGATGGATATACGCGTCTTCAGGCCTTTCGTAAAATTGTTATCCCCCAGGCTTCAACCGGGATTGCGGCAACAACAGTTTTCTGTTTTATATTCAGCTGGAATGAATACGCATTTGCCCTTATGATGACATCGAGGAAAGCACAGACCTTTCCGGTATTCGTTCAGGGTATTAAAGGGTCGCTTGGTATTGACTGGGGTGCGATTGCGTCGGGAACATTTCTTTTTATCATTCCAGTGGTGATATTTACGTTTCTCATGCGAAAGTATCTGCTCGCCGGTATTACCTTCGGCGCCATCAGAAAGTAGTCAACTTTAAATGGGTTTAGTGGAACATTAAAACCTTTTTGTTTCTGAATGGAGGCTATGATGACACGGTACCATACGAGGAAAGAGGCGATTGAAAAACTTAAAAAATCATTTAAACAGAAGAAACCCATTGTACTTGCCAGCGCAGGAGACGGGTTCACCGCAAAACTGCTTGATAAAGGTGGAATCGATCTCATTGGACTCTATAACACGGGCGTTTATCGCCACTATGGCATCGCGTCTCTGGCCGGCCTTCAACCAATCGGTAGAAATAATCAGATGGTTCTCGATTATGCTCCAACAGTTATTCCCAGAGTGGAGAATGCACTGTTGGTTGCGGGTTTCTGTGCCCAGGATCCGGTGACTCTGTGGGAATTGTTGTTCGAACAGGTGAAAAAGATGGGCATTTCTGGAATACAAAATTTTCCGACAGTAGGTCTTATCGACGCCGATTCCCATTATCGGCAGAACCTCGAGGAATCGAATCTTGGATTCGATCGAGAGGTGGAGATGTTGAAATTGGCCCGTGAAATGGATTTTTTAACGGTCGGGTATTGTTTTACATCTGAGGAAGTTGAAATGATTGCAAAGGCGAGCGTAGATATCATTGCAGTACACGTTGGAGCTACCAGTGGCGGCCTAACTGGAGTAAAATCTGTGGTAACTATTGAGGAGAGTATCAAAATAACAAACGATTTCATAGATATTGCCAGAAGGGCAAGACCAAAGGGTGATTTCATGGTTATAACTCATGGCGGGCCGATGGCAGATGTACAGAGCACCTCCAAGGTGTTAAAAGCAACAGAGGCAGTCGGATATACCTGTGGATCGAGTATCGAACGTACGGCTGTCGAACCTGTGGTTATTAAGATCAGCCAGGAGTTCAAGGGAATGCCTGTCAATATTCCTGATTGGATGTCTATTTAAATGATTGCACTTATTATTAGTCTTTCGGTTTTGGCTCTCCTGGGATTTGTCTTGTGGAGAATGAAATTCAGGCCGCGGTTTTTGCCCCTTATTACCATCGCAATCATTATCATTGGAATTGGAGCGCTCGCCCAGCCGTGGATCAAAATTTTTTATCGCTACGGGCTAGCAGTCCTCATGACCGGAGTGGCGGGTTATATATTTGTCAGTCACTTCGAAAAGGCCGAATAGGTGTCGTAAAATCTTAGATATTCCTTCGATTAAACGTAGTACATTTCAACCCCGAGTTTGTCTGCCAATTTAATATACTCTTTTGGAATATTTTTATCAGTGATGATTATATCAAAATCTTTAATATCGGCAAAATGGGCTATTTTCACCTGATTGAACTTGGAAGAGTCTACCAAGAGAATACTCGTATGAGACGAATTGAGGACGGCTCTTTTAATCTCTATCTCGTATAGATTTGTGCTGGTTACTCCCAATGTGTCGCTAACTCCAGATGCGGATATGAAAACCTTGCTTGCCCGGATCTGTTTTATCAGTTCCATTCCAGTTGATCCGACAAATGACAGTGTATTCCGGTAAAAGGTTCCACCTGCAACGATCTGTTCAAAATTAACCCTGCTGCAAACCAAGCTGATGATATTCAATGAATAGGCCAGAACCGTTAAGGGTATGTCATCACGTAAATTTTTTGCCAGGTATTCAGTTGTGGTTCCCGCGTCAATAATGATCGTATCATGGGGAATTACCAGAGAGGCTGCCTTTTCACCGATTCTGCTCTTCTCTTCCTCATTTTTTGAGAGCTCTTCATCATAGGAATAGACCTTTTCACTATCGGCGAAATTTTTATCAGGAGATTTATAAATCGCCCCGCCGTGTAGTATTTTTACCAGGTTTTTATCAGCAAGAATCTGCAAGTCCCGCCTGATAGTCATTTCAGTTACCTGTAGGTTCTTGGAGAGTTCTTTTATGCTGAGGGCACCATGTTTTTTGAGACTGAGAAGTAACTTTTCAATCCTATCAGCTTTTTTGTTCATTTTTTACACCAAAAAAGAGTACAATGGAATTAATTGTACAGTAATAAAGAGATATGTCAAGAAAATTCACGAAATATTGTTCAATTTTTTACATTTTAAGTTGTAATTATAACATAATTTAACCTTTTTTATTTGACAATTCCGAACAGTTGTGATAATAAGGATATACATTTTTAATAAATAGTTATTACGAGNNTCGATACACATACCCATCTATGGCCAGAGGCTCAGACCACGGCAGACCTGAAACGCTATTTCGATAGGAGAAAAATCGGCAATAAAATATCAACATTTATGTCAGCCCATGGATTATTGGAAATAATGGAGGAAAATGGTATAGAGCGAAGCATAGTATCATCTATCCCTTTACGATCCGATATGCGTAATGAGGACCTGGCACCATTAAATGACTACGTCAGGAAAGAGACGGAAAAATCAAAGCAGAAACTCATACGTTTTTTTACCGTTGATCCTCTTGGTGGAGAAGGCTCGGTCACTCTAATCAAACAGTGTATCGAGGAAATGGGCTTTCAGGGGCTTAAACTGCACCCCTGCATACAGCAGTTTTACCCGAACGACAGGCGGGTTTACGATATATATACAGTTATGCAAAACTATAGTATGCCAATACTATTTCACAGTGGTGGGATCGGAGTCGTGCCCTTTAAGGATTCCTACGGTCAACCCCGGCTTATTGACGAAGTTGCATGCGAATTTCCCGAACTACGGATACTATTGGGGCATGGTGGCCGGATCTGGTACGATGAAACGGCAATGATCATGAGAAAACACAAAAATGTGTATGTGGATATAAGCACAAACTTCGGCCGTTCCGATGAATACAAATCAGGTCCAATGGAGTGGCTCCTGTACAAGATAAAGGTGTGGGCTGGTAGCTTTGAACGAGTTCTTTTTGGTTCAGATTACCCCTTCTACTTTCAGGAAGAAACACTCAAGGTATTAAAAAGAGCGAAAGGATCACTCAACAACCGATATAGAGGTTTCATCACCGATAGTGACATGTTGGATATAACAGACAGAAATCCACAGAAGTTTTGTCAACTGTGTAATCTATAGTTAATTATAAGCTTTTCATTTGGAGGAATTTGATATGGCAAAAAGGTATACTGCAAAAGAGGTAGTTGAGCGGCTCCGTAAAGAGATAAATGCAGGAAAACCACTTTTCATGCCGAATTGTGGAATGGGGCTTTCGGCAAAACTCCAGGAAAAAGGGAAATCAGATATCATCTGCGTCTCACCCACGAGCTGGTGGAGATTGAGGGGTATGGGATCGCTTGCTGCCTTCTTACCCTATCGAGATGTTAATGAGCTTGTTTTTGAAGTTGCGAAAGAAGTGGTACCACTCGTGAAAGAAGTGCCGCTCATATCCCTCTCAGGACCGCACAATCCTCTGTTCGAACACAAAGAACACCTAAAGAAACTGTGGGATATTGGAATATCCGGGATTACTCCTCTCATAAGCAAGCTGTACGATGAGAGTTTCAGCGAGCAGATCGAACATATAGGGATGGGATGGAGTAATGAGGTGGAGTTTATTAAGGTCGCTCATGAGATGAACATGTTTGCCTTCGCATACGCCTTTGCACCAAAAGAGGCAGAGGTGTTGGCTGAGGCAGGAGCTGACGTAGTAGCCTCACACTGTGGTTCAACAAAGGGAGGGCTTTCTGGAGCAAAAACTGGATTAACCATCGAAGAGGCCGCTGAAATCAGTCAGCAGATATTCGATGCAGCGAAGAAGGTAAAAAAGGATGTGATACTTTTTGCTCATGGTGGACCTATTGAGGGACCGAAAGAGGTGGAGTATATATTCAAACATACCGACGCGCACGGTTTCACAGGAGGTTCGGCTGCCGAGCGTATGCCGATCGAGAAGGCAATTCTTGAAATTACTCAGGCTTATAAAAACATACCAATGAAGTAAACATTGAGATTCCATTAATGCAGCATTTAATTGTAAGAGATGAAAATAAATAGAAAGAGGAGGCAGGAAGACTAAATGGGAAGTGAAGGGAAAAAACCAAAAATTCTTGTAACAGGGATGTTGAATATGAAGGGGGACGAGATTCGTTTCCTAGCGGAGCAGGTTTCTCAGTACGGTGGTGATGTAATCATCATGGATATGAGCCTCGGGGGGGAGGTTGATTGGGCAGA
>JABAOF010001785.1_pt13 | contig 12113 bp, 17 predicted proteins | sample 7062171 | NCBI WGS metagenome assembly JABAOF01 (sample SAMN14538628, study PRJNA623070) | marine sediment metagenome | biome: marine biome [ENVO:00000428]; feature: marine pelagic biome [ENVO:01000023]; material: deep marine sediment [ENVO:00002113] | place: India: Gulf of Khambhat ... | reverse complement strand
CGGATCCGTGGTCCTTCAGAGCCTCCCTTTTTCTCGGATGGCAGATCGCATTCTGGCGCATGCGCCCTCAGCTGGAGGCAAGCGAAGAGGGGAAGGATCGATTTTGGGAGGCCTCGGAGACCTGATCGACGGCGACTAAGATTTCAAAAGAAATATCTTTAGGGATCTAACGCCTAAGACGGCTTGAGATACCCTCTATTCGTATTGATGGGCCGTCTCGACGTTGTTATGATACGAAGCACGTACTCGGCGCAATTCTTCCGCAAACGTCTCTCACGGACAAGAGGCATCCCGGAACCGGGGAAGCTTTTCAGGTTTAGGACTTAAACCCTCTGTGATGTGATCACGAAAATAGTCGTCTCGTGCATGACAGGTCGACACAGGGAGTGGGTATTGGTGAGATATCGGTTTGGCCGTAAATGGAAAGATCGTCTGAAATGACCCAAAATTCGTTGCGAAGACCGAATCGAATTCACATCGCTCAGAACTGGCTGCCCCGTTATACCGGTATGCCGCTTCAAAAGTTCGGTGACTACATTCTTCTCACAAATTTCCATTATTATCTGAGGAGTTTTGCTAACGCGTTCAGTTGCTACGTCTATGGTGAAGACAAACCGATGCAAGCCGCCACGAACAGAGACGGACTGACGATCATCAATTTCGGAATCGGCTCGGCCAATGCCGCCACGATCATGGACTTGCTGAGCGCCCGTCAGCCAGAGGGCGTGCTCTATCTCGGAAAATGCGGCGGGTTGAAGAAATCGACTGAGATTGGAAACTTCATTCTCCCCATTGCCGCCATCCGGGGTGAGGGAACCAGCAACGACTATTTCCCCCCCGAAGTCCCCGCACTTCCGTCCTTTAAACTACACAAGTTCGTCTCTCAAAAGATCGTAGACCATGGGTATGAATACCGTACTGGCGTGGTTTACACAACAAATCGACGTTTATGGGAGCACGACAAAAAATTCATCGACCGACTCAAGCAGATGACCTGTATTGCCATCGATATGGAAACGGCGACAATCTTTGTCGTCGGTCACCACAACGAAATTGCTCGGGGGGCCCTCCTGCTCGTATCCGATATACCGATTGCTCCTGAGGGGGTTAAGACGGCGAAGTCGGATGTGCGCGTGACCGAGAAATGGTCGAAGATTCATCTCCAGATCGGAATCGAGGCGATGACCGAAATCGGCGACAAAGGCGAGAGGATCAAACACTTTAAATACTGAAGGCCATTCTTTAGAGTAGAGGTATTCATTTTATGGGTTCTGCCCGAGGCAAAATTGATTTTCACGGCTATTTCCCAGGCGTGGTCGGCAGGATAACAGAAGTCCATGCGGTGTATTATCATGAACATTGGGGCTTTGATGCCACATTTGAGACACAAGTCGGTGGAGAGCTGTCCGAATTCATCCGTGAGTTTCAAAAAAACAGGGATGGCCTCTGGGTAGCGACTCGGGGCGGAGGGTTTGCCGGTTCCGTGGTCATAGACGGACGGAAAGCCATCGATGAAGGTGCACGTCTGCGGTGGTTCATCGTTGTCCCAGACCTCCAGGGAAGTGGACTTGGTAACGCCCTGATGGCTCGAGCCGTTGCTTTCTGTGAGGACAGGGGATACGAAAGGGTATATCTTTGGACGTTCAAAGGCCTTGAAAGTGCACGCATTCTCTACGAGCGATACAAATTCTGTCTTTGCGAGGAACGGGACGTCACGCAATGGGGGCAAAACCTCAGGGAGCAGAAATACGAGCGGATTTTCAGGGACTAGTTTCTACAGAATGTTAGCTTTTACGATCATATTGCTGGCAGTAGCCTCGGCCTTTTTCCACATCCGTGCGGAATACCGCGGCCCAAAATATCAAGTCTATCTTTTCAAACCCCTTACCATGGTACTCATTCTACTCATCGCTATCGTATCAGGGGGTACAGGAACTTTTTGGGCTTATAAGCTTGCCATCATCACCGGTCTCATCTGTTCTTTAGTCGGCGATGTGTTCCTGATGCTTCCCGTAAATCGGTTCCTCGCTGGTCTTGTCAGTTTCCTGATTGCCCATCTCTTCTACATTTCTGCTTTCACTTCGGGAACTGGATTCAGTCTCTCACCCTGGTCACTGGCGCCGCTGGTCATTTTTGGCATTTTCATCTTCACCATTCTCTCTCAGCACCTCGGCAGGATGAAAGTGCCTGTCCTCGTCTACATGATCGTGATCATCGTTATGGCCTGGCAGGCGTGGGAACGATGGAATCAAACCGGACAACCAGCAGCGCTACTCGCGTTCATTGGAGCAGGCCTGTTTCTTGTCTCTGATTCGGCCTTGGCCATCAATCGGTTTCGAGGAGGATTCAGTACTGCCCAGGCGTTGATATTAGGCACGTATTTCGTCGCCCAATGCTTGATTGCGCTTTCTGTCGAACAGGGATCTCTATTTTCGAGTCGCTGATTCCCCACGCTTCTCGTTTCTCCGTTTTCGGAGGGAGATAAGAAATGAAACCAAAACCCTGGAAAACACTCTCAAGCAAAGTGATTTACGAGAACCCCTGGATGCACCTGCGTGAAGACGTGGCCGAATTGCCAGACAAGCGGTCAACCATCTACGGCGTTGTGACTTTCGGCGACTGTGTGGGGGTCGTACCCTTTATCGACGACGACCATGTCATGCTTGTACGCCAGTACCGCTATGTCCAGGGTGAGAACCACCGCTGGGAAATCCCCACTGGCGGTGTCAAAGATGGAGAAACTCTGGAGCAAGCCGCTCAACGAGAGCTGGCCGAAGAAGTCGGACGCCACGCGGCACGGCTGATCCATATTAGCAGTTACTACACGTCCAAGTGTATCTGTGATGAAACGGCACACATTTACGTCGGGGAGGAATTGACCCCTGCCCACGCCCCACCGGACGAAACCGAGTTTTTGGAAAGACGCGTTTTCAAGTTCGACGAGGCCTTGCGAATGGTATTGGAGAGCGAGATGATGGACAGCATGAGCGTAATCGGGCTGCTGTTCGCGGCACGACGGAGGGGAAGATAAATCTGGGAGGTAATCTTTTGTCATGGCTATCAAAATTCCCATCTTTCAGGTTGATGCATTCTCAGGTCAAATCTTTTCAGGTAATCCTGCAGCCGTTTGTCCCCTCGAAGCGTGGCTAGACGATCGGCTCCTACAGGGGATTGCTCTCGAGAACAACCTCTCCGAGACGGCGTTCTTTGTTCTGGAGGAGAAAGGCAGGTACCACATCCGCTGGTTTACCCCTGCTGCAGAAGTCGATTTATGTGGACACGCAACCTTGGCATCCGCTTTTGTTATCCTCAACTACTTTGATAAATCGGCCAACTGCGTTATCTTCCGATCACGGAGTGGCCTGCTAACCGTAGCTCGAGAAGGGGAGCTGTATGCTATGGATTTTCCCTCACAACCACCATCCACGTGTGAGACTCCGGAAGCGTTGGTTCAGGGACTGGGCAAAGAGCCGATAGAGATCTTGCGTTCTGAAGATTATCTGGTTTTGTTTTCGAGCGAGAAAGAGATTCGGGAGTTAAATCCAGACATGCGAATGTTGCTGCAATTGGATCAGCGGGGCATAATCGTGACCGCCGAGGGGAATGACGTGGATTTTGTGTCCCGCTTTTTTGCCCCCAGGTTTGGCGTTAATGAAGATCCTGTCACAGGATCGGCGCACTGCGCACTTACGCCATATTGGGCGAAGAAACTTGGGAAGAAAGATTTGATTGCACGCCAGATTTCAAAGCGGGGCGGCGAGTTGTTTTGCAAAGATCAGGGTGACAGAGTTGTCATAGCGGGCAAAGCCGTTCTATACATGGAAGGTCATATCAAGATCTAGAAACCTCCCTCGCCCATCGGGAGAGGGACCCGGAGCATGGATTCGGGTGAGAGCGATGATGACTTTGAGAGAGCGTGAACAAACCATTCGCCAGCAGATTATTACACTCCTCTCGGAGGAAGCGTATGGCTGTCGAGACCTATCGAGGATTCTCCGAATTCCGATAAAGGAGGTGCCAGAACACCTCGCCCACGTTGCCCGCTCACTCTCTCCTCACAAAAGAAAATTGATCACATTACCCTACAGCTGCATGATTTGCGGATACCCGTTTCGTGACCGTAAAAGGTTCACACGACCGAGTCGTTGTCCCCGCTGTCGGGGACAGCACATCGAAGAACCGAGATTTCAGGTCACCTGATGTTTCAATCGCTTCTTTTGCTCAACTAAACGCGGTCAAATAGTGGTGTTGGAGATTTTTAGAGAGGGGATCAAGCACGCTTTTGGGCGGCGAGCCTTCCCCCATCAAATCACATTCATTCTCGAATCCCCGCTTCGGAAGATTCTCATCAGGCCGGGGCAGGTGGCGGATCGACTTCATTTGACGGAAACCTCAAGGGTGCTGGAGGTTGGGGCCGGATCCGGCGTTTTCAGCGTTGAGGTCGCACGGCGTATTCCCCGGGGCCTCCTCGAAATCCTCGACCTTCAGCCTGAGATGCTTGAGAAGGTTCAACGTAAGATCGAGGCAGCGTCCTCCCTTTCCCATGTGGTGGCTTACACCCAGGGAGATGCAAGCAATCTTCCCTTCTCTGATGTAACTTTTGACGTCGCCTTCCTCGTGACCGTTTTCGGTGAGGTCGCTGAACCCCGGAAATGTCTCCAGGGGCTATATCGGGTGATCCGCCCTGGGGGACTTCTCTCGATCACTGAACACCTACCCGATACGGACTTCTCAACCTTCTCCCGAATTCGGTCCGTCGTTGAGGGAGAGGGCTTCGTGTTCACTGAACGATTCGGTCGGCCCTGGTGCTACACGGCAAACTTTCGCCGACCATGATACGATAAACCTCTTGATGTGAGGATCCTCATTAGATAAATGTCAAGGAGCACGGTAAAAGCACACCATGTCTCTCTTTTGATTGCCAGGGTGGGGGCTTTCGGATCGGAGTCATTCCACATCGGGGTTTTTGCGGTAGCCGTTTTAGGGAGGGTTTCTGTGTGCCATTTCCGGTGATGGTGACGGGACAGTGAAGGGATTTATCGGGAAGCTCGGAATATGACGCCGGCCGCTGGATGACCATGGGGCCGGCGTCTTTCCGATCAACTCTCACTTCACGATCAGGGTCATCGTGACGACGACTGTTTTGCCCTCTTCAGAGGCTGGGAAATGCAGTTTCTCGAGTTTTTGGACGATGCATCGTTCAAAAACCCCATTCTTCTGTTCTCTCTTGACGATACGGGTTTTTGCGACACGGCCCTGGGGATCGATGACGAAGGTAACGACGACCTTTCCCTTCAGATGAGTTTGCTTTCCCTGCGCCACCTTGTAGCACGGGTCGATCGAGGTGACATGCTTTTGAAGGATTTTTCGGACGGCCTCCTCGGACATGCCTTCCGACATCTCAACTTCTCTCAATTCAATATGAGCTTCGCCGGAGGCTGGCTCGGTGTGCGTCACTTCGGAAACGGAGCGCTCACCCTCATAATCCCGACTCTTCTCCTCTACCATGCCTTGTCGTGCTGCCACAGGCGGGGAGGGCCCAGAGAGGACGCTCATTTTTTGTGCGGCAAATCCATTCCCAACCGCATAGTCGGATACACCTTGGGGCAAAGGAAGTGGCTGTTTGACCGTTAAAGCTTGACCATTTTCGAGGCGAATCTGAGTGTCGATCGCAACAAATGAGGTATAGGCGGTAAGAAGATTATAGGTCAGGCCGAGGTTGGTTACCTCTTTGATTCTCTCGTCCTTCGGCCTTAACCGATTGTAATCGGCGAGCACACCAATCCGGTGCCTTGCCCACAGGTACCGAAGCGCCGAATTCGTCACCACGGGTTTTGCTTTTTCGATCTCAACTGTTTTGGTGATTGCACCGTCTGCAGCAAATCCTCTGAGATGGATAGCGCCTTGAGGTTTGCCACGCCATTTCCCGAAAACAATGACAGGACGTTCAGCCAATACATCGGGAATACTCGGCGGTTCAACATCATAGACATCGAATTCATCAAAATCGATCTTGATACCTGTCAATACAGGTGACTGGATGAGTTTCCTGAACTTCTTTGCCTTTTGGGATGCTTCCGCGGGTTTGGTGATCACGAAAGGCTCACCCAACCCAACCCTGGCCATCCCCTCGATGATATAACGGTTGACGCTCGACCCAATACCGAATGCGAACATATTGGCATTGCCGAGACTGTTGCGAATCAGGTCAAAAGCTTCCTCTTCCACCCTGACGTACCCATCCGTGGCAATGACAACCGTTCGTGAGTATCCTTCCGCCTTCGGCAGGGAAAGCGCCCTTTCCAGTGCAGGTAAGAGTTCTGTTCCGCCTCCACCACCTTGACGCTCAATCACGTAAATGGCACGGCGGATATTCTCTGCCGTGGCAGGCAAAGACTGTTCTGCCATAACTGATGAACTCCCGGCAAAGAGCACGACATTGAACCTATCGGTTGCCCGCAAGTTTCCAATCAAATCTTTGAGGAGTTTCTTCGATATATTCAGGGGGAAGCCATGCATGGAACCTGAGACATCAACGATGAAAATGTACTCCCGAGGCGGGATCTCGCACTCAGTAACCCCTTTTGGGGGTTGCAACATCAACAAGAAGAAATTCTCGTCCTCGCCCTCGAAGAGGAGCAGTCCCGTCTCGATCTTGCCGCCAGCAAGCCGGTACTTGAGGATAAAATCCCGGTTGCCGCCGTATTCTTCCGCGGGGTCGAGCTTTATGGAGGCAAAACCGGAGCTCTCGTAGTTTATGTTGACCTTATGGGAGGTCGAGGTTGCCTCCTGGATCGGAAGGCCCGCGGCGAGATTCACGGAAATGTCGAAAGTGTAGGTCGGAGATTGCTCCTGATGAAGGTAGGGGTTTTCCACCCACTTATCCCACGGGGATACTTCTTCCATCCTCTGATTTGAGTAGCGTGGTCCGACAACGGTCGGATAAACGAACTCATAAACCGCATCGGTCGGAACGAGCAACTCAGTGTATTTGAGCTCCACCTTGATGACATCTGAGGGGAGGATATTGGCCACGCTCATTTGGAAAACGTTGGGTCTTTGCTGTTCCAAGAGGGAAGCACTCTTGCCGGAATGCTTTGCTTGCTCATACGCCTGGCGTGCAGCTTCTCGCTCCTGGATCTTAGCCGTGATGGTTCGCTCCCCAATCGTCATTTTCATCCCATAGACCGCAGCCCTCGTCGAAGCAGGAAAAATATAGATGGCCTCCAGTGGCTTTTTGCCTTCATTCTTGTAGACCTGCGTCACGACAACGTCGGCAATCACGCCAGAAACATTCACTCTCACAGATGTGGATTTCAGGGGTAGCTGATCAAGGTCTGGGTCATCACTCTGGACAAAGAAATAGGGTGAGAGGGTTCTGTCGGCATGTGTCTCGGGCTGCGCGTATCCAACCCGTCCCAGGATGGCAAAAAGCATCACCATCGATAGAATCAAAACTCTTGTTAACGTTTTCATTTCTTGTACCTCCTTCACTTGTTTTTTGTTTTTCGATTTCATTAGACAAGTAGGAGGCGAAAAAGTTCCCAAAACCTGATCATCCAGAGGAAATCATGATTGATCGGGTTGATCTGAGGTGTAGGGAGGCCGCGGGGGACCAGGTTTCCCTTTATCCGGAGGGGGCCTACAAAATAACCTTGCCGCTTCCAGGAAACCAGGATTTTTCGAGTGGGGATTGGACCCGAGGGTGAGGGAAATGTGGAAATCTCAGCTTAGAGGGACAAAACGAATTCTGACGAGAACAGACTCTTGATCCTCTTTGTAGAGAATCGGAGGGGGAGTTCGGAGGCTCGCGATTTCTTCAAGGTATTCAACAAATGACCGATAACCCTTCGCGGGGATCTCTGCATGAATGGACTTTGGCCGATCAGTCTCGGCTTCATACTCTACCAAAATCACCTTACCTCCCACCCTTGACACGATTTCTTTCACTTTAGAGAGGGCCTTATCCGCGTGAACCCTCGAGGATTCGGCCTGATTCTTGGAGATGGGGCTTTCCTCCGCTCGTCCTTCCGTGGCGCGCCCGACCTGCTCTGGTTCGTCTCTTTTCTTCTCGACATCTTGCGCGACCGCAGCGACTTGTTTTTCCTCCATAGGACGAGCCACCTCAACGAAATTTTCTCCAGCAACCCTCGCTCCTTCTGGAGGGGCTGGTGCGGCCTCTCTTACCGAACTCGGGGGATGCACGGACTCGGGTGTTCCAGTTTCTAATATCAGCGCCAATTCAATGGTCTTTCTTTCTTGGTCTGGTTGTCGCACCGTCTCTTGCTCGAAGAGGCGTTTCGCCTTCTCCGGCTCCTTCTCAAGTGTCGTCTTAACGGTGTCGAGAGCACGCTCTTCCTCACTCTGCACCGAGGTCGATATCTCTGGCGCCCGTGCAATCTGGCTTTTTCGTTCCTCCATACTTGAGACATAGAAAATCAGGAGGGCAATCGCTCCAACGGTGGCAAATTCCAGTGGGACCTTAATCCTCACTGGAACAAATAACCAATGGATGAGCCTACCGAGTCCAAAACGCGGTTCCATTCTCTCATGAAGCTTCTCGAGGAAATCTCTTGGAGCTTCGACTGAGTCCAAGGAACCGAGTTCATTGACCAGCGCCTTCAGTGACGCCAGTTCTTCTCTACAGCTTTGACAGGTCGAGAGGTGTTTCTCGACGAGAGCTTTTCTATTTTCGCCTAGGATGCCATCGATATATTCCGACAAGAGTTCTTCGATCTCGGCACATTCCATCTATATGACTCCCTTTAGCTTGTCTTTCAGATCTAGCCTTGCTCTGGCGATTTTTGATTTTACCGTGCCAAGGTGAAGACCCGTAATCTTGGCAATTTCGTCATAAGAAAGCCCTTCGATGTCACGGAGGGTAACGACTGTCTTCTGCTCTGGCGGCAGTGATTTTATGGCCCTCCTGATGAGCATCGATCGCTCCCTTTTTTCGAGTTCGATCGAAGGAGATGGGGACCGATCCCGAATCTCCATGGACCCCGGACTATCCAATGAAACCCCTGGATTGTCAATCGAGACTCTCTTCCTCCTGTGCCGGTAATCGGCCGACTTCAGTCTGTTCCTGCAGGTATTGACGGCGATCCGATAAAGCCATGTCGAAAATGAGGACTTGAATTTGAATTGCTTCAGAGATCGACAGATCTTGATAAAGATCTCCTGAGCAGCATCGTTCGCCTCTTCATGATCATCGAGAAAACAATAACATAGATTATACATCTTATCTTTGTATCTGAGGACGATCTGATCAAAGGCTGCCCTATTGCCTTCCAGAAAGGAATTGATCAGGGCGGCATCACCCTGGGTCGCTCCCTTTGGCGTTTTGATCTCCTCATTCATTTATTTAGACACCCCAGAGGACGTAAAGTTCCACTCAGGAGTGGGCTTTTCTCAGAGGAAACCTTCACCATGCTCAAAGTTGGAGACCTGTTTCTTTTCAACAGGCTCTGTTCACGATGACTTCAATCTGAGATGCTTTTTTTCCGAAGGTGGACCTGCAGGTTAACCCGTATTTTTCAGGACCGAATAAGCCCTCATAAAAACCGGAAACCCGACAGTTGTTATCAATAAAAGGAGGACATGTTTGATCTCCTCCTCTGTTGCCCCTGCCGTTCTTGCCTTCTGGATATGAGTCTCAAGAGCTCTCTCTTGACCGCTCGTTCCAGAAATGGCGATCTTTATCAACCAGCGGCTCTTTTCTGGTAATGGACCGGACTTTTCGTGGATCTCTTTGCCCAATGCTTCATGTTTTGCATGGACCTGGGGGAAATCCTCCTTGAACCTTGTAAAGATCTCATGGATATCTTCCATCAGGTTTTTCCTTTCTTCTGTGAATTTCGGAACCGACGGTATCCATTGGATTCGATTTTCACCCGGCCATATTATCATTATTTCCCTCATAATCAAAAGGAAGAAAGAAGCGCGTTCCGTGCGGAATGTAGAGGCCAGCCCTACGGATTTGCAAATGCGAGAACATTAATGTACCCTTCTTGGATCATATTCAGCTTCGAATACACTGGGGCAGCCCATGCTGTCGTTCTGTCTCACTCATCCTCATCGGGCGACAGATCAAATACCCTGGCACAAGTGACTACGGACAATGGACCCCCTTCAGGGCCAAGCTTCTGGAGAGGGAAGAGCGACTTTTCCGGAGAACTCGAACGGAATAATTGGACTGGAAGGTTATGACCAGGGGTCAAAAGATCTGCCGGTTCTTTTTTCCATCTCTGACACCGAGATTTCTCGTAAGACTAGTCTTGATCACCCTCATGGCATATCTGTTTTTTGGTCATATCTGTATCCCTATCCGCATCAAGGGATTCAGCATGGAGCCAACATACCGTAATGGAAGTTTCAATCTCTGTTGTCGGTTCCGATACATCTTTTCAAAGCCCAAGAGGTACGACGTGGTGGGCGTGCGCTTTGCTGGAAATAAGGTGATGCTCTTAAAACGTGTGGTCGCCTTGGAAGATGAGCTTATCGAGTTTCGGGATGGAAAACTCCATGTTAACGGAGAGGAAATCCACGAACCTTATGTCCGTTACCCCTATGACTGGAACCTTCCCCCCCGACGCGTTAAAAAGAATTTTGTCTATGTTGTGGGGGACAACCGGAAGATGCCTATGGAAAACCACGTTTTCGGGCAGGCCCCAATTCACCGAATCGTTGGAGTAACCCTATGGTGAAAACCAAATCCATTATTCTTATCTTGTTGGTCGTAATGATTGGGATATGGGTCGCACTTCGCCTTTCACCAAGTGAAGAAAAGCGAGTCAAAAAGCAGTTTCATTTGCTCTCAGAATGGGGGTCAAAGGAGTCGCGGGAAAGCGCTTTCATGATGGCTAAGAAGACCAAAGATATCGGTACACTCTTCGCCGAAGCGTGTCGATTGGAGGCAGACAGCGCCTCACTTTCAGGGACTTATACACCCGATGAGATCTCCAGTTTCGCGGTAAAGGCACGGTTACAGTTTTCAGAAGTGTCTTTGCGATTCTATGATCTAGACGTTGAGTTCCCGAATGAGGATACCGCAAAGGTCCTCTTAACTGCCAGGCTGACAGGGAGGTTGATAGCGGGAGACTATGTCAATGAGGTTCACGAATTCACCTCTGTTTTGAAGAAAATTGAGAATCGATGGCTCTTCAGTAGCTTTGAGGTGATCGACGTGTTAGAAAAGTAGACGTGGAACTTCCCGGTTCCTACATGCAAAACCACGGGCGCTCACTCACTACCACAAATCTCCCTCAAGGAAAAGAAGCGAAGAGTTTCCTCAGTTTTGTGGACACTCATGTCCCTGAGGAACGTTTGCGAAAGCGTTGGGGAACCCATCGAGGGCGAGCAGGCTTCGACGTGAGCTCAGCCGAACGTAAGGGGAAAACCCCGCTTTCAGAACGGGGAAGGGGCAAGATTTCCCCACCTGTGAGCCCCGCGAGGGTCAACGCGAGAGCAAGGGAGCGAAGGGATATGAGGGTTCCATCCAAAAATTCAAAATTGTCGTGAAACATCAAAATGTTAGAAATTCCTTGCTTTGAAAACTCACGAAACTCCCCAAGATAAAGACCTCGAGAGCAAGAGAAAAGGAATTGCTGCCCTCTCAGGTCGCCGACAGAATAGGGCATGACAATGAGAAAACCGTGACTGAGACCGAAAAAATTGCGGGTATGGTTCAAGCCATCCTGGCGGCCTTCGCTTACGGCTGGATAGGGGTTTTCGCAAAGCTGGCCTATCAAGAGGGCGTCGGCGCGATTGAACTCTTGAGCTACCGTTTCGGCCTGTCGGCCCTTTTCCTTTGGGTATTTTCCCTCATCTTCGAAAGAAGAACGATTTTCTGCAAGCCAAGTCACCTACCCGTTGTCCTGGCCATGGGAGTTTTGGGATACGCCACCATGTCCCTATCATACTTCTATGCACTGAGATTTATATCCGCATCCCTCGCAGCCCTAATTCTCTCCCTGATGCCATCGACGACCACGCTGCTCGCAAGATTCTTCTTTAAAGAGCCTTTTACCCTCCGAAAAATCTTCGCCCTTTTGGTCACATTTACGGGTGCCTGTCTCATCATTGGGTTTCAAGTAGGATACATCGATTGGAGA
>JABAOF010008530.1_pt3 | contig 12121 bp, 13 predicted proteins | sample 7062171 | NCBI WGS metagenome assembly JABAOF01 (sample SAMN14538628, study PRJNA623070) | marine sediment metagenome | biome: marine biome [ENVO:00000428]; feature: marine pelagic biome [ENVO:01000023]; material: deep marine sediment [ENVO:00002113] | place: India: Gulf of Khambhat ... | reverse complement strand
AAATTGGGATTAGTCACATACGTTCAGGGGCCTTCCGACGAGACGGCCGACTTGCCCGCCCAGGGAAGAGAGGACCTCTCTGTCGGGTACATCCTGCACGAGGTGGAAGACCTTCCCTGACGAAAGCACCGCGTCGAGTCGATAGAGGAAGACATCTCTCTTCAGACGATTTTTTTTGACTTGAAACTCCCGGATCTCATCAAATGAAATCTGCCAGACCCGCCATATGCCCTTAAGCGTCAGGACTTTTTCCTCTCCGTCGAAGAGGATATTTCTATGGTATCGCGACTGTCGAATCAAGATGCCCGAGACAAGGGGAACAACAAGGAGAAATGAAATCGCGACAAAATAGGGGAGGAGTCCCCGGCTCGGTCGCCCAAAGAAGAGAACGAGAAAGGCAAAGACTCCCCACACCACAACGAGGACAATCCCCGCATCTGAGAGAATCCTCCTGACCGGAACCTTTTCACCTCCATGAATAGAGATCGTTTTCCCTGTTTCTACAACTTCCATATCAACCCCTCAGTAGGAGACAGAAGTCAGGTGTCAGAAGTCAGAATATACCTCCGAATAACCGTGAAGCATGCCATTCGCCTCTCCTAATGAGCGGTTGATTCGTGACATGTCTCCTAGGAAAACTTTTGATTTATCACGAGATAGAATATATGAACCCATGAACTCTCTGCAAAAGAACTGTTGCTTCAAGGTTCCTAGCCTGCTTCCTTCTCTGTTCTGACTCCTCACTTCTGACTCCTGACTTCTATCTCTTTCGTCAACTCGCCGAGGAGTCGGTCGGTTTCTTCACAACATTCCTTCAGGTAACTCTCGACAGCGCTTCTCATCATCCATCTTTCCAGGAAAACCCCCATGCCAACCGATGGTCTGAGTTGGGTTTCGATAAGACTGACCGGTCGGCGAAGTGTGGAGAAGACCTCGAGGATAAGACGAAAAAGACGCGACTCACCTTCTCCTCTCTTCCCGTATTTTTCATCGAATTCTCTCAGAATCGGGCCCAGCTCTCTCTGAATCCTCTCCTTATAAGCCTTCATGAAACGGACATTCTTTTTCTGATTCTGGTCGACCCATTCACGAAATTCTCTAAGGGTCTTCACCAACCCCATGGCTTCCATCTCAAAACGACTGCTTTTCTTTTTCATCTCTCCCGCCAGCTATCACCTGTTCTTCTCCATCAGGCTGACGGCTGATCGCCGATCGCTGACCGCTCAGTTTATTTTCGTCTCCATGATGAATAGACAAAGAAAACCACCACGGCGGCAAAAATGAGTGCCCAGGGTAGCTTTTCCCCACCCTTGTATAACTCAATTCCTATGGTAAAAGCGAGGATCAGGCCGATGACGATCCATGCAAGGTTTTTTCTCATGGCATATCCCCCGGATCCCCCCAAGCAGAAGCCCTCTCCAAAGGTTCCCTCTTGGATTTGTTTCAGATTATCTATATGTTAAACCGTTTTCAGATTCAAGATTTTTCCGACATTTTCCTTTGATCCTTTATCCCTTGTCCCTTAGCCATGCCCCCGAAGTTCAGTTGACAAAGCCGCGACCATATGTGACTAATAGCAAGATCTGCAAACTCATATGACCAAAGGAGAACGCGAAAATGACCTTGCCCCTGGATGGAATCAAGATCGTCGATCTGACCGCGGCGATGGCCGGTCCCTCTTGCACTCAGCTTCTAGCGGACTTCGGTGCGAGCGTTCTGAAAATCGAGCCTCCGGGTAAGGGGGACATGTTGAGGGATTTTGGTCCGCCATTCGTGAAGGGGGAGAGCTATTATTTCTTGGTGAATAATCGGAACAAGAGAAGCATGACCCTCAATCTTCGGACTGAAAAGGGCATGGAAGTCTTCAGGAAGCTCGCCTCGAAGGCCGACATCGTCATTGAGAGTTTCAGGCCGAATGTCAAGCGAAAGCTTAAGATCGACTATGACGATCTTAAGGAAGGTAATCCGGGATTGATTTACGCCAGTGTCTCAGGCTTCGGACAGACTGGTCCATACGAAAACAGGGCAGGCTTTGACCCGATCGCCCAAGGAATGTCTGGCCTCGCAAGTGTCACCGGGTGGAAGCAGACCGGCCCAGTACGGGTCGGTGTGGCAATCGGCGATTCACTCGGTGGGGTTTTCGCTGCCCTTGGGATTCTCATGGCGCTCATCGAAAGGAACAGATCCGGCGAAGGCCAGCGGGTGCAGTCTTCTTTGTTGGAGGGGTTGGTGGCAATTCTCGGCTTTCAGGCAGCCAAATACTTCGGGACCAATGAGCGGCCTGAACCTCAAGGAAACGATCATGCCATGATGTCGCCTTACGGAACCTTCCAGACCCAAGATGGCTACATGAATATCGCGCCAGGCAATCAGGCGATGTGGGAGCGTCTCACAAAGGCTTTAGGTTTGGAACATCTCATCAGGGACCCGCGCTTTCTCACGGTCGCCGATCGGGTCGCAAACCGCTCCGAACTGACACAGCTCCTGGAGGAGAAGCTGGCAGAGAAGACCAGCAAGGAATGGGAAGAGATGCTTGACGAGGCCGGAGTGGCCAACGGCCCCATTCTCCACATCGACGAGGTCTTTCAAGACCCTCAAGTCCTTCACCAGAAGATGCTCCTGGAAATGGACCATCCGACTGTCGGAAGAATGAAAACCCTGGGCTTCCCGTCCAAACTCAGCCGGACTCCGGCACAACTCAGATTCCCCCCTCCCCTCATGGGCCAGCACACTGAAGAAGTGCTCAATGAACTCGGCTATTCCGCGGGTGAGATTCAATCAATGCGAGAAGAAGAGGTTATCTGACGGCGGCGACGGCAGATCATCCCCTATCAAAGGGCCTGAGAAGACGTCCGAAAGGATTTGGCCACTAGCTTAAACCGGCGGCCCCAAAAAGGTCCACAAACTTCGGAAAAAATAGGGTTGAAAATAGAGAAAGATGTTGTTATAGATTTATTAGCACTCACGTATTGTGAGTGCTAAGTTTTTGGCTTAAAGCGTCATTCCTTATTCACACAGGAGATCAGAAGGTCATGCAAAATCTACCTGTCCTTACGAACTCGCTTGAACTCTACCTGAATCAAATTAACAAGTTTCCTCTACTGAGACCCGAACAGGAATTTGACCTTGCAGTCCGTTACAAAGAAGAAAACGACGTTGAGGCCGCCCACAGGCTCATCACGTCTAATCTTCGCTTTGTCGTGAAGGTCGCCCTCGAGTACAAATCCTATGGGGTAAAGCTCTTGGATCTCATTCAGGAAGGAAATATCGGCCTGATGATGGCGGTGAAGAAGTTTAACCCCTATCGAGGGTATCGGCTCATCTCATACGCTATCTGGTGGATTCGAGCCTATATGAAGAACTTCATCATCAAAACCTGGAGCCTCGTTAAAATTGGGACGACTCAGGCACAGAAAAAGCTATTTTACACCCTTGGGAAAACGAAGAGGATCATGCGATCCAGGAAATGTGGCGACGATGATATCCAGGCCCTTGCAAAAGCCCTCGATGTGAAGGACCACGAGATCGCTGAGATGGAGCAGCGAATGAGTCTGAGAGACTTTTCGTTGGATTGCACTCTGGCTGAGGATCACCACATGACCCATCTCGATCTGCTGGCTGATGAGCGGCCCAATCAAGAGGAACTCATCGCCGAGATGGAGGAGAAGCAGTCCCGAAAGCGAGAAGTCTACCGTGCCCTTGCCTGCTTGAATCCGAAAGAGAAGTATGTCATCGAGAGAAGAATCATGACCCACGACCCGTTGACACTCCAAGAGATCGGAAACTCCCTGAGCCTCTCCCGAGAGAGGATCCGACAAATTGAAGCTGAGGCGCTGAAGAAGCTCAGAACTGAGTTAGCTCAAGGTNNCGAAATCTTCCACCGAATCGATGAAGCGTATCGAGATGGCTGTCCAAAATGCCGGGGCGAGGTGAAGAAAATCCTCTCGGCATCGAATTTCATCCTCAAGGGGTCTGGGTTCTACGTTAATGACTACCCCTCTAAAACCAGGAAAGAAACTGAAGCGAGCGAAAAACAAACTCAAAAATCAAGTCCGGCGAAAGAAGAGAAGGCTAAGGCACCTGCTGAGTCATCCTGATCACAACTTTGTAATCGCGATTTCCTTATTGAAAGCCCTTGGACCCACCCGATGGATCACTTATCAGTCCGAACCACTGCGCTTAAGTCCGAACCTCTCGATATTAAAAAGGTAATTCGATAAACCCTGCTCAAAACCTTCCTGGCACCCTTATTGCTCACCCCCTGAATCATCGGAAAAGGTGGAAGTTCCTGCTGCAGACTGATGAGCCATCAATTTCTTCCCTGCTTTGCACAGACCAGCATCTTTACACGTCGATGAAATGATGCCTTTTTTGCCACTGAGGAGGAACTATCCGAGATATCCCGTCCAGAAGATTGCCTCGTATGATTATCGGGGCAGGAGTTTCTTGACGCTCACTCTCGATCTCGGAGTGGGGGGAATGAAGATTAAAGCCCACCACGACATCCCGAGCGATGAATTCCTAACTTTCAAACTCGTACTTGGCAAGAGTTCCATCTTTACAAAAGGAAGAATCGTTTACTATCGATTCCTCCCCGATAAAGGAAATGTCTCGGGCATTCAGTTTCTAGAAGTTTCGGTGCCAGATCGAGTTTTGTTAAACGATTACCTGAGCTCCATGAATGCGGCGCTGAAGCGCTTCACACTTCCAGAAAGGAAACAGGGAGGGCGATTGATAGAGCATTTAAGACGGTAATTGATCATTGAGACGAAGGGAAGCAAAGGCTCGCTCTATGATTGAAAGAAGAAGACACCCGAGGGTGGAGGTTTCTCATCCAGTGCTTTATTTCCCCGATATTTATCCGAGACCCAGGGTGGCCTCGACGATTGACCTCAGCATGGGGGGAACCAAGATCGAGACACCGTACACCCTGGTCTCGGGTGAGGATCTCGGCCTTTCCATCGCCATCTACCCTCAGGTGATCAAATGCAGGTGCCAGGTCGTCCATGTCCTACAACCGCCGGGTGAGCGGACAAAGGTAGGGGTCCGATTTGAAGAAATGTCGCCGCAGGACCAGCGGTACCTATCAGAATACATCGCATCCGTCATCGAGCATCGAGCTTTGGCACTCTAGGAATACGAAGAGCTAGGGAGACGATCATGGGATGTACAGTTTGTGGTGTACATTTGAGACGGAATAATAAGACCGGCTATTGCTTGGCCCACCGAAGAGCAAAGAACAGGGAGTTCCTCGAAATCATCAAGAAGAAATGCCTCAAGTGCGACCGGGAGTTCCTGGCAACGGGAAGATTCAACAGAATCTGCCCCCGCTGTCATGAGTCGAACAAAGAGATCGTCAACGTTTCGAGATATCAGAGCGCATTAAAGACGGAATGGATCGGCCTCGGGTGAGGAAAAGGGTTACTGATTCACCTTATTCCAACCCCGGAATGTGATCACCTTGCCCCCCTCACGGTCGTATTGAACCATGTCCCGGTTCGATACGAAAATCAACTCGACAATCTCCCACAGATCTTCTCAGATCCCGTGCAACTTCACGTCCGATTTCGTAGGCCCGCTCGAGGCTGAGCTTTGGATTCATGAAGATACGGTACTCAATGATGGAGCCCTCCTTCGATGGAGACATCCTGAGACCTTCAAAATGCTCGATCCCCGGGTGTGATTGGACGATCTTCTGGAGAGCCATCTCCACAGTTTTCCGAGCGGATTCCGACTCAGAATCACTGGAGGGATCGACATGAACGACCGCGGCGACATTAGCCGATTCACTCACGGCCTTTTCGACCAACTTCGCCAGGTGGTGAGAACGCGCCGTCTCGATCTCGCCGGGGATGACGATATGGAGGGAGATGATTTTCCGGTGTCCGTAATCGTGAACATTTATGTCGTGAACTTCCTCTACCCCCTTCACGGAAAGGCCAGCCTCCACGATGCGGTCAACGAGATCTCGGGGCGGGGCCTCGCCCAAGAGAACGTTGACCATCGATCGTAACATGTCAAATCCTGTATAGATAATCAAACCAGCCACACCAAAACCGAAAATCGAGTCGATCCTATTGTAGCCAAAAGCCGCGGCAACCAGGGAGACTGCCACAAATGCCGATGCCGCGGCGTCACTTCTGTGGTGCCAGGCGTCTGCTTTGAGCATGTCGGAGGCGATCAGCTCGCTGACGCTCAGGGCGAATCGGGCCATCCATTCTTTGAGAATAGTCGACAGAATCATGAGGCTGAAGGCCAATGTGCTCCATCCGATCCGAGGGGGTTCGCGCAGACGATCATACGAGGCGTGAGCAAATTCGATCCCTGCCCAGATCAGAAGGAGAGCGATGACGAGCGTCGCGATTGGCTCGATCCTCCCATGACCGTAAGGATGTTTGACATCCGCAGGTTTTCTCGCCATCTTAAAACCAAGAATGACCACGGCCGAGGTAACGACGTCCGACGCTGTGTGGAATGCATCGGCCAGAAGCGCGATACTATTCGTCAGCCATCCGAAGATGAGCTTGATGATTGCCAGGCCGAGATTCAAAATGATACTGACCGTCCCTTGAAAAACAGCGCACTTGACCCGTGTCTCCAAATCGAATGGCGGTTCGGCCTCACGGAGAATACGCTTCACCAAGAATCTGGATAGGACATCCAAGAGTGGTTTCTCCTCACAGGGTTGCCCTGGCAAGTCTTATATTACACCAATTTCGAGATCGTGTGATCGTTTCTACGGTTTTGATAAATCTAAGGCTCGCCCGAAGTCCCTGAAGCCCATGCAGGGCGCATGAGCGCAATGTTGCCCGCGAGCGGCTTCCGGGAGCACCTGGGCACCCATAGACCTCTCCCCAAAAATGGTTGACAATCAACTCGGGTCAGGTTATTTGTGAAGTGAAATTTTTCTCATGACCACCTGACCAGGAAATGTGAGATCAAATCTTCCATGACGCCTTTATAGGGATGCGGAGGTAATTCAATGAACGAAGTCGACTTCTTCAAGAAACTGACAGTCCTCTCCCTTGAGCAGGCAACGACCCTCCCCTATCTCACCTGGAGGCTCGTTCACCAGGGGGCCACCGTCATCCGGTTGGAGCATCCCGTTTATGGCGATCCCAACAGGCGAGTTGGGGACGATGTGTTGAATGAAGATCGGATGTACGCTTACTTTCTGGCCATCAACTCTGGAAAAAAGGCCCTCACCCTCGACCTCTCGACGGCTGAGGGTCAAGAGATCCTTCGAAAGCTGATCACAGAGCTGAGCGTCGACATCTTTGCCACCAACCAGCTCCCCCGGAACTATTCAAAGCTCGGAATCGACTATGAAACCCTCACGAAGATCAAAAAGGATATCATTTGGCTCGGCCTGACCGGCTTCGGTCCCACGAGTAATGAGGCCGCCTATGATCCTGTCCTTCAGGCCAGGGGCGGATTGATGGAGTTAACCGGGGAAAAGGAGGGTCCCCCGCAGGTGGTCGGGATACCGCTTGCCGACATGGGCGCAAGCGAACACGCCTTTGGAGAATTAATGAAGGCCCTCTACAAACGGGCGGTGACGGGTGAGGGAAGCCGGATCGATGTGTCTATGTTTCAGAGTACCGTCTCGTGGTCCACCGTTCCCATCACGCTCACCCGGAGTTTCAAAAAGAAGATCTCCAGACGAGGAAATACCCATGAGTTCTTCGCCCCTGTTTCCGTCTATGCAACCCAAGATGGATATGCCTACCTTGCCCTTGGCAATGACAAGCAGTGGGGGACTCTCACCTCCATGCCGGAGTTCAGTCATCTAGCAAAGGAGGACTACCAGAGGAATGCGGGGCGGATTGCCAATGTGGAACGGCTGAACAAAGAAATCGAAGACGTGATGAAAACCAAGACAACAGCAGAGTGGATCGATATCCTCAACAAAGCGACGATTCCCGTCTCGAAGGTGAACTCGATCGAGGAGGTGACTGAAGACCCCTTTGTTCGAGATATACTCATCCGGTCAAATGACCCCGTCACAAGGACAACCCTGACCCTCTCGCCCCCTCCAGTGACGACTGAGTACCTGAAATCTGTTAACTTTGAGCTCGGCTTTCCCCCCCGTTTCGGGGCTGAAAATGAGGAGATCTATGGAAAAACCCTGGGCTACAGTGCCGATCAGCTCAAAGACTTCAGGGAGCGGCAGATCATTTGATCCTCTGATACTTAGTTAGTCGTCGCTGAAAAATGGCCGTGGAGTGAACATGACGAAGTTTCTTGGGGGATCCGCCTTGGCGATCGGAGTGCCCCTGGAGGGGCGAGTTCATATTGTTTGATCCGCCGAAGACGGAGAGTTTAGGAGATCGAATCCCACCTCCTGGCAGGAGCCTGAAAACGGGTCAGAAACGTCGTTCGAGGAGCGGAATGGGCATTTTGAGGTGGCAACGAACTATGCTGGAACATTTCAAGCAGCAACTACGCCGCCGCAGAGGACACGGAGAAGGGTTTGTTTTTGTCCATCGTCCCAGCCTCAGCGGGACGGGGAAGAACACACTCTCCCTTCGAAAAGATGATGAGCGGGGACGCCTCTCGTCTGCCGCCGTTTCCCGGTAAACGAAAAACATATCTTCATGTGTTCCGTGCTTGGGTGGTCAAAGCATGTTCTAACCAAATATGGAGCAATCAGGAAGGAGATCAAGAGCATGGCCCTCGACTTCACTTTTACAGAAGAGCAGGAATTCTTTCGGCAGACCATTCGGGACACCGTTGAACGTCTCATCATACCTCGGGCGCAGGAACTGGATGAAACCGAAGAGTGGCCAGAAGACATCTGGCGAGAGTTTGCCACACTCGGCTGGCTGGGCCTTCGTCATGAGGAAAAATATGGTGGCATGAATCAGCCGATTGTTAACCAGATGATTTTCTATGAGGAACTCTTCAGGGGCTCTCTCGGTTTCGCGATGGCTGTGACCATGCAGGTCTTGATGGGGACCTACTTCATCAAGCGGTTTGCCAACGAAGAGGTGAAGCAGCGGATCCTGGTTCCGGCAATCAAAGGAGATAAGAAATGTGTGATCTGCTTTACAGAAGACCAGTCCGGTTCGGACCTGGCAGGAACGCGGACCCTCGCAACAAAAGTGGATGGGGGCTGGCGGATCAATGGAACGAAGCAATGGGTGACCCAGGGACCTCTCGCCGACGTTGCCACCATCATGGCCACGACCAATCCTTCCAAAGGGCTCAAAGCGCTTAATTTCTTTTTCGTTGAGAAAAAAACAGAGGATCGGGATGGTTTCGTCACGGGCCAGATTCTCCATAAGATCGGAGGCTGCTGTTCGATCACCGGCGAATTGGTCCTCGACAATGTGTTCGTACCGGAAGAGAATTTCCTGGGCGAAGAGCTGGGTAGGGGCGTTCAATATGCGGGCGAGATACTGAACGAGGTACGCGTCATGACAGGGCTAAGCGCGCTGGCGATTGCTAAGTGCGCCATGGAGGATTCCAGGGAGTATGCGAACAACCGAATCGCCTTTGGCAATCCAATTGGCGCTTATCAGCTGGTCCGAGAGAAATTCGCCCGATGCTGGGCATGGTACGAGGCTTCTCGAACCCAGCTGTACAAGTGTGCGTGGATGATTGAGAACCCTGATAAGAGCGGGGTCAGCTTCAGGGAACTGGTTGAGCTCTGCATGGCCGCTAAATTCCATGCAACCGAGATGTCTATTACGGCTGTGGAAGAGGCCATGCGGATCTATGGGGGAAACGCATTCTGCACCGAATACCCCGCACAGCGATATTGGAAAAACGCGATGTATGCCCTCTATGGCGGGGGAACCCACGAGGTGTTGAAGGACTATCTTGGAAGGATGTATCTCAAGAAATAAATCCTTCGATGGCAGGAGAAAGATGTGATGAACCTCTACGTTCTTGTGAAATACGTCCCCGATACAGAGGCCATTGTCAAGGTGGAGTCGGAATCGAAACTTGAGATTGAGAACAAGTACTTTACGAGCTTCTTTGACGAGGTGGCGATTGAAGAGGCCGTGAAACTCAAGGAAAAGTTTGGCGGAAAGGTGATTGTTGTCACGGTTGATAACAAGAGAATCGATGCACTCAGAAGGGGTATCGCCATGGGTGCGGACGATGCGGTTCAGATCACCGATCCCGGTCTGGAAGGGTCCGACCCATTCGGAATCGCCAGAGTTGTCGCTGCTTTTCTCAAAACTGAACCCTACAATCTGATCCTCTGCGGCCGCCAGGCCATGGATGACGATGCAGGCATTGTCGGTCCTGCCGTGGCTGAACTCCTGGGCCTCCCCCATGTCAACTCGGTCTTGGGCCTCGAGGTTGCTGAAGATCTGAAATCTGCCCGGGTTTCCCGGCAGATTGAGGGGGGCAAAGAGCATGTGATTTGTCCGCTCCCGGCAGTCCTAACCGCACAGAAGGGTTTAAATGTCCCACGGATCCCCCAGGTGATGGGGATGATGAAAGCCATGAAGGCTGAAGTCAGAAAGGTTGATCTTGGGACATTGGGGGTGGATCCGAACCTGGTGGGAGAAGCTGGAAGGAAAATTGAGATTCTGAAATACGCTCCTCCGCCCGCGCGATCGGGTGCGAAGATGGTCGAGGGGGACTTTCCGGAGAATGTGAAGGAGCTCGTGAAACTCCTCCAAAATGAGGCAAAGGTCCTTTAACGCACGTGAAAGGAGATTTCAATGGCAAGGGACGTTTGGGTATTTGTGGAACACGTCGACGGTGTTGTCCGAAAGGTGAGCCTGGAACTGCTGTGTGCAGCTTCCCGGTTTGTTCAGAAGACCAAGGGCACGGTTGGTGCGGTCCTTTTCGGAAAGGTGATCGAGTCGACGGTCGAGAATGTGAGACTTTATGCGGATCGGGTCTATTTCGTAGAGGACGAAAAACTTGCTGTCTACACCTCCGATGGTTACACATCGGCCCTGACAAACCTTGTCATGGACCAAACCCCGGCGGTTCTCGTGGCTGGATCCACATCGATGGGGAAAGATCTTTTCCCGCGGGTTGCCATGCGTCTCGAAACCGGTTTAGCTCCAGATTGCACGCATTTGGAAATCGGGGAAAACGGTAGGCTCATTGCGACTCGGCCGATCTATGGGGGAAAGGTATTCGCCCAGGTTACGATCCCCAACTCTTCCCCTGAGATGGCTACGGTTCGACCCAACACCTTCCCTCTAGAAGCGGTGAACAAGTCTGCTGAAGTAATCAGAACCGGGGACCTTCTCAAAGGGGTTGAGATCCGCCAGCGGGTGGAAGGCGAAGAGAAAGCAGCTCAAGAAAAAGTCGATGTTACCGAGGCCGAATTTGTCATCGGTGTCGGACGGGGCATAAAGGACCCGGGCAACTTCGAGATTGTGAAAGAACTAGCGGACGTCTTAGGAGCCACGGTTGGGGTCACGCGGTCCGTAGTAGACAACGGGTGGTGGGACGTTAACGATCAGATTGGCAAGAGCGGGAAGAATATTTCGGCCAAGCTCTACTTCGCTTTTGGCGTTTCAGGGGCGGTCCACCATGTCCTCGGCATTCAAACCTGTAGAACCGTGGTGGCCGTCAACAACGACCCGAACGCGCTGATCTTTAACTATGCAGACTTCGGCCTCGTTGGCGACATGATGCAGGTGATTCCCGCACTCAAGGAAGAGATTGCTAAGGCCAAGGCTGAAGTGTGAGGACTGGCTTCCAGGGATCAGAAAACACAGTGGATGGTTGATAGGGACCGGTTTGCAGCGCAAAGGTGGCTGGCAACTGATCCCTGACCCCCGTCAACTTCAGCAATTCGACGACCGACCGATGAAAGGAGCAAATCTTCCTTTGCGCAGGAGAATGCAGTCACAATGGAAAAGATTGATGTCGTGATTGTGGGTGCTGGCCTGGCAGGCCTCTCATGTGGCTACGCCTTAGGGGATTCGGGCTTGACCGTCGTCGTGTTAGAACGAGGAGACTTCCCAGGGAGTAAGAATGTGACCGGCGGGAGAATCTATCTCAGCCCCCTCAGGAAGATTCTCCCGGATCTTTGGGATGATGCTCCCCTTGAGCGACATGTGGTCCGCGAGACATTTACCCTGCTGGGGGAGACGAACGCGACTTCCTTTGCCCATTACAGCGATCGAGGGAGTCAGCC
>JABAOF010006596.1_pt1 | contig 12124 bp, 8 predicted proteins | sample 7062171 | NCBI WGS metagenome assembly JABAOF01 (sample SAMN14538628, study PRJNA623070) | marine sediment metagenome | biome: marine biome [ENVO:00000428]; feature: marine pelagic biome [ENVO:01000023]; material: deep marine sediment [ENVO:00002113] | place: India: Gulf of Khambhat ... | reverse complement strand
GAAGCTTAATTAATTCTTATTGCTGTCGAAGCTCCTGATGTGGCTGGTTACCAACTCTATGACAAAGCAAGAAAAAAGGTTGGCAGAACTGTTCCGGTTGTCCTCACAACAGCAACGCTCTCCGCAGAAGATTTTGCCCTACACAAGCAACTCAAAGAGCCTGCGGATGCCTACCTGGATAAAAGACGCCTAGCCCCTAAAGAAATACCGCCCGAAATCTATGAATTAATCGGATTAAAATTCCGGAAAGGATATCTCGATGAGAAGAATGAAAGTTCTTCTGCACAAAGTAAAAACATCGAGACAGTTTCTGTCAGCCAGGATAAACTCGACCAGTCCAAAAAGCTCAAGACAACAGAACCTAGGGTTGTAGAGATCGCCGATAGCAAAAACAATGAAAAGCAAGCCATCTCAGCGCAAACTGATATTCGCCGCGACCAAAAGATTGAGCAGGAATTAAAAATCATGAATGAGTTGAAACAAGCGCTCAGTGTTTTAGAGAGGGAGGCCTCTCATTTATCCAAACAACCGGATAAGGAGAGTCATGACATAAAGCCCTCGCAGTTGCTAAATCATGTGCTCGACCAGAAAGATCAAAATGGGCACAAAAACGGGGAAATAAACAATTTTCTAAAGAAAATTCAGGACGATAACAAGAGAGTCCTTGCCGAAAAGGATAAGCTGAAAAAATTCATGAAGGATATGCATGACTTCGAAAAGGATATAGACCAGGATTTAAAGCGCAATAAAGAACTCGCTGCCCTCCTTGAAATCAAACAGAAAAAGATAGTTGAGGCAACACAGTCAGCTGAAAAGTTAACTAAGGAACGACTCGCACATCAAGAGACACGCAAGCATCTCGAATCTCAAATTGCCCAACTTCAGGCAGAATTATTAGGCAAAGAAAGGCAATATCTTTTCCAGCTGAATGCGGCTGAAGAAAAATTCAAAACAGACAATCTCAAAGCTAAACAAGAACATCAACGCACCCTTAGGGAACTCCAAGAGAACTACACAGCAGAAATCTCTCAACTTCGAACAGAGAAGAATGCCGAGATAAAAACACTCAAGGAGAAAGTGTCTACAGAGATGGAAAAAATCACAGAAATGTTGACCGAAAAAGAAAAGTCATATCAAGAATCATGTAAAAAATATGAATCTGAAATAGCCCAACTTCAAACAGATCTAGAGAAAGCAAAAAAGCAGCAGGTTTCTCAAATCAACGCCACAGAAGAGAAACATAAAACCGAACTTCTCCATGCAGAGAAAGTCCATTCCAGCATTGTCGACTCAATTGTAAAGAAATTTGCAGAACAACTGGCTCAGATCCGTATCGAAATGGATAATGAGCGTCAGACGCATAAAAAGGTCCGAGAGGAACTTGAAACTAAAATCACTCAATTATCAAATCAAAAAGATTCTACTCAAGAGCGAATGAATTCCGATCAGAAAGAAACCCAAGACGAGCAGAAGGATACAGATTTGCTCACTGAAGATAAATAAGCGTACGGGAAAATCCAAAATCTATATCTTATTAAGAGCGTGTATTTATGTCTCACTTAAAATCCTTCATCTTTTTTCGTGACATTTGGCAAATGATATTCCTACGGGAATCCAATAAATACTTTCATTTAGGAATATGAAGTGTAGCGAGAGAAACGGCGAGGCCTCGTCTTGACAATCTTTTATAAATAGGGCTAATATCTTAGAGGGGAAAGAAGAGCAAAATGTCAAAAGACAACGACACCCGTAAAGACCCCACTCTAATCGTTGAAGAAATTGTCAATGAACTCGAAGAAGCCATAAATAAGAAAAAAGAAGAAATAGAGAAAGACTTGGAAAAAAGGATTCAACGGGAAAAAGAAAAGGCAAAACAGAAGTTAGATCAGATTGAAAAAGACCTTGAGGTAAAAAAAGTTGAGTTGGTCAATTATCGGTCTGAGTTTGCTGAATTTGAAAATAGTAAGGCCAATATTAGAAGTGAGAAAAAAGCGCATTTTGAGAAAGCCATTGAATGCCTGAGAAAAATTGAGACGCTAACAGCTCAAAGTCTCGAAGAGTTAAGAAAAATGGGTGAGTTGGACCAGAAATTTGATGAAATCACTCACACGGTTAAAGAAAAGGCTGAGGCTTTTAAAAGAGAACTCGAAAAGAAATTCGGAGTTGAGGTTGAAAAAATGGAGACAGAAGAGAATGAAGAGACTTATTTAGAGAAGGAGCGGGAAAAATTAAGAAAGCTTAGAGAATTACTGGCTTCAACAAATATATCTAACCGGAGAAGAGCCAAAACAAGAGGAAAGACAAAACGCGAAGCAGAAGCTAAACAATTAGAAGCCAATAAAGAAAATGAGACTCATCCTGTAGAATCCGAAGATGAATGAAGCAGTGGTAATCTCCCTATCCAGGATGATTGATGCAAGTGAATATGAGGCACCGGAAAAAATTGAGTAATCAGGGATACAACAGATTTAACAGTTTTTTTTGGGATAAAAATGATTTCCCAAATACACTTAGAGAAGAAAAATAATCTTCTAAGATAGTTTTATTTTCTGGGGAAATATCTAAAAACTTCAATCCTGAATAATAAAGAGATAAATTCTCTCCAACTTTTTCAGAATACACAACATTTCCTTTAAAATGGCAAGCTTTGTTTTTCAAGACTATGATCAAATCAAGAGTTTTTTCAAGAGAAAGTCTGGATTCTGAAGAAATTTTTACTCCCACTAAACTCATATTTACTGTTTGCGCCACATTATGAGTATCATTATCTTTGTACAGAAGAGTTGTGGAAGCATAGTATCTCTCGCACGTCCTCCTTTCTTTAGCTAATTCTTTCCTGTATGGTCTGATAAATTCTTCTTTTTCTTGCTTGTCGGTTGGCTTTCCGTAAAAGACACAAACCTTGTTTTTATCCGTGACTGCATCTTTTTCTTCTTTGCCTTTTGCCTTTGCCAAGGCCATGTTGGCTTCATTGATTATTTTCTCTAAATCACCCTGGGTGATTGACTTAAGAGAATCAAATCTATCTATCGTAAAGTAAGTAATACCGAAGCTCATGGTCAGGTTGTTTCTGGGTTGAAATTCCTGGAATTCAAAATAATGTTCTTCTATATTTTTCTTAATCCTTTCCGTGAACAGACATGCTTCTTCCAGATTTTTTAATACCGTAAGGAAAAACAGGAATTCCTCTCCGCCATACCGGCAGATCAAATCCTGTTCTCTGGTGGATGATTTGAGGACACTCGATAATTCTCGTAGAAGCCTGTTTCCCGCCTCATGGCCATTTTTGTCATTGTAATTTTTAAACCAATCGACATCACCCATCACCATAGCGTATGATTCCCTTTCACCTCGTCTCTTCCTTTGAGATTCAAGCTTACGAATAACACTCTTGAAGAAAGGATCGGGACGGAGTAAACCTGTTAAAGCATCATACTGGATGAGATTGAGCTTTGTGATGGCCAGGCTTATATGCTCAGCGAGAGTACGCATTATTTCCTGATCTTCTTTTGTGAAACCCTCCTGGCTAGAGCCTTCTTCAAGTATCTTGTTGTAGACTTCAATCACACCAATGACTTCCTTATCATGCATAATAGGGAGGCATATCATGCTCTTTAAAGGAGGCTTAAAATGCTCTAAATATCTTTTGCTCATCCGCTGGTCGCCTGATAAGGCGGTGATATTGACTTCTTGACGATGGCGGGCAACAAAGGCGGCAAAATCTTGCTCATCTATAGAGACTGTGTATTTTGAAATATCAGGATGGAGCAAGAACACATCATCCCATATTATTGGTTTGAGGTGCTTTCCGAAAGGCTTATCTTCATCCATAATGTATATAGAAATGCTACTGGCTCGAAGGAGATCTTTAATATCATAGACAATATCCAGAAGACTGATAAAGTCATTAGCAATGTAAATATTCTTTAAAATTTCTTCTATTCTCTGTTTTTCATTTTTAAACCGAATATGTCTTTCCCTCAACTCAATCCGTTTTTCCAATTCCCGGACAATACTATCGTTGATAACCTCTTCGATTTCTTTTATATCAGAGTAAGTGTCCTGTATCATAATGTTAGTCTGCTCAAGATAACTCTTCAGGTCTTCTGCTTCCATCTTCAGGTATGAATGTTCTACGGCTTTATTAAGAACTCGAAGAAAAGCTCTGTCATTCTGTTCTCCGGGCAGAGTGATATGGTAATCGACATAGCGGCTCAAAGGCCATTTATTCACGACTTCTTCAATTTTCTTTTCATCAAGGCCTGTGACCACGACGCTGATCGTTTTATCGAGCAATGCATGGAGGGATAGATAACTGGCCTGAGGACAGCCCACAACAAGCACATTGATATTTTGGGATTTCAGGACTTCGCCCGCTGTCTCAAAGTTGGAAGACTCATAAATGGTGCCAACTTGACTACAGAGCTGATCTAAATGAGCTCTTTCTTCGTTATTTTCATTCAGGATGAGTATGTTTCCGTTAATCATAATCCCAGTTTAACAACTATTTTGCGGACTAATCCTTTCTTTCCTTTTGAAACTTTGAATTCGTGGGAGCTTCCTTTTCCCCTCGAAATAAGCCCTTCATTCTCTCCCCCAACGATGGCTTCTTGGACTTCTCGATAAACATATCACAAATAAATCGGCATGGTCAATAGAAATGAAACAGCTTTTTAAAAAAAAATTTTGCAAAATGGGGACGCAAAATGGGGACGTTCCCCAAGGTACCACCNNTACCACCTTAGATATAAAGATATAATCTAATTCATGGGTCACTACGAGGAGCGCAGTGACATGTCAATCTCACCTTTGTGTCATTGCGATCAGAGCGTGGCAATCTGATATGAAAATTGAAGAAAATGGGGCCTGTTGTCCGTGCTCAGTAATTTGGTAACATTTTTTGGGTGTCATTGCGAGCGAAGCGCGGCAATCTCGTTGAGAGAAATTATATTATTATGGGAATGAAGATATCCTTTTTATGAGATTGCCGCGCTTCGCTCGCAATGACACTTTTACCTTCAATATTTTTGACAAAAGTGTTATTTAATTACTGAGTATAAAGACCTCCCCTATTTCACAACTTACAAAAAAGAAGCCTGGCTCCTTTTAACTATCCCCTCTTTTAAACAACTTCTGAAATGTCGAATATTGAGACGCAGTCACTTATTTTCCTAGTTCAGCCAACCCCTCTTTCACCTCCAAGCCTTATTAATTCGTATGCGAAATTAGTCTGCAAGTCATATCTCTGAAAAAAATTTTCAAGTTTTTGTAACCATTTGTCCCGTTTTATCGTACATATAAATGGAGGCAGTGATGAAAGACTTGAGCTTAGCCAATCAGAGCATTATGCTGGCCATCTGGCGGCTTGGCGACAATGCCTACGGAGTGACCATCCGCAAACAGGTCGCCGCCGTTACTGGAAGAACCTATGCCTACGGAACACTCTACAATATCCTGAATCAACTCGCCATGAAGGGCTACATTCAGAAGAGTGTTGGCTCTCCCACAGCAAAACGCGGCGGCCGCCGAAAGATTTTTTACACCCTGACTCCTGCTGGAAACCAGGCTCTCAAAACAGCCCGCCAAATGCAGAAAGCCATCTGGGAGGGGATTCCAGGGAGAGAGTTCGAGGAGGTCTAATTTTATGTATCACGTCCATAAGCCCCCGAGAATCGCGGAGTGGATTATGGAGCGTCTAGCGCTTTTGGATGATGAATTCTCCCTCACAGGCGATCTCCGTGAGGAGTTCGAAGACCTCGTCGCAGAAAGAGGCCTTACTTATGCGCGTACCTGGTATTGGTTCCAGCTTATAAAATCCCTCCCCAGCTTCATTAAAAATTCTATTATCTGGAGTGTCATCATGATAAGAAATTATCTTAAAATCGCTATCCGCAATCTCAGAAAACACAGAGGCTATTCCTTTATCAACATTTTCGGCCTGGCTGTCGGTCTGGCTACCTGCATCCTCATTCTCCTTTGGGTTCAGGATGAAGTGAGCTACGACCAGTTTCACACTAATCTTGACAGCCTTTACCGGCTTGTGTGTTATGACCGTATTAACGCGAGTGAGAAATTTTCGGTCACCCCGCCTCCAATCGCTCTGGCCCTCGAGCAAAATTTCCCAGAAATTCTCAGAGCGACGAGATACCATGAGCTGAACAAACAGCTTGTTAAAGTCGGCGAAAAGAAATTTCTGGAGAATGACGTATCCGTTGCTGATCCCGCTTTCTTAGAGATGTTTTCCTTTCCTCTGATCCAGGGAGATCCCAAAACCGCCCTGACAGATCCACACACCGCTCTCGTGACCGAGTCAACAGCCCGCAAATACTTTGGCACAGAAGACCCAATCGGCAAAGTCTTTTCTTTAGGCGGCCGTTATGACATCCAGGTGACCGGTGTGATCAAGGATCTGCCATCAAACTCACACCTCCAGTTTTCGATTCTCATGTCTGTGAAGTTACTCAAAGACCTTGGATGGAATCTCGATAACTGGGAACGTTTCTTCATCCACACCTATATCCAGCTTCATCCTGAAAGTACTCCAATCGAATCATCAAAGATCCTTGAAATTTATGAGAAAGGAGTTGGCGAGCCAAGCGATATCTTTTTTGAGCTGTTGCCTGTCAAAGATATCCATCTGCGTTCGGCTGGGATCTGGGGTTACGGAGCTGATGGAAACATTCGAAACGTCTATCTTTTTTCCATCATCGCAGCCTTTGTCCTGCTCATTGCCTGTGTAAACTTCATGAACCTATCCACAGCTCGGTCCGGAGACCGGGCCAAAGAAGTCGGCATGAGGAAGGTAGTGGGCGCTCACCGAAAAGACATCATCCAGCAGTTCTTCGGGGAATCCATGCTGTTGACCTTTATTGCTCTGGGAATATCCCTGATCATTGTCAGGGCTGTTCTCCCAATGTTTAGTAACCTGACAGCCAAAGATATGACTCTTGCTCTCTCGACGAATGTGTCGCTTCTCCTGTTTCTTGTCGGGATTGCGCTGGTCACCGGTCTTTTTTCCGGCATCTATCCAGCACTTCTGCTCTCCGGATTCAAACCGGTGGTTGTTTTCAAGGGAAGGTCCATCTCAACGAAAAACATCCACTCCCTATCCCGGAAGATACTTGTCGTAGCCCAATTCTCTCTATCGATCGCACTCATCATCGGGACTGGTATCATCTATTCGCAGCTCGATTTTATGCAGCAGAAGGAGCTTGGATTCGAGCAGGAGCACGTAGTCAGCATGAATTTGACACCGAGTCTCAAGATGAGATATGGAGTGATGAAAGAGGAGCTGCTGCGGCTTCCCGGCGTTTCGCATGTGACGACCGCCTCAGGCAGGCCTTTTGCCGGATTATCTTCCACCATCTGGGAGGGACGGGATGGAACCAAGCACGTTGATCTGTTTTTTACGCGTGTCGATCACGAATTTCTCGAGACTTTCGGCATGGCTATGACAGAAGGACGGTTTTTTTCGAAGGATTTTTCAACCGATAGAGAAAGCTATGTGCTGAATGAGACAGCGGTCCGACAGATGGAGCTTGAGAATCCATTGGGAGAGCAGATTGAGTTCCATGAACAGAAAGGGATTGTCATCGGAATTATCAAGGATTACCACTTTCGGTCTCTACATTCCAAGGTTGCGCCGCTTCTCCTGACACTCTCGGAAAAAGGCCAGAATCACATGTCAGTTAAAGTCAGGCCCGGAAATCTAAGGTCCACTCTGGATCAGATCGAAAGTATATGGGCCCAGTTCGAGCCGGACTATCCCTTCCGGTACAACTTCTTAAATGAGGAATTCGACCGCATGTACAGGACTGAGATAAGGTTCAGGAACATCTTTGGGTATTTTGCCGGGCTGGCGATCGTAATTTCCTGTTTAGGATTGTTTGGATTGGCTTCTTTCATGGCGGAGAAGCGAACGAAAGAAATTGGGGTCCGGAAAGTTTTGGGGGCCTCTGTGGGTGGGATTGCAATTCTCCTTGCCAAGGAATTCACTAAGTGGGTGATCGTCGCTAATGCAGTGGCCTGGCCTCTCGCCTACTTGACGATGAAAGAGTGGCTGTCTGGATTTGCCTACAGGACTGAGATGGGGATTGGAATTTTTCTGATTAGCGGAGGTTTGGCACTGGTCGTGGCCTGGATGACTGTCGGCTATAAGTCGGTGCGTGCCGCTTTGACCAATCCCGTGAATTGCCTCAGATATGAATAATGGGGACGTTCCCCAGGGTACCACCTTAGATAATGAATATTGAGGGACTTCCCAAAGATAAATGGGGTCGTTCTCTAAGGTGCCACCACAGCGATTAACCAGTCACTTTTTTGTACGAGATTGCCACGCTCTACTCGCAGTAACAAATGATTTAGGCTACATTTCTCTATCTAAGATGGTACCTTGGGGAACGTCCCCAATTTAACTTATGTTCGAAATCGGACTGAATTTGAACGGTAGCGAACATTTTCTATTCATAATCCTTTCCTTCACCCTGATTCTCTTGCTATCCAAATTGGCACAGATTTTGCTCTTTTATTATTGAGAGGTTCGTTTCTCAGAATAGAGTTTAAAGTCAAAGCGATGTTTAACTTTCAAAAATCATCGAAAATAAAGAAAACCCTCCACCGAAAGCACAATAAATCCTCTGGCAGAAAATCGAGCCATCTCCTTTCCGGCTTGTTCGGGAGCTATGTCAAGCTCGCCTTCCGAAAACTCAGGACACAAAAAGGGTATTCTTTCATGAACATCGCCGGCCTGGCTATTGGCATGGCCTGTTTTATCATTCTCGCTCTCTGGATCCAAGACGAGCTGAGCTATGACAAGTTTCACAAAAAAAAGGACCGGATTTTTCGGATCGCCATCAAAGACACAGACAACAAGAAAACCTATCACACATCATGGCTCCTGGCTCCATCCTTGAAGGCGAATTATCCCGAAATCATTGACTTTTGCCGTATCCGCTTCAAGAATGCCTCTCTTGTCCAGCGAGAAGACCTGAGATATCACGAACAAAGATTCTATCTTGCTGACCCATCTATCTTTAGAATTTTCACATTTCCCTTTATCGAAGGAGACCCGAATACAGCACTCTCTGAACTCAACTCTATAGTCATCACGGAAAAAACCGCATCCAGATATTTCGGCCGTGACAATCCGATAGGAAAACAGCTCCATGTGCATCAATTCAATGCCGACTTCACAGTGACCGGTGTGATAAAGAACATCCCAGCGAACTCACATATCCAATTCGACCTGATCACGCGGATTGAATGGATGGGAAAACAGAGGATGGAAAGCTGGGATCTGTCTGGCTTTACCTATGTCATGATTCATCCTTCCGCCTCGGCCGCCAACGTGAATTCCAGTATCAATAATTTCTTCAGAGAATATGTGAATCCTCAATCTTCTCAAATGCCGTTCCTCCAGCCCCTGACGCGTGTTCATCTGGAAGGATTAGAGGAAACAGGCACCAAGAGCCAAGTTTACCTCTTTGCAGTTCTTGCTGCATTTATCCTGATTCTTGCCTGCATCAACTACACCAATCTCAGCACCTCCAGGTCAATAAAAAAGGCAAAAGAAGTCGGGATAAGAAAAGTCATTGGAGCCACGCGCCAAAAGATCGTGAATCAGTATTACGGGGAAGCTGTTTTCCTCTCCTTTCTCGCTCTCTTCTCAGCTCTAGCCGTTGTTTTATTGGCCCTCCCCTCTGTCAATCGCTTTCTGGGAATGAAGCTGCGAGCTGTGGATATAACCAATGGCCTTTTCTGCCTGATTCTTGTCGGTTTGGTTCTGCTTACTGGAATTCTCGCGGGAAGCTATCCGGCAGTTTTTCTATCAGCATTCCGCCCGGCCCGCGTCCTCAAGGGAAATTTCAATTTGGGCCCGAGAGGTATGTCATTCAGAAAAATCCTGATCACATTCCAGTTTTCTATTGCTATAGGTCTGGTCATCTGTTCCATAGTTGTTTATAAGCAGCTCCATTTAATCAAGGAAAAAAACATTCAATTCAACAGAGATTCTGTTGTGACTGTCTCCAACAACCAAGAGCTGATGACGAAGTTTGAAGGCTTTAAAGAAAGACTCATGGAAGAACCTGACATTTTGAATGTCACAGCCTCATCCAGCCGGCCGTTCCTGGTCAGGGATGAAGTCAATATCCGTCTGGAGGGACAACCCGAAAATCAATCCTTTGCCGCGACCTACTCAATGGTGGATTATGATTTTTTTGAGACATTTGAAATGAAGATCACTCAAGGAACAGGGTTTCTAAAAAACGCACCTGAGGACAGAATCAAGACATGCGTGATCAACGAAAGCGCTGCCCGAAGGATGGGGATAGAATTTCCTCTCGGGAAAAAAGTCTACTTTAACCACCCGGATTTTGCAGAGGCTTATAAGGAATTGGAAATAATCGGTGTAGTCAAAGATTTTCATTTTCGCTCGATGCACCAGGCCATAGGGCCATTTATCTTCCGCTTTTATCGGCCCTGGCACTTTCGCATTTTCATAAAAATAAAACCTGGCAACGTTCAAGAAGCGCTCAATAGAATTGAAGATACTTTTAAAAGATATGCGCCTTCCCATCCATTTTATTATGAATTCCTCGATGACGCCTTCTCTGAACTCTATCAGGCGGAGATTCAAATGGGATATATATTTAGTTTTTTTGGAGTGATTGCCATTTGTATTTCCTGCCTTGGATTGTTCGGGCTTGCCTCCTACACGATTGAACAAAAAACCAAGGAAATCGGCATTCGGAAAATATTCGGTGCCACTATCCGGGGAATTGCTTTTTCTCTCTCAAAAGAGATAACTCAAGGAGTTCTGATGGCGAACCTCCTCACCTGGCCGATAGTCTATGTAGTCATGAACAGGTGGCTTCAGAATTTTGCCTACAGGATAAACTTAGGATTGGATGTGTTCATCTTATCCGCGCTTCTCGCGCAGTTTATTGCTTTAATGACCATAGCTCTCAAAACAGTCAGAGCCGCAGCGACTGACCCAGTAGAGCCTTTAAGGCATGAATAAGAAAATTGGGGACTGTCCCGGATTTGCTAATTTACTTACAAGAGGGTCGCCTTTTTCGCTGACAATCTAATCCTATCTAAAAACATCAAATATTGAGATGCGCCTCATTTCTAAATCCTACTCCCTCTCTATCAACGACTGAGAAATTTCAAATTTTAGAGCGTTCTTTAAACTGTGTATTGTCCACATAATTGTGAGTTTATGGGAATACGAGCCTCAAAAAAAATCCATGTTGACAGTAAGCCATACATATAGTAATGTGTATTGAGAGGTGTATTCTAATGCGCACAAATGTGGTCATCGATGACAAACTGATCCAGGAGGCTCTTCGGCTGTCTAAATTAAAAACAAAGAAAGAAATCATCCATAAAGCCCTGGAAGAATTCATACAGAACCGGAAAAGGCTTGACCTGCGAGAAGTGAGAGGAAAGATACGATTTGCTGAAGGATATGATTATAAAAAGATGAGGGCTAGATGATTCTCGTGGATACTTCTGTGCTGATCGATTATTTCAAAGGGGTGGAAAATAGGCCTGTGAAAAAATTCCATCAGGTTCTCGACAGCCACATTCCGTTCGGCATCAGTCATCTGATTTACATGGAAGTTCTTCAGGGCAGTCAAACCGATAGAGACTTTAACCTGTTGAAGAAATATCTCGTAACACAGACTTTTTATGAACTGAAGAACGGACGAGAATCTTATGAAGAAGCTGCAAGAATGTATTTAAAACTGCGAAAAAAAGGAGTGACAGTTAAAAGCACGATTGATTGTCTCATCGCGCGGATCGCAGTAGAAAATGAGCTTTTTTTACTGCATAATGATGCGGATTTTGACAGGATTGCCAAGCATTTTCCTTTAAAAATTTGGAATATTGAGGTTTAGAGATAGAGAGGCGTGTCACTTTAATCGTGTAATTTGAATCATTGTCATTTCCGGATAAATGCAACAATCTCACTTTTGAATAATGAAATTGGGGATTATCCCCAATTTTAAAATGTTAAGACGCGGCTCCCTTTTTCACTCTTTAGTGACATTACCAGCGCAACGCAATAATCTCAGCCATGTGTCATTGCGGGCATAATACTCACAAAGTGGAGTTATTT
>JABAOF010015741.1_pt2 | contig 12132 bp, 12 predicted proteins | sample 7062171 | NCBI WGS metagenome assembly JABAOF01 (sample SAMN14538628, study PRJNA623070) | marine sediment metagenome | biome: marine biome [ENVO:00000428]; feature: marine pelagic biome [ENVO:01000023]; material: deep marine sediment [ENVO:00002113] | place: India: Gulf of Khambhat ... | reverse complement strand
CCCACCACTAGAAGACGAATGCCGTCTCCACCCTCTCCATAAAACGTGCCGACCATTGTTCTCGCCAGATCATGCTCTGTCATGCCAACTTCTAATCTTTCAAAACCTTCTTGAATAGCTTTCTCAGCAGCTTTCGCAACTGCTCTCAAAATGCTTAATTGCTTGTCACTTTTCACTGTGTAGAGCTCATTGAAAAGCTCGGTGCATTCAATAAGCTTAAGTCCTGGAAGTTTGCTTCTGAGTTTTTTGAAGTCTATAGCCGGGATATAGCTAAGCTCGATGCCTACTTGACCATGAGTAAACCCTTTTTCTTTAAGCACATCAACTAACAAGTCTATCGGATCTTGCAGAAACTCTCGATACGACCTAACATCCTTGACAGACGAGTAGTTTCTTGCGTGCTCTTCCTCCATATCGGCCACTATCAGCGTTGGAGCATCATCCAAAAACACGACAGATATAGCATGCCTGCGTCGAGCAAAAAATTGGGACGGAACAACACACCCTATACCATATGCCACACTTTCAGGCGACATGGCGATTAGAACATCTAGGCCCCTTTTCTCCATAGCAGATTTTTCCCTTTCCAACACCACTGTTTCCTCCAAATTTAAATGAATAAGAGTGTGACTTAAACATTTCGTCGCACAGGACATTCCAATTTTTGACGTTTCATGAAGAGAGTTCATATCGCCGGAGATTACGTCCGTAGGAGTTGTCCGTAACCTTCAATTTTGTCGTCTATTCCAACCTTTCTTAGGGCATACCATATGGATGCTGAGTTGGAAGTGACTACCGGTTTCCCTTTCTCTTTTTCGAGACGTCCCGCGATTTCAAGTGCTCGAAAAGCTGTGCAGCTGATGAATATACCGTCAGCTTCAGGTGTATCTACGGTTGTGGCAAACTTGTAGACTTCAAGAGGTGGAATAGACTGATATCGCTGAGGATTTATCAATTGCATGCCCTTAATGTTTACTACTTTGAATCCTTTGTTTTCAAGGTATTTTCTTCCTTGAATATTTATTGCATCTATGTAGGGTGTTGCTACAGCAACTCTCTCGATTCCGAGCTTTTCCAGCGCTTGTACTACAGCCGTAGTAGTTGTCACAGCGGGGATTTTAGCTGCCTCCTCAATTCTCCCCGTTATTCCCTCGTTCCAACTCTCGATGCCTTTAATGAAACTACCACTCGTGCAGCCAAATACGATGAGATCAACTTTTGCGCTAGCGACGTCTTGAGCTGCTCTTTCGATGTGGGTCATCATATCCAATAATGCTTGAGGAGTCGCGTCTCGCAATGTCATCCTCGCCGCATGAATGCTTACTCCGGGAGGAACGGTTTTGTTGAACGCAGGTTCGCATACCAAATCCGTGGAAACCACAAGGAGGCCTATTTTCGCTCTCCATCCGTAGAATCCATCTTCTTTGCTCATAGCTCTCCCTCTGTCACGAGTTCAATTATTTCCCCAGCTGTAAGGTCTTTCAGCCCTAGCTTCTCAGCATCATAACCTTCCTTGAAATAATCGACTTGATTTATTATTGACCATAGTTGGATTACCGATCGGATTGTTGGAGTTGAAACCTTCAACACATCACCTAGGGAGTGCATCGGGACCAAGCCGTAGGGGACGTCTTCGGTTATAAATCTAAACTGAAAGTCTTTTGGACCTCGTTCTCCAGGATCCAAGTATGGTTTGCAGTTTTGGATAGCCTCGTATATGCTTCTTCCTTTTGCACCGTACATAATGTCCAGCCATTTGATTGTTGGTGTCACCTTGATTCCCAAACCTTTAGCAACGTTGGCTCTTTCGTCGTCTATTGCCTGTATCGCTCTCCCAACGCCTGGAGTAACTCCATCTTTATAGAAAATGTAATCTCCCTTTGTTCTTTCCGTCAACCCCGCGTTCAAAAGCGTTATTACTGGATGGAATATTGGATTTAAATTTTCCAAACTGGTTTCCAGCACGTTAGTTGCAGCAACGAGTTGAGGGTAGATTTTGCGTAATGTCTTGAGGGCTTCATCTGTCCTCTTACCTGGAAATGCTGCGATCGGCAATTTTTGCTTTAAGCCATCCACGAATACGCTCGCTGGCCCCGTTATTCTAGAGGAATATATCAGTATCGACGTTTCAGCTAGCAGATTTTTCTTTCCCGTTTTCTTCAGTTCGTTTGCCAGCCTCAAGCTCGCAAAGTTTCCAGTGTTAAACACGATGATTTGTCCGTCCTTCAGGTATGGCATACATTTGCTGATCATGTATTCATGTCCAAACGCGGGAACGACGATCATTATCACATCTACATCTTTGATAGCATCCTTCATGTCTGTTGTAGCTTTCTTTATTCTTGCGAATCCTTCTCCATACACAGCTTCGCCAGTTATTTCAATACCGCCCGTTTTACGTATAGCTTGGATAGGTGCGGGCCAACGGTTAAAGAGATTCACCTCGTGCCCTGCTAAAGTGAGGTCGGCAGCCATAGCGTATCCACCATGTCCAGCTCCCAAAACAGCGATCTCTAAATTGTTATCCATTGTACAACACCTTGACCGATTTTTGTATTAGGCTAGCGTATATATGTGTTATGTTAGCAGGAGAAGGAACTAGTTCGGTTGAGAAGGTCAAAGCTCCAAAAATGATTTGCCATCTGACACTTTGACAGCCAAAAGAAGAATAAAGGACAAGTTTTCTGCTTCTTTTGAGGATGCGAAGCGCTATGCACACTTATATAGAACGTCGATCGATCGAACGAACATGAAGCGTCTTGGATTTGGCATTACAGGCGAAAGCACGCGCCTGCTATCAATTCGAGATTTGACCCTATACGTCAAAAAGGCAGAGGAATTTGGATTCGAATCAGTTTGGATGGCTGAAGATTATTTCTATAGAAACGCCATTCTTTTGCTCACCGCATCTGCATTAGTAACGAATAGAATAAAACTGGCAACTGGAATCATCAACCCGTTTACTAGAGACCCAACACTCATCGCGATGACCTTTGCAAACTTGGACGAAATTTCACAAAAAAGGGCCATTATAGGCTTAGGATCAAGTCTAAGGCTAGGGATTTACGAGCGTCATTTCAGAAAACTGAGTTATCTTACTGCAATGAGAGAGTGTATAGAGATCATTAGAAGGTTGCTCACTGGCAAGAAGGTTGCATACAAAGGTAGCATATTTAGAATCGAAAACATTCGATTGGGAGTCAAGCCTTTGAGAGCGAACATACCAATATATGTTGGGGCGATGGGTCCGAAGATGCTACAGTTAGCTGGAGAAGTAGCCGACGGAGTTCTCTTAACTGCTGGTACTACCCGCGAATATGTAAGGTTTGCAGTCGAAAACATAAAAATCGGTGCAACCCGTGCGGGTAGGGAGCTTAAAGATGTGGATGTTGCTTCCTTTGTAATATTCTCGGTATCAAAGGATCCTAAAGTTGCGAGGGAGTTTACCAAACGTGAGATAGCTTTCCTAGTAACGCTTCCAGCAATGGATCACATACTTCGAGCAAGCGAGCTTTTGGATACAGATGATGTCACGGCAATAAGAAAACTTGGACAAAAAGGTGAAATGGGGAAGGCTGCAGAGCATGTCAGTGAACACTTGATGGACTCGCTTGCTATTTGTGGAAAGCCTCGAGAATGTCTGGAAAAGTTGGAGGGGTTCAGATCCTCAGGGCTAAAACTACCCGTTATCGTGCCTATTGGCAAGGCGGATAATCTAAAAATGGCTTTGAATCTCTTTGCGCAATGAAAATACTATGAGTCTAATGCCCAAAAATTGTTGAAAAAGGCAGAATTCAAAAATGGAATGATGCGGGACGTATGAGGTCTTTCAACAGATTATTTGACTCAACCAGAAATAGGGACAGTGGCTATCGATCGAAGTTCGAACAGTGATAGGACAGTGGTTATGAACATTTGGCAAAGAGCCAAACCTTAGAGAGGATGTTCAATTTCGGTGAGCGTGCTGAAGACTTCTCCATCTTTTTATACAATGAGGTTGGGCCGTAGTTCCTCAATCAGCGGCTTCATGGCATCAAAGGACCGTTCTACTGCTTGTAATGTGAATTTGACTTCTTTGTCTGTGAGGGGAAGCGATACATTCGAGTGATGCAAAGGAAATACGAATACACCTTTATTCAAGCACAGAAGGTCAAAGAGACGCCTGAGGTCCATATCGACCTTCCGCTCTGCTTTGAGATTGTCAACTTTTCGATCTGTAAAGAATAAATTGAAAAAGGAGCCGATCCCTGTGACCTGAACCTTGATATCTGCTTCGGCTGCAGCGTTTTGGACTCCTTCACGGATCGCCTTGCCAGTGTTGTTCAGATGGTCATAGGCCGCCGGCGTCAATTCCTTGAGCGTTGCTAATCCAGCTACCATAGCCATTCGATGGGCGCGAAAAGTGCCCATAGATAACACTTTGCCCTTTTGAAACAGTTCCATAATCTCAATGGCACCGGCGACGGCTCCAAAATTGGCGTAACCACCGCCTAACGCTTTTCCGAGTGTGACGATATCGGGTTTAACGTTGTAGAGGCCATGCGCTCCTCCTCTAAATCTAGGTCCGGTAAGAACCTCATCAAATATCATCACAACATCATTTTTTGCTGTTATTTCGCGTATGCCTCTGTAGAAGTCTTGCTTGGGAGGCACAGCGCCTACATGTAGAAAAGGCTCCAAAATCACAGCCGCTATTTCATTTTTCTTTTCTTTTATCACTTTTTCGACAATTTCCAGGTCGTTATACGGTATTAATATCGTATATCTCCCTGGCTCTTCCAATATCCCATTTGGTTCTTCGGTTCCGATCTTCTCCCAATCATAGGCACCTGGGAAGTAAACCGAATCTGAATATCCATGATATGATGTGTCGAACATGACTATCTTTTTGCGTCCTGTATATGCTCTTGCTAGACGTAAAGCTACTTGGACTGCGTCGGTTCCGGTTGTTGTATATTCAATCATTTCGACTGCAGGCATTCGTCTTGCAATTTCTTCTGCAAGTTCAATCTGATGAATTTCAGGTAGCCTGTAAGTAGCTCCATTCTCTATTTCGCTTTTGATTGCCTCTATGACCGTGGGGTGGGCATGTCCAAGTATTAAAACTGACCAAGCATTAAGATAATCTATCCTTTCGTTGCCGTCTGCATCTATGATGATGCACCCTTTTCCCTTTTTGGCATAGAAAGGGGGTCTATGATAGAAAGATTCCGGAATAAGTCTATTAGCTCTTTCACGCATCTTTTGTGAAACTTTATTCTTTCTATTGAATTCGGTCAGGGCCGCCTTGTATATTTCGTGGTTCTCAACAGGCGTATTCATTCTTTCACCTAAGTTTTCGTTTGGTTGAAGATTGCTTTTTAGTTTGAATCTTTATGCGCACGCAATAGCCTTCTCCACCAAACTACGCATTATCTCTACCAGATATATGTGAATTCTTTCAGGTATGTCGTCAACATCTGGTGAACAGTAGCCTCCAGCTCCTCCAGTTATAGCACTTGCATCAGTACATTCTCTAAGAACGCGTTCCTCTATATTTCCGTTGTGTAGCACTTTTGAATCCCTTAGCAAATATGATAAGCAGGCTGCGATTCCGTATGCTCCCCAATTCGACACTGTTGAGACAACCAGCGCGTCGGTTTTGGTATTATCGACGGCTCCTCCTCTGCAGGGACATCTGCATTCAGCAATAGGATAGGTCTCATCTCCAGACAGAAAATTCTTTATGGTTTCTCTTATAGAACCCATGCCGATTTCATCACCAACGTCGCCAATACCTATGGTTAGAATGTTCCTTGATCTAGCTTCCTCTATTAAGTAAGGTATTTTCGCCACCGCATAGGATATGTCATACCCTCTTGCGTGGTAAACACCTTTTTCGTTGCTACCAGTTTTTTCGACAGCAATTACTGCAGCAGCTTCTGTTCGGTCAATTAGCTCTTTAGCAGTCTGTTTCGCTTCTTTCTCATCGATAGGGAAACTCATGACGGAACACGCATGTATGGGTCCTCGTTGTAGGCTAATCGCCCTATTTGCTTCTTCCAAGCTGATCGGCAATAAGCCAACTCCCCTACAGGCGGCTTTCACTGTATCGATAAATGGTTCCTCTGTGACAAGAATGGGTGAGGCCTTAAGCCCAAGTTCTAGCGCTCTAGCTAGGACTGCCGCACCTGGAGGTCCATCATTTTCACATATATTAGGAGAAACCCATGGTCGAAGGGGATAACCTGTTGCTATTATTATCGTGTTGCTTGGTCTTACAACTTTCTCCAATTTTTCAGCAGCATGGAGCGTAAGCGATTTACCGATCTTATTTCGAGCAGCTTCGTATAGTTTATCAATGCGGTGAGGCCAGTGAAGTTGGAAATCCATTGTCATGATTTGATCGATTGCATTCCCTAAGCGCTCTCTACACAGTAACTTTTGCGTGTGCATACTAGATCCATTCATGGATCAAGCCCCTTAACTCCTTTTCGAATTTCTCCTTTGGTCCATGCTCAAACACTTGACCGGAACGGAGCATGTAGAGGTAGTCTGAGAGTTTTACAGCTTGCTTAACGTTTTGATCTATGAATAACACAGTTAGGTTTTCCTCTCTAAATTTCCCCATCGTTTCATATACGTCCATGGCGACCTTAGGAGCAAGACCAGCTGTGGGTTCATCAACCAAAATAAGTTCAGTTCTCTGGAGAAAGGCTCTACTAAGTTCTAGCATCCTTTGTTGTCCACCGCTCAAGGAAGAGGCCTTATCATTGAGTTTGCTTTCCAGTACGGGAAACTTCTCATAGACCTTTTCAATGGATTTCCTAACGTCCTCTGGGTCTTTTCTGAAGGGCCAAGTATACACCTTTAGGTTTTCCTTTACCGTCAAATCAAGGAAAATGCTCCTTTCTTGTGCAATGTACGTTATGCCGAAGGTACTTGCCAAAATGTGAGGTCTTAATCCCGTTATGTCTTTTCCCTTGTAGTAGATATTTCCCTTTCTTGGCTTCAAAAAGCCACAGATTGTTTTTACGATGGTAGACTTTCCTGCTCCATTGGGTCCTATAATGCCAGTTGTCTTTCCTTCCTCAGCACGTAAGGAGATGCCTTGCACGATGTCAACGTCAGAAGCATATCCTGAAAATACATCCTTCAGTACGAGAGACATCGCTCACACACCTAGATAGGCTTCAACAACTCTTTGGTCTGCTCGAATTTCTTCAGGCGTTCCCTCTGCAATTATCTCTCCAGCACATAGCACTGAGAGTTTGTCGCACGTTTCTGAGATTGAAGGTACGTCGTGGCTTATTATGATGAACGTTTTGCCTTCTTCAGACAGTTTGCGGATGTTTTTGATAATTTTCGTTTTGAACACAGGATGTACACCGTGAAACGGTTCATCGAGTATTATAAGATCCGGTTCGAACGTGAGCAGCCTTGCCATCTCTAGCAGTCTTTTTTGTCCTCCTGAGATATTTTCTCCAAAGTCGTCTTTTAAATGATAAAGATCGAAAAAATTTAACAGTTCTATAGCCTTGGTTTCTAATTCATTTCTTTTTTCAAAATGAGCTATACCTGCTGCAATCATGTTATCCATCAAGGTCATCTGGCGAAAAGGTTTTGAAACTTGAAACGTTCTCCCAATACCGGTTTTGGCGATTTGATGGGGCTTTAGACCGTCTATGCGCTTGTTTTTGAAATATATGGCTCCGTCATCTGGTTTGTGAAATCCGCAAATAACATTTACCAGTGTTGTCTTTCCTGCTCCATTGGGACCTATGAGTCCACGTATTGTTTTCTCCTCCACTTTTAAAGTGCATTTATTGACTGCTACCACCCCAAAGAATCTTTTGGTAACGCTGTGAACCTCTAGCAACTGCAATGTCTTATCCTCCGAGCTGTTTTTCGAGAAACCTTCTTACCCGAGGGTACACTCCCTCAGGCATTAGAACAATAACCACCATCAGAATCAAACCATTTATAACAAGATTCAAACCTAGCAATTGCCTTTCAACAATCAATTTCATGATCTCTGACAACGGCACGATAATCAGAACGCCAATAACCGGCCCGAAAATTGTTCCAACACCTCCAACGACTCCGCCCAGAACTATTTGAATATTCCGCGTCCATCCAAAGGCTTCAACAGGATCTATAAACTTTAGAAAGTTGACAAAAATGCCCCCAGATAACCCTGACACAAATGCACTGACACCAAGACCCAATATTCTAGTCTTGAAAGGGTCTATCCCTAGAGAATTTGCTGCAGCCTCATCAGATCGTATAGCTCTAAGGCAGTATCCCAACTTTGAATGACAAAGCTTCATCTGCAGCAAAAGAACAAATATGAGGAAAGCCAAAGAAATATAGTAATAAAACATCGGGTCGCTGAAATACATTAGGTAGGGGTTTTCTTCAGTATAAGGAATTATCACTCCATAGGCGCCTCCAGTTATCTGCCAAAACGTAGTAAATATTATTATTAATATCTGTGGAAGCGCAAAGGTCGTTAGCGCGAAATAGATCCCACTTGTCTTTATTGTGACGAGCGTTACTAGAATTCCAAGACCCCCGGCTATCGATGCTGCTATGAAAACTCCGATCCAAGGTGTTATTTGGAAAGGGGACAGACGAAGCCACAATGTGATATATGCAGAGAGACCGAAAAATGCAGTATGTCCAAAGGATAGAAGACCAGCGTAGCGTATCCGTAGCAGATATTCCACCCTATAGAGCTGATCGCTAGAAGCCAACACAATACAAGTATGTGAACTAGGTATTCATTTGCAAAAAACGGAAATGCTACTGATAGTAGTCCAAGCAGTATGATGATTCCTAATCTGTTTCTTCTTTTGATGGATTGCTTTAGATTGGTCATATCTAGCTACTTCCCAAATAGCCCTTTAGGTTTGAAGATCAGCATAATTATGAATATTGTCAGCGCAACTGCGTTTTGTAAAGCCATAGGTAGGTACAACCCGCTTACAGTCTGGGAAATGCCAATTATACATGCTCCTACTATGCCCCCCTTAATCGTTCCAGGTCCCCCCAGCACAATAGCAACCCACATATATATCGTGTAAGCTAAGCCCACTGTAGGGCTTACTGTATAGTAGAAACTTAGCAGGACGCCGCCAAGACCTATTAGTAGCATACCCAGGCCAAATGCTATTAAATGAATCTTATGTGGATCTATTCCGATCATTTGGATAAGATTTCGATTACTTATCGCCGCGCGTATAACCCTTCCTAAATCTGTTTTGAATAGAAAAGCAAAGGTGACAACCGTAACAATCAATGCGAAAATGAAAGCAATTACCAATGCCTTGTTTAGCAGTATTGATCCTAACCTAACCGCTTCTACGCCGTATGGAACGTTCATACGCCTCGGAATGGAAGTCCATAACACTAGAGCAATACTTTGTAAAGCGATTGATAGGCTAGCAGTATAAAGGATATGAAAACTGTGAGGTTTGCCTATCATAATCTTGAAAACTCCCTGATAGACTGGAAAACTCACAATTAAAAACAATAGTGGCACAACAAAGAGTAGTGCAAACTCATTTATGCCAAAAAGCGTGTATAGAAAAAAAGTGCTGTACATAGCAAGCATCAAGAAGTCTCCAATTGCCATGTGAACTAAGTCCAAGACCCCGTAGATTACATCTAAACCCACAGCAAGAACACTGTAGATGCCTCCTAGCAGGAGGCCGGTTATCACACTCTGTATCAGTGCATACATGATTCTTACTCATGTCTATCTTTGTCTTTTCTTTAGGTAGCCTATGGAGTTGGCCAAATTGCTTCAGCTGTCGCCAACTCTTCAGGAAATACTGTCTTCAATGTTCCGGATTGCCACTGTACTAGAACGCAAGCAAACTCTCCCAAGTCTATGTCGCCGCTAGGCTTGAACCGCACCGGAGGGCCCCACAGCACAGCTGCATTACCTTCTTCAACGCTTAGCTCAGCTATAGCCGTTCTGAGGACTTTTGGATCGCGAGAGCCCGCCTTTTCCAGGGCTTCCGCTATAATCCACCCTGATCCGTATGCTAGCGCAGCGTCCTTAGGCAAAAATTCTTCTCCATAGCTTGCTTTATACCTCTCCTCCAGTGATGTTGCTCCTGCAACAACATTCCAATCGGATATTCCAAGTTTTCCTTCCACCAGCTCCTCTCCTAGCACGTTAATGAAATCCGGATGCATCAAACCTCCACCGTAGTAGACCTGGGGTATTGTCTTGTCAAGACCTGTTTCCGTGAATTTCCTAACAATCAAATACGCGTCTTCCATATTGATTGCATAACCGAAGAAGACATCTGGTTGTGCAGCTTGCACCTTTAGCAGCAGAGGAGTTGCATCTGTCATCGGCGATTTCCATGTTTCATCAAGTACTACATCTCTCCCCAAATCCGTTGCCACTTTCTTGAGAGTATCCATCAGATCTTTGTTGAGAGGGTTATCATCGTAGGCAAAAGCGACTCTTTGCAGCGTCCTTCCGGTTCTATCTTCTCCCAATGCAAGCAGTGCACGGACCCCTGAATCCTGCAAATCACTGGCTTTTGGTGCAACACGGAAAAGGTATTTGTAACCGCTTTCAGTCAGAGCATTTGCCCATGACGTGCAGAACATGGGAATTTCCTCACTTTCAGCTATGGGAGCGGAAGCTAGTACGTACCCACTAGGCCAAGGCTGATATACTGCGGAAAGCTCAGGATGCAAACTAAGCATCCTTCGAAGAGCTGCTGTGGCCTCTTCTGCACTTGCACCTGAATCAAATACTATTAATGAGATATTTGCTCCCCCCAGAGATTCAATTCCACCAGCAGCGTTGATTTCCTCTACGGCAAGACCCATGCCTTTAACACTCAGATCACCAAGGTAAGCCAGTCCTCCAGTCAATGGAGCCAATAATCCCACATAAGCGTCTTCGGCTGCAGCACGTGGTGTCAAGTAATAGTAAGAGACGCCACCTACCACAGCAACAGCTACAACTGCAACCAAAATAATGGCTTGAATTTTTGTTATAGCACCCTTCCAACCTTTTTGCATATTCAACCCCGATCAGCCACCCCCCCATCTAGGCTATATAAATCTTTTGTTAGAATGCGCTGCGATCGATCGATGAAGCAAGAGCGGTAAGAGGGAGCCTTTTTCCCGAAGTCAAGTCCCCCGGGATCTAACAGTGGCAGGAGATACGCCGTCCTCGCATCCCCAACAACTTGGGCAGACAAGAGTATGTCTTTTGAACAGATCGATCGGACCTGCGTCCACGGCAGAACTGATGTTTGTCTTACCTGCTCGGAGAGGGCTAGGTGGCTGACGATCGATCGATCGGCGGTTCCCCCTTCTTCTTCCTCGCTGCCTTGCTCCATTCACTCATGGCGTACTCTCCCTTCGCATGCACGATTGTTTTGCCCTCTATCGATGTCAGGTATCCGTTCTGGATCAGCTGTGAAATCAGTGTTGATGATTCCGGGTTTCCCCTTTCAAGTTCGCCCTGCTCGATCGTTCCCTGAAGCTTCACGCATCCAAGTATGCTGTACGCCTTCTCAGCTTGACCCCTGAAGTCCCTCCGGAGACTTGTCTTCAACGCTTCCTCCGGTATCCGGGGTCCGTCCACAGGGACAGCGGCTCCTTCCTCCGAAACACGCGTCGTCTCTTGAGGCTGGAAGGCGAACCGGTGCTGCATGAGTGCCTGATCTACGATATCCGTAAGCTCGTCAAGCTACCCGAGCTTGAGTACTTAAAGGGTTTGAAGGAGTTCGTCTTTCTTTCTCTGGACATCAACACGAGCGACGTTGCTATGGGTGTGTTCAAGTATCCCGAGATGAGGCAGCTGGCTTTCCTCCGCTTCTCATGGAAGTACGGGGAGCTTGAGCGCGCCTCGAAGGTCATAGACCATGCCAAGAGCATTCACGGGAACATACCTGAGACAGCTAAGACCTGGAAGACCTGGTTGAGGCGTAGAATGCGGTCGACAGCCCATGAGGCAGCCCACGAGGTACTGACGATCGCGAAGATGTACCATGCGAGGGCGATTGCGACGGAGAAGTTGAGCAAGAGATTCGAGTGCAACAAGAGTAAGGATGTCAACAGGAGGTTGAGCCGATGGGCACGCGGAAGGATCACCGAAAATCTGGGGAATAGAGC
>JABAOF010001486.1_pt1 | contig 12134 bp, 12 predicted proteins | sample 7062171 | NCBI WGS metagenome assembly JABAOF01 (sample SAMN14538628, study PRJNA623070) | marine sediment metagenome | biome: marine biome [ENVO:00000428]; feature: marine pelagic biome [ENVO:01000023]; material: deep marine sediment [ENVO:00002113] | place: India: Gulf of Khambhat ... | reverse complement strand
TGCTCTCTGTCTAGGAGCCATCAAGAAATCATGGCGTCTTGCCTTCTATACTTCTCTGGCCTCGGTCATAGGTGGGATTATCGGCTATCTAATCGGCTTCGGAGTCTGGGAAACAGTGGACTCTTTCTTCTTCAAGTATATTCCTGGCTTCACAGAAAGTCTTTTCCAGAACGTGATGCTTAACTATCAAAAATACGGATTTTGGTATGTCTTCGCGGCAGGGTTTACACCCATCCCTTACAAGGTCTTTACCATTGCCTCTGGAGTATTCAAGCTCAATTTTTTCCTCTTCCTCATCGCCTCGACTATAAGCCGCTCCCTTCGTTTCTTTGCTGTTGCCGCTCTGTTTAGAAAGTTCGGTCCTGGGATTAAAGGGTTTATCGACAAATATTTTAACCTCCTGGCCATAATTTTCTTCATCCTCCTTGTAGGGGGATTTCTCTTTATCAAGTTTTTATTGAAATAAAAAAATATAAAATTCACTAAAGAGCCCACAGAATGTGAGCTTTATTTAACATGAAAATCGCTTCAATCCTAGAAATAAAATTGGAGGAATGAGATGAAAATCTCAATGGTGATTCCATCCTATTGGGGAAGAAAAAAGAGTGAGGGATGGAAGGAAGGAGATGCTGTCTACGATCACCCTACTTCCCTAAATGAAGAGGGAACTCTGGGGCGATTGTTAAAAAGTCTATCCATTCTCAAAAACAAAGATTTTAACCTGGTGATCATTGGTGTTCCCACAACTCCAGATATTAAAATGGAAGTGGAATCAAAAATAACTTCTATCATCAAAGAGAATCCGACAGAAATTGTAATACAACTCTTCTCCTCCTCTCACATTAAGAAAATACATCATTATTTGGAGGACCAAAACGTTGGACAATTTATCCCTCTTCTGCAACTCAACGGCTATTCCAATGTCCGAAACCTCTGCCTCTTCCTCCCTCACATTTTGGACGCTGATGTGGCTATCTTGATCGATGATGATGAAATCTTCGAAAACCCTCAATTTATAGAAAAAGCGACTGAATTTATCGGCCAAGACATCGATAAAGAGAAAGTCTTAGGAATTGNNTGACTTTTTCCTCAAAAAAGGCACTTCTCCCTGGATGACCTATTGGAACAAGAATGACTGCATGAACAGAGCTTTCATGGAGATCATCGCTAAAGGCCCTCGGCTGAAGGAGAGCCCCTTCGCTTTCGGCGGGAATATGGTCGTCCACCGCAATCTCTTCAAGCTTGTCCCCTTTGACCCAGCCATCACAAGAGGTGAAGATATCGACTTTCTGATCAACGCAAGGATGTTTGGGTATAAAATCTATCTTGATAACGAGCTATCCATCAAGCACCTAGCTCCTCCTAAATCTCATCCTCTCTGGCGGAGATTGAGAGAAGATATCTACCGCTTCGTTTTTGAAAAAAGTAAACTTAAAGCACAAAAGCCCTCGCCAGAGACGGTCATGATATCAGCAGAGGATCTCGATCCATACCCTGGAGAATTCCTCAAAGAAGATCTGGATGATAAAATTTTCCGTTCCAATCAAATGCTGGCTATAGAATATCTCCATCAAGACGAAAAAAAGGCTGCAATGGAATGTATGAAAAATATCTATCTAGCACAAACCGATGCTCTCCCCAAAGAAGATCCTTTCGAGAATCTCCTCAAGTTACAGAAGATGTGGAAAAGTCTGATGGATTATACAGAAAAGAGAGCTGAAGAACTTTGTCAAAAGATTGAATTTTCTGGATAAAAGAGGGTATTTTAATAAATCTTTGGCTTTGGAAGGCTTTCTTCCGGATAACCTAATCCTTTGGCCATTTCCCGGAGTTTTTCCTGAATGATGCGGACGTTTTCCGGACCCATACGGAGAAGATGCTTCTGGGGTTCACTCAGACTTTCCAATTTTGAATCTACCATCATGTAAGTGACTACCTTCTTCTCCACGCGTATGTCTCTCTCAACCACAGGGACTTCCAGTAAATCCACGATAGCCTTATAAAGTGTCTTGTTGAAATCCTGGTCAGGATATCCTAAATCTCGATAAGCTTCTTGAATCAGAGGCTTACTTTGCCTGAATAATTTCAGGCTTGCTTCTGTATCCAGAGACAGAAAAACATCGGCAACAATGTCAAAACGATGATAACTCTCGGGATCTAAATAATAGAGGCCTCCTTTCTTGATAACGTTGAATCCTTCCTCAGGAGAGAAAAAATCAATTTGAGGATGAGGACTCAAGCCATTGGCGATATTATCTATAGCCGCGGTGAATTTACGAATAAGATCTTTTGTCACCAACCATTCGGTAAGCTTTGAATGAGAGGAAATACCATTGGACAATTCTCTAATCAAGTTATCGCTCTTATCCAATTCGACCTCAGCCAATTCTGTGAACTCTTTTTCCTTCTCCTCAGCGGGCTCTTCTAGAGAAACTTGAGCTGGAGGCTTTTCTGCCATTTCTTGAGCGGGCGGCGCCCCCTTTCCTCTTTGAAAGATAAAATAATAAAGAACCACAGCTACGGCTATAGCGAGAAGGAAAATGATCCCAGTCAATATAACTTTTTTCTTTTCTTCCATCCTATTCTTTGCGCCTCCTTTTTTTCATTTTAAATCAATTTAAAACAAAATCATAGGGGAATTATAGAGAACGGTTCTCTTTTTTTTAACCAGGAATATAAAAAAATTAAGTTGACGGACTTAGCACTCTTTTTTGACATAGAGAATTGTTCTATTTTTCCCTTACAGAATTGCTAAAGATGCTTGGAATTAACGTTAAAAAAAAGAGCTGCCCCCATTTTTCTTTATTTTTTCGCTTTTTTCTTGAATCTCATTCTGAAATTTGTCATATTAAAATCTAATCAAAATTCTAAGCTAAAATAAGGCTAATAAGTTCCCTTCAATGTCCAAAGAGAACCGAATCTTTTTTTGAGGAGGACGAGATGGGCGGTCTATTCGGCATCATCTCAAACACAGACTGCGTGAAAGATCTATTTTATGGAACCGATTACCACTCCCACCTTGGAACAAAAAGAGGCGGTCTGACGGTTATAAATGCAGATGGCTTAATGAGATTCATCCACAACATCGAAAATGCCCAGTTCAGATCTAAATTTGAATCAGATATAAAAAAAATGTATGGAAACAAAGGCATAGGAGTTATCAGCGATACTGATAATCAACCTGTGCTCATTCGTTCTCATCTGGGAAAATATGCCATAGTCACAGTCGCTGCTATCCAGAACGCAGATGAGTTAGCCAAAAAGGCCTTCCAGAAAAGAAAAATCCACTTTTCAGAAATGGGAGAGGGAGAAATCAATCCAACTGAACTGGTTGCCACCTTAATCAACCAAGAGATGACTTTTGAAGATGGCATCCGAAACGCTCAGGAGTCCATAAAAGGTTCCTGCTCTTTACTCCTGTTGACAGAAGAGGGAGTTTATGCGGCTAGGGATAAACTGGGAAGAACACCAGTAGTGATCGGTGAAAAAGAAGGAAGCCGTGCAGTGACTTTGGAGACATGCGCCTTTCCCAACCTAGGCTTTGAGACTAAAAAATTTCTCGGCCCAGGTGAAGTCGTGCTTCTCACAGAGGAAGGCATTGAGCAGAAAAAGCCTCCGGAAGGAAAGATGCAGATTTGTGGCTTCTTATGGGTTTACTATGGCTATCCTGCCTCCAGCTACGAAAGCATCAACGTGGAATCCGTTAGAAATAGATGTGGGGCCATTTTAGCCAAAAAAGATACAGTGAAAATAGATTTTGTGGCAGGAATCCCTGATTCAGGAACAGGGCATGGATTGGGTTATGCCAGCGAGGCTGGAATCCCTTTTAAAAGACCCTTTGTAAAGTACACTCCTACCTGGCATAGAAGCTTTATGCCCCAGGATCAAAACGTCAGAGACATTGTGGCCAAGATGAAGCTCATTCCCATAAGGGAAATTATTGAGGGTAAAAGGCTGATCTTCTGCGAAGACTCAATCGTGCGCGGCACTCAACTGAAGGATACAATCCAAAGGCTTTACGATTTCGGAGCCTTGGAAGTCCATATGCGGCCAGCCTGTCCTCCCCTCACCTATGCCTGCAAATTTCTGAATTTCTCACGCTCTCGATCAGAGCTGGATCTTGCCGCCAGGAAGGCCATCAAAGAGCTAGAAGGCGAAGATGGAAAAGATCTGGAGGAATTTTCAACCACAGACTCAGAAAAATTCCAGGCCATGGTGGAGAGAATCAGGCTCAGGTTGCGTCTCACCACCTTGAGATACCAAAGGCTTGAAGACCTTGTCCAGGCCATCGGTCTCCCTAAAGAGAAAATTTGCACCTACTGCTGGGATGGCTCGGAATAAATATTGGGGGGATGTCCTCATTTTGGTTCTGAAATAAAAAGACCTTCTAAAGCCTCCCTCCGCCATAGGTTTCGGATGGACGGAAATCGCCGCTAAATTAAATAGCAGTATTATGTATTTTCCCCCAACACGGATAAAAATATGCTCATTTTTTTGTCAACGAAAGTGAATCCTTTTACGTTTTGGTTTATATAAAGAATAAATGCAAGAAATAGCTCTGGTTCAATCGGCTCAAGAAGGTGATAAGGAGGCATTTCGAAAATTGTTTGAAGACAATAAAAATAGAATCTTTTCGCTGGCCTACCATTATCTCAAAAATGCAGAAGATGCCGAGGATGCTCTTCAAGAAACGTTCATAAAAGCTTATCGCTCTCTAGATAAATTTAACGTGCAAAACGCAACAAATTTTTCAGCCTGGCTTTACAGGATTGGTATCAATTGCTGCCTTGATTCATTGAGAAAATCAAAAAAAAGAAAAGAAAAATCATCCGGAGTGCCTAATATCGAAGATATATTTTCTGCTGACTGTGCGACCGATCCTGAAAGCACTCAAAGGTTAGAAGAGATCCGTAAAAAATTAGCTTCTCTCTTGAATAAATTATCACCAAAACAAAGGATGGTTTTTATCCTCCGACATTACCAGCAACTCACCATACGAGAAATCGCAGAAGATCTCAATTACTCGGAGGGAACTGTCAAAAAAATGCTCTTTCGGGCTTTCGGCACGATAAAAAAGTATATGCAAAAATTTCTTTTGGAGAAGGACTATGAAATGTCGTAAATTGAAAGAAAATTTCATTCTTTATTTTTATGAGGAACTCTCTCAGAAAGAAAAAGAGAGTCTCCAAAAGCATCTCCGCGTTTGTCCTGCTTGTGCCCAAAAGTTCGAAGAGACCCGAAAGATGTTTCATCTTTTGAATGCGGCCAAGCCCGAATTTCTTCCAGAAGTCAAATGGCAGAAATGCTGGAGCGAAATAGATGCCCGCCTCGATGAGAGAGCGCGTTTGCGGAGTTGGTTCGCTCCTTATCGACGTTGGGCCTATGCTGCTGCGGCTTTGCTTCTTGTCTTTGTGATCGGAATAGGGATAGGTCGTTTCTGGCTCAGAATCCCAGTCAGGCCTGCTTTCGAAGGTGTTGTCTCTCAAAACGCCCTCCAACTCAGCCTTCAACAACACCTGGAGACGCTAAAGCCAATTCTAGTCGAATACGCCAATTACAATGCGGCTCAAAACGGACGAAGTCCTATCCTCGTCGAGAAAGAATTGATTCAAAGTCTTCTGATCCAAAACTATCTCTTGAAAAAGGTCATAGCAGATTCTAACCCCTCTGCAGTCCCCATTCTAGAAGATCTGGATCTCGTTCTCATAGAGATTTCCAACCAAGAGCCCAAAGATTCTCATGCTCCCTATCAGATCAAGGACTTGATCGCTCAGAGAGAGCTTCTTTTTAAATTACAAGTATTTCCTAAGATATAAGGAGGTTTTGAAATGAAAACCATGAAAATTATTGTTGTTTCCTTAATCATTCCTGTATTTTTATCTGGATTTCTCTTTTCTCAAAAGCAAGAAAAAGACAGGGAAATGTATGAAAAAGCGAAAGAATTCATCTACCAAAAAAACTGGAATGAAGCCATCAAGGCTTTAGAAAATATCGGTGGACAATTTAAGGAGAGCCGATACCTGGATGAATCTCTCTACTGGCTGAGCTATTGCATGGTCAAGTTGGCTGACAACCTTGTTGATCTGGACAGGCAGCTTGAAATCCAGCAGGAGGCCATCGATAAGCTTAATACTTTGATCGAGGAGTTTCCGATGAGCCCGTGGGTCGACGATGCCAAGGTTCTCCGCATAGAAATCGCAGAACACTTAGCCCATAAAGGCATGCCAGAGTTTAGAAGATATATTGACGAAGGTCTATTACTTGAGGAAGAAGCGGCAGCAGCCCTAGCTGAAGAAGTAGAAGCAGCAATAACCGAGGAGGCAGCCAGAGAAGAGGAAAAAGCTGCTGCATTGGCAAAAGCTTTAGAAGAAGAGGCAGAAATCCAGTTAAGAAAAGAGAGGAAATTAGAGGAAAAGATAGACCCAGAACTAGAGATTAAATTAGTGGCTTTGAATTCTCTTCTCAGCATGGATCAAGAGAAGGCTTTTCCGATTTTGGAAAAAATCCTTCAGGATGAGGAAAATCCCAGGCTTAGAAAGAACGCGATCTTCATTCTCAGCCAGTCTAAACACGCTCAAACGATTCCTCTGATGATTGAGCTGGCTACCAAAGACAAAGACAAGACGATTCAAGATCAAGCACTATTCTGGCTTGGGCAAAGAAGAGAAAAAGAAGCTCAGGATGCACTCATCAGCCTCTACGACAAGACAAAAGATAAAAGGATCAAGGGAAAGATAGTTTTTTCTCTAGGTCAGAGCCACAGCAAAGAGACTGGGGACAAACTCATCGATATCGTCAAAAAAGAAAAGGATCCAAAACTCAAAGAAAATGCCATTTTCTATCTGGGACTCAAGAGAGACGAAGAAGCTATCCTTTTTCTGATCGAATTCTATGACCAAACTGAAGATGCTAAACTCAAGGAAAAGTTATTATTTGCGCTCACCCAATCAAAAAGCCCAAAAGCTGAAGATAAACTGATTGACATCGCTAAAAAAGAAAAAGATCCGAAAATTAGAGAGAAAGTTGTCTTTTGGCTTGGGCAGATAAGAAGGGATCAAGTCCTGGATATTCTCACCGACATGTATGCTCAAACAGATAGTATAAGGCTCAAAAAACAGATTATCTTTGCTCTCTCACAGCAAATAAAAAGAGAAAGAGTTGTTCGACAAATGATAAAGATGGCTAAGGCTGAAACAAATACAGATTTAAAAAAACAATTAATTTACATGCTGAGTCAATCCAAGAGCGAAGAAGCCATGAAATTTCTCAAGGAAATTCTTGAAAAATAAGGAGTTACGGTGAGAAATGCAAAAGCATATCTTGGAGTCACTCTTACAGGATCAATTCTTTTTTTCCTGGCCTCTGTACCTCTGGCCAGTTCGTCTGTTTCTTTCCTTAAAGGAAAAGTCTATGACCTAAGCGCAGAAAATCTCAAGTTAGAACAAAAATTCGGATTGGCCACAAAGAGACATCTGGCCAATGAGAAAAGTACAGCCTATTTTACAGGATATTCCTTCATAGGCAAGAAAAATTTTCATATGGGGGAATGTTATTCGAAATCAGAGCTCTTTCAAGTCGCGGCTGAGGGGAAAGAGATTAGGTTCCACAAGAGATCTAAATATAAATCCGGAAAAATCTCTGATTCTGAAGAGGGCAGCAATCCAGTAGGTGTTCTTTTCTTGCATATCCTATCCAAGAAAAAAGGAAAGATTGTTGACACCCGATTGATTGATTTGGATAACAGGTATGAATTTGAAGATATCCCTATCTATTGGCTAGGAGAGACGGACAACAGCCAAAGCCTTTCTTTCCTTAAAAAGCAGTTTGAGGCAGAAAATCTATCCCTACAGAAAAGCTTGCTCTTCCTTATTTATTATCATGACCACCCCGGTTCCCTAGAGTTCCTCCACGAGGTCGCTTCCGGAAAATATGCGAAAAAGATAAGAAAAGAGGCAATCTTCTGGATAGGAACCGAGAAAAATGCCAAAAGTCTTGGCGTACTTAAAGAACTTTATGCCAAAGAGAAAGATTATGATTTAAAAAAACAAGTTATCTTTTCCATGCAACTCAGCCATCAAAAGGAAGCCGCGCAGGAATTGATCAAGATTGCTAGGACTGAAGAAAATCTCAATCTACGCAAAAACGCCATTTTCTGGCTAGGCCAGAAGGCCTCCCAAGAAGCCGCCAAAGCCCTCAAGGATGTGGTGGACAATGAAGCGGATCTCGATCTCAAAAAGCAGGCTGTTTTTGCCATCAGCCAGCTTCCTAAAGAAAAATCAGTCCCTATGCTTATCGAGATTGCTAAGACGAACAAAAGCCTTTCAGTCCGCAAAAACGCTATCTTTTGGCTGGGACAATCAGGAGACGAAGAAGCTCTCCAATTCTTTGAGGAAATATTGTCAGGAAAAAAACATTAAGCCCCTTCCCTTCCATTCTAAAAAGTCTATCCTTTTTTGGATCAGTCTGTAATTTATGCTGATTTATCTATCTTGTTTGCCGTTGAANNATGTGATACACTCATTTCAGGTTGTCAGAGGATGGAAATTGGGGAAAATTGTGAAGAATTTGGAGCAGGGTCAAAAAGGAAATTCCTCTATTTTAATTCCTCTCTCCTCAATTTTTTATCTGGATATGATTTCTTAGGCCAGTTGAGCTTGGGTATATTCAGCCTTTTTGCGGACCAATTTTATTTTTTTCCTAATCTTTCTGTACCATTTAAGCCCATTGCTATTTCGCGAGTGCGGCTGGTCCATGTACTAAATGGCATTTGTAACAACTTTCGTTCCCAATTCTCATGAATAATGTTTGTACTGCTTTTTGATCAATGGATGGACCACTGAGAGCCTTTCCCATCTCATCTATAAGAGCCTGAACTCTCTCATCAACGTAATAGGTCCTTTCTTCTGTGCCGTGACACTCTTCGCAAGTTTCTTTCAATGTTTGGAATCTTGCATTGAATCCTTGAAACTGTTTCTGGGCATTTTCAATCTGGCCCTGCTCAATATCTACAACAATTCCTGCGAAGCTTGCCATAAGATTTTGCGATAATCGAGCAAAATTTACTTTCTCATTAATCAGCGGGTCTTTAACTTCTATACTGGAGAAATTACCCCATTGGTATTTTTGTTGAACTTTAGCCATATTTGCGACATGACAGTCATGACATACTTTATCTACTTTTTCGTATGCCGCCATCACTTTTTGCTTGTCTCCGCTTGCTAGAGCTTTCCCAAGGTCCTCAACTGGCTCTAACGGATAGTCTTTCTCCCATTCTGGAACTAATTTTGAGACTTCTACATACTGTGCCTTGAATTTCTCATATGTGGGCTTGACATTCTGCAAATCATTCTCAAAAAGGTCAGAAACAATGCCAGCAAAGAAAGTAGCCATTCCTATCATCCTGAAGAGGTACACAGGCTCTTTTGCTTTGGGAGGATAAAAATTATCAAGGGAGCTTGGAGTTTGTGCCGTAATTTCCGTTAATGCTTCTTTTTTCAGTTCTGAACTCTCCATCTTCTTAGCTTGGAAGATATAGAACGTAAGCAAGAAAATCAGAACAATCAGGAAACCTGTCAATGGTAAAAATAATCTCTTCATAATAGACCTCCTTTCCTTATTCGGTAATTAATACCTATAGTTTTAATGCCGTGAAAAAATAATAAACTGTGTGGAGAATGCAAGGAGTGTTTTAACCTCATATTTGCTGAGATAAAATTATGTTTCCATTAATGTATGACTTCTAAAATTGTTTATCATTTATATTATTTCTATAATTTACATAGGATATATCAAAAAACATAAAAGTCAAGTGAAAAATAGCTCTCACGCCGGCTTATTACCTATGGAAAGAAGGTGAGGTCTATTTTGTCTTGGTAGAGTTTTGGCTCTTTGAGAAAAAGTGGGGTAAAAAGAGTATAGTATCCAAAGGAAATTGTTTGATAACTTATCGGAAGGTTCTTTATAATGTAAAAATCTAAAAACAAGAAAAAAATGATAAGAAGTTTTCACAAGGGAATGATGACCACACTGACGATCCTGGTGTCTTCACCAGCTTTCAGCTCAGGTCAGGATTCTGAGTCATTCCTTGAACAATTCCAGAGAAACCAGATGGATAGTTTCATCTGGCACCAGCGTGCAGATCACAGGGAAGTCACACCCTGCCTGCGGGCCATTTTTATGGGCTACATTCTGAACAGACTAACGCAGGTCAACGGTACTTTTGAGATGGATTGACTGTGGTAATCCCAAGTCTGGATTCGCCCTCATCCGGTGTCCAGATTGTGGGAAGGAGCACCTGCTGATGTTTTCCTGAGACACGCGGATTCTGTCCATCGTGTCATGCCAAGAGACGTGAGGAATGGAGTGAGTGGGTGGTTGATTTATCTATTTTATTTGCCAAAGAAGATGTCTTTTCGAATTTAATACTCTCATTTCAGCTTGTCAGAGGATGGAGATGGGGAAAATTGTGAAGAACTTGGACCAGGATTAAAAAGGAAATTTCTATATTTTAGCGATGAGGATCATTGTTCTATGAAAAATACTCTTCCTCTGTAATCAACACTTCATGCCAATCTTTTGCCCCTGGAGGTGGCGNNTATCCTTAAAAGTTACTCCATCAACTTCCGATGTCGTATCCCTCAAATGTAGCAATAAGCCTTCGAGTTGACGTCGTCCAGCAATTTCGTATTCTACATGTTTCAGGACTAACATTTTATCTTCCTTCCTGTTTATTTAAATATGAATAAATTGAGATAATAAATTTCTTACCTACAATTTCTCATACTATTTTATTCTCTTTTTCATTAAAGTTCAGCTAAAACATTTGAATGTCGTGAAATGTAATATTTAAGGATATCTTTTAATCTACTTCAAAGTAAGTCAGAATATCGTGAAATTATTGGTTTAACGCCGTTTTGTTCATTGTCTCTGCAATCCAAGCAGCATCTTCCTGGCATCCTCTGCCTCTGATAGGCTAAGAGTAATGTCTTTCCAAAGGGAGTGGAATTTCTCATAAAAAATATATTGGATTTATTTTAGTTCGAGGTGGAATGCCAATATGTTTTAGTCTTGAAATCTGTCGATCTGGAGCCCAGCCAGCCCTTTGTTATAATTAAGAGCACAATCGCTATGGCCCAATATACGATACCTCTCAGAAACATGAAGGTACCCAGTCCACCGAGTACGTCTGTCGGTGTCGGAATGAAGCTGTCGATCACGTTTGTACCGCCGTGAAAAAGCATCACCGGGATTACGCTACCTCGCGATTTGAAATACAACCAATTGAGGATGAAAGTCAGCCCCACCACGTTGAACAAGTACAATTCGAACGACGTATCGTAGTAGTTCATGAGCGGCAAGTGCCACGCTGCATGAATCGTACCCAGTATTATGCTGGCTAATGCCGGATGGAACCACTGGAGCAGCGCCGGCAGAGCAAATCCCCGCCATCCAGGTTCCTCGTTACCTCCTGTCAACGCAGCCGTCGGCAGCAGGTAGAAAAGATAAAGGTACCACGGTATTGCATCTGAGAAGTCGGGTATTCCGCCCAGGACATTGTAAAGAACATAATGCAGCGCTCCGACTCCGATCGGCAGGACGAAAGCGCCGGCCAAATACAGAACAGCAGGTATGCGCAACCGGAAAACCGACCCTAACCACCAGAGAAGCACAGACCGTCCCTGACATGTCCAAACAACTATTATGGCCGAAAAAAACGGCCCAAAGGCCGCCAGCATAAAAAACGGGGTTAGTCGGCCTATAGGCACCGACGCCAACGCCGGAATCAACACAATCCAAGTACTCGCAAACGCCAATATAAAGAACAGCATGGTCATCCCGGGAGTGAACCGGATCTGCTGATGTGTGGTTTTAGACATTTTCTTGCTCTCTATTTTATGTAAATTATTTAACGATTCAATAGGCACACACGTCGACATCCCTTCTGGCTTCAAATAATTTGTTTTTTCAGAGAAAAAATTCACATCGTAGTGCCTCTCTGCATTTCGATGACAAATATTTTCATTCCGGTAAGTTACCAAGCCAGGACTCTTCTTAGCATCCTCGACTTCAGGGAGACCAGGATCAGCGTCCTCCAAAAGTGGAGAAATTTCTCATAATGCTCTATGGCTTTGCCT
>JABAOF010001378.1_pt4 | contig 12135 bp, 12 predicted proteins | sample 7062171 | NCBI WGS metagenome assembly JABAOF01 (sample SAMN14538628, study PRJNA623070) | marine sediment metagenome | biome: marine biome [ENVO:00000428]; feature: marine pelagic biome [ENVO:01000023]; material: deep marine sediment [ENVO:00002113] | place: India: Gulf of Khambhat ... | reverse complement strand
CGTTTCAGCAATCTGTACGCGTCCACGAGCGATGCGATTCGGTGGTGGAATATCTTGTTACCCGCCAGTGGTTTATCCGCATTCTCGATTTTAAAAATGATTTTCTCGAGGTGGGAGAACAGATCCGCTGGCACCCTGCTCACATGAAGATGAGGTACCTGGATTGGGTTCAGAACCTGCGTTGGGATTGGTGTATTTCCCGACAGCGTTTCTTCGGAGTGCCATTTCCGGTTTGGTATTGCCGGAGGTGCGGTGAGGTGATGCTTGCTAAAGTGGAAAATCTACCCGTGGATCCGTTGGAGAATCGACCTGTAGGGACATGTGCATGTGGAAGTAATGATTTCTCGCCGGAAGAAGACGTTATGGACACTTGGGCAACATCCTCACTCACACCGCAGATCGTCGAAGCGTCCCTCGCTCACAGCCATCCCGAGAGTTCGCTCATTCCGATGTCGATGCGCCCCCAAGCATACGAGATCATTCGCACATGGGCTTTCTATACGATCGTGAAATCCCATCACCACTTCGGTACACGGCCTTGGGAAAACGTTGTCATCTCGGGTTTGGGCCTCTCTCCAGGGGGAACCGGGAAGATCAGTAAGAGCCGCGGTGGCGGACCGTTACTACCAATGGAGGCGATCGGACGATATTCTGCCGACGCAGCTCGCTATTGGGCGGCTAGCACTGGATTGGGAAAGGATTCCATCATCCGCGAGGAGAAAATCCAAGACGGAGCCCGTCTGGTTACGAAGCTTTGGAACGTTGCACGTTTCAGCCAACAATTTCTTCGTGATTATCGACCTCCTTCGAAAACTCCGTTCCTCACGCCAGCTGACCGTTGGATCCTGACAAGGACACTAGATACCGTCATCGCAGCGACGAAGGCGTGGGATCTATACGACTACCTGACTGCCAAGAACGAAACGGAAGCCTTTTTTTGGGGGGATTTGGCGGATAACTACCTGGAATGGGTGAAACTACGCTTATATTCGGAAACCGACACGACTCGAGAAGGCGCTCGCTATGCGCTCTATCATGCCTTTTATACCGTTGTGAAGCTCTTCGCACCCATCCTCCCTTTTGTAACAGAGGAGATCTACCACAGTCTCTTCGCAGACGAAAGGGAAGCTTCGATCCATCGATCGCATTGGCCGCAAGGTGATCCAAAGTGGCACGACGAAAAGGCCAGTCTCGTAGGTGATGCGCTGCTGGCAATCATCACCGCCACCCGTCGCTTAAAAAGCCAAAGGCGGCTTTCTCTGGCTACGGAAATCGTGCGCTTTCAAATCGTTGTCCAGGATCCTGATCTAGAACGCGAGCTACGCAAGGCACGTGGAGATCTAAAAGGTGCAACAAGATCGACGGACGTCGAGTTCGTGAAACGCATCGACCCTGAGCTGAATACCTTCCACGTCAACGAGGAAATGAAACTCGGGATCTTAATAAGACAACAGACCTGAACACCCAGTTTTCAAACTCGAATCGCTGAAGGAGTGTCTTGAATGGGTATCTACGACCTTCCAAAGTCTTACAGCTTCAAGAGCGTTGAAGAACGTCTTTACAAATGGTGGGAATCGAGTGGTTACTTCAGGCCCCAAATCGATCTCGAGAGAAGACCATATGTTATCTCGATTCCACCCCCAAATGTAACCGGCGAACTTCACCTAGGTCACGCCATGTTCGTGGCCATGGAAGACATGATGATTCGCCACAGTCGCATGAAAGGCGTGCCCACGCTCTGGGTGCCGGGATCGGATCACGCCGGTATCGCCACGCAACTCCAAGTTGAGAAACAACTCGAAATTGAGGGCACAAGCAGGGAAGAATTGGGGCGAGAGGCCTTCATCGAGCGAACGTGGGCTTGGAAGAGGAAATACGGTGGCATCATTACAGAGCAATTGAGACGTCTCGGCGCATCTTGCGATTGGGAACGTGAACGATTCACATTGGATGAGGGTCTCTCAAGGGCTGTCCGGGAAGCCTTCGTTCGTCTATATGAAAGGGGTTTGATCTACAGGGGGACGTATTTGATCAACTGGTCGCCCGGGTTGCAGACGGCGGTCAGTGACCTAGAAGTGGAATATGCTGAGGAAGAGGGGACGCTCTATTACTTCAACTACCCTGTAGAGAACTCGGATGAGCACATCCCAGTGGCTACGACGCGACCCGAGACCATCCTGGCCGATACCGCGGTGGCCATCCATCCTGATGACGACCGCTATAGGCACCTCGTCGGAGGGCGTTGCCTCGTGCCCATCCTAAATCGCCCGATACCGATCATCGAGGACAGTTACGTCGACCTCGAGTTCGGCACGGGTGCGCTTAAGATTACTCCAGGGCATGATCAGAACGATTACGAAATCGGACAGCGTCATGGTTTGGAGGTGGTGAACGTGCTGGAGCCGGATGCCACAATGAACGCCAATGCCGGTCCGTACGCGGGGATGGATCGGTACGCTTGCCGAGATCAGCTCTGGTCGGATATGGAGCGGGCTGGACTCACGATCAAAACCGAGCCCTATCTCATGCAAGTCCCCAGGACACAACGTGGGGGTGAAGTGGTTGAGCCAATGGTCTCGACCCAGTGGTTTGTACGCATGCAACCCTTGGCAGAACATGGACTTCGTACAGTGCGTCAAGGGAACATTCGCATCGTGCCTGACCGGTTCACCAAGGTCTATTTCAATTGGCTCGAAAATATTCGCGATTGGTGTATCTCCCGACAATTATGGTGGGGCCATCGTATCCCTGCATGGTATTGTGGAGAATGCGAGCAAATCACCGTTGCTCGAGAAGACCCTGATCGCTGTTCGCATTGTGACTCTGAGAATATCCAGCAGGACCCAGATGTTCTCGACACGTGGTTTTCCTCTAGCCTTTGGCCATTCTCAACGTTGGGATGGCCGGATGAGACAGAAGACTATGCCTACTTTTACCCGACAACGATGATGGAGACCGGCTACGACATCCTCTTTTTCTGGGTAGCGCGCATGATCATGATGGGGTTGGAATTTACGGAAGAAGCACCGTTCGAAGTCGTGTACTTGCATGGTCTGGTGCGAGATGAACATGGGCGTAAGATGAGCAAGACTTTGGGCAACGTGATTGATCCTCTTGATGTCATGGACGAGTTCGGAACGGATGCACTACGTTTTACCTTGCTAACGGGCTCAACGCCCGGGAATGACATGAACCTCAGCCTGCAAAGAGTGGAAGGCAACCGTAATTTCGCCAACAAGATATGGAATGCAGGTAGACTGGTGCTTATGGCATTAAAAAAGTCACCCTCGAGCTTGGAAGAAGAGATCCAACCGACGGCAGCCGACCGCTGGATAACAAGCCGCTTGAATGCGTTGATACGGGATGTGGATCGTCTATTCGAGGCCCATCAATATGGTGAAGCAGGGAGGCAGGTCTATGATTTCTTCTGGGGCGAATATGCGGATTGGTATCTCGAAATCTCCAAGCTTCAAATGCGTGAGAGTAGCGACCGAGCGTGGCATACTGCGAAGACCATGGTAGATATTTTGGACGCTTGTTTGCGTCTGCTCCATCCTTTCACACCATATGTGACAGAAGAACTCTGGGGAAGACTGAAAAGTGCTTGCCAAGCACATGGTGCGGGCTTCGAACCATCGGGTGGCTGGGAAGACGCATTGATTGTTGCGCGCTGGCCCAGTGCTGAGATGTTGACCGAATCTGATGAAAAGCTAGTCGCTCAATTTGGTCAGATCATGGAATTGGTGCGTGCGATTCGAAATATCCGCGCCGAAAAGAACGTCGACCCTGCCAGGCGTATTCCAGCGATCTTCATCGGTGGGACGATGACCGTTTTTCTCGAACAACAGCGTAATACCATTTGTTCGATGGCGAAATTGGATTCTGATGACACGGAAATCCATGAGTCGCTGGATGCACCACCCTCAAACGCGGTTTCGCTCGTTGTTGGATCCATCGAAGCTTATCTGCCGCTCGCGGGGATGGTTGACTCATCTGTGGAGAGGGAGCGATTGTCGAAGGAGCTGGAAGAGCTTAATACGCACATTGAGCGGTTGGAAACGCTTCTTGCTGGGCCTTTCTCCGAACGTGCACCCAAGGAAGTGGTGGAAAAGGAGAAGGAGAAGCTACATTCGTTACGCGACGCTGCGGAGAAGATAGCCAGCCAAATCAGACTGCTTCATTGAATACTTCGGAAGTCCAAAGGACTTCCGAAGTATTTGATGATTGGAGGTTTCATATGCCAGGGGTAATCGATCCGGAAACGCTCTACGTCGATGATTTGCCTGGCATCTGGACGCCTATACAATGGGAACTGTCCGAGGATGAGCGTCGCAAGGAACTCGAAGATCAAGCGACGGCGAGCCTGTTGTGGGCCGTAGATGTCCCTGAAACGATCCTCCGGCTCCTGCTCTCGGAGTGCGAGATCGAGCGAACATACGATCCGCCTGAAGGCTTTGATGTGGAGTCGCAGGGAGAGTGGGATTCCAGCTTGATCACGTTCAAGTTCAGGCGAAAGATAAAACTTGTGGGGGTGAAGCGGGAGCCAAATCACCTGAGCGTCGAGTACGATTTCGGTGATTTTGGGTCTTGGATTTTCGAAATTGGTCCAGAGAGAGTCGTGATTGAGCGTATCTAAGGGTACGGAGTTCGGGAATGGGCAAGGTTCATGAGGGATCCAAGACACCTTCTTTACCTTTCGCTTGGATCACTCCGGGTCTAATCTATATTGTTTTCCTCGATGTGGTAACGATTGCAGGATTAGGGGATCTATTCAGGCCGCTGATTCTTCCGTGGAACCTGATCATCGCGCTTCTTCCTTGGGTAACTGTGCTCGTGTTGCGTTGCCGGAATTCCGTCTTGGGATTCAATCGCCGCTTGGCACTCTATTCACTTGGGTGGGGAGTGCTAATGGGCGCGGTGTGGCGCGGGTTGAGCCTGGGCTTCAATGCCCTGGTGCAAGGCGGGTGGACGCGACTCGGATGGGGGATTATTACTTGGTTGGGGGCAATAATCTTGATCCCTATTGTAGAAGAAACCTTTTTCCGTGGCTATTTATGCCGGGCATTGGTGGAGAAAATTGGATCGTGGCCCGGGATTCTCCTCCAGGCATTACTCTTCAGCTTTCACCCCGGTCATTGGGTTCAGGGATGGCCACACCTTATGAGCATCTTTGCATTCGGTATTCTGGCAGGTTGGTTAATCGATCGTTTTGGGTCTATTTGGGCCCCAATCGGGGCACATGCCTTCGCTAACGTGTTACCTGAAATCATGCGCTCGTTGATCTGAATGCGACCCGGTTTGTATGTTATTTAAGTCTCACAAGAAAAGCCTCGCGTGATCCCTGATACGATCCATTCTCTGGGAATCTTGAGTCGTGTGATCGACCGGTAGGGCTGTGATATACTCGTTTCCTTGGAGGCCGAATGCGTCGCGGTGGGCCCAACTTTTTGCGCTGGATTTCTATCGGGCTACTTTTAGGAGCCGTCGCGCTGTTCTTCTATGAATTGGTCGCCTTTAGTCGTCAGCGCGCCCGCCTACCGGAAGGGCTTTCGATCGGCGGCGTGCCCGTTGGTGGCTTGACCCAGACGGCAGCGATCGAGCGCCTGCTGCAGACATATAGCACACCGGTTGAAGTCCATTATGATGACCAGATCATTCTAATCGCACCCTCTAGCGTTGGATTCCGAACCGATACGGAGGTTATGCTAGCAGCAGCTGAGTCAGTTCGGACCGGGGATGACTTCTGGTCTGGATTCTGGGATTTCTTGTGGCATCGTCCGGGAGAGAACGTCAGCATTCCATTGAGGGCGGAGTATTCCATGGCACAGCTCGAGAGTTTGTTGGAGGACATTGCTAAACGATACGATCAACCCCCAGTGCTTGCAGAACCCCATCCTGGTACGCCTAATTTCAAGCCAGGCAGACCGGGGAGGGTGCTAGACGTATCGCGGGCTGAGACCTTGATCGGAGAGATCTTACAGATTCCCAGTAACCGTGTGGTCAACCTTCCTATCATTGAGGACGTCCCACCTCGACCTACGTTAGCCACGCTCGAGGTGCTCATCAAACAGATCGTTGACATCTCCGGTTTCGATGGACTCACAGTCTTCTACCTAGTTAATCTAAGGACCGGGGAAGAACTACATTTTGCTAATCTCAACGGGCAAGAAATGTCTACGGATCCTGACATCGCATTCGGAGCCGCATCGATCATCAAGATCGGCATTATGACCTCCTTCTTTCGCCATTTCGACGAACCCTTCGATGCAGAGACTGAAGACAGGTTATTCGACATGATCACCAGGTCGGGCAATGAGTCCTCTGACTGGGTGATGGATAAGATAGGTGGCGAGTTGGGACCACTCGAGGTGACAGAAACTCTCCAAGAATTGGGATTGGAGAGCACGTTTACTGCGGGCTACTACTATCTCGGCGCGCCGCTTCTGCGTTCTTTCATCACACCCGCCAATCAGCGCACAGACATCAACACACGCCCGGATATCTACACTCAGACAACACCATCCGATATCGGGATGCTATTGACGGACATTTATCATTGCGAGAACGGTGGAGGCACGCTCCTGGCGGTTTTTCCTGAAGAAATCTCCCCTCAGGAATGCCGGCGCATGCTGGATCTGCTCTCACAGAATAAGTTGGGTAGCTTGATCGAGGCCGGTGTGCCAGAGGGCACACGTGTGGCCCACAAACACGGCTGGCCGAGTTCACCCTTCGATATGATTGGCGACGTTGGGGTCGTCTTTACACCGGGTGGTGATTACGTCTTTTCGCTATTCCTCTTCAACGAGCTCGAGATGATTTGGGAGCCCACATCGAAGATGTTCGCCGACATCTCACGCGCAGCATACAATTATTTCAACCCTCCAGTGGAATGAAATCTTCATATTATTGACATAATCGCATCTATCGAGAAACTTCTCGCTATATGTGTTATCCAGATCATGGTGTCTATAACTGTACCTAAATGATGCGCCTCTCCACCTGACTGGGGAGAGGCACATGGGTGCTAGCTTGACCTCGTTTTTCCCAAATACTTATTAGTCGTATTCCTCTTCGAAATCGAAATCCTCGTCGTACTCAAATTCATCCTCGTCGTAGGCCCAATCCAGTTCGATCGGGGAAAGACTAGCGACCATTAGGTACGCTCCGCATTGAGAACAAGTAATTTTCTGTCCTTCCTTCGGACTGTTTCCGACGTAGATTTTTGAATCGCATTCTGGGCAAAATGCATCCGTCATTACGACCCTCCTGATATACTTCAAGATTCGCACGCATCATACGAAGAAGGTGTGGTGATTGTGTCTAGCAAATGTGGGAAATGAGTATAAGAACGCAACAACTCGTATCAATTTCGTTGATTCTGACGATCAAAGATCAAATAGATATCCAACACCAGGAATGGTGTGAATGAACGAAGGGTTGGTTGAATCAGCTTCGATCTTTGCTCGCAATCGACTGATGAGTCCACGGACAAGTTCACGATTCCCTTTTTCGCCATATCCCCAGACTCTCTCAACTAGTACGTCTGATGGAATAGCGATGCCTCGGTTCGTCATCAAGACATAGAGCAATTGAAACTCAAGTTGTGTAAGTCGCTGTGGAGATTTTCCTTCTACACGAACTACTCGTGTGGAAGGATTCAATGCGATCACACCAAGATCTAGTGTAGGAATTGCGAGAAGTGGGATTGTGCGTGCCCGTCGTAATAATGCATGACAATAAGAAGACAGTAAGCCTGGACCCACTGGTAGTGATAAGACTAAATCCGCGCCAACTGCCAAAAACTCGACAACTTCCTTTTCTGTAGAGATGTCTCCGAGGACAATAATTGGAACCTCGCTTACTCCTCGTATGGCTTTTATCCCGGACATCATCTCTTCAATGTTTGTGGCTACAATAACGATGAGCGCTGCCGGGTGTTCGGACCAGGCATCAATCACAGGTGTGAGATCCATCTTCTGACTGACGTTCAAGCCAGCCTGTCGTAGGACATAAGCGAGGAATTCGCGTTCTTGAGGATCTTGATCGATGATGAGAGTTTCCATCCGCTTTCTTCAATCTATGGTTATGCTGTACTCGGCATAACCGTCTCATTTGTCGCGAGCCTATAAGCTGCGATTTCAGATATTTCTTGTTCTGGAAATCTTTGGAATCCACCGGGGTACACTTGAACAATACTCCTCGTATGCTTTTCCAAATGTCTTCCCTAACCTCGGCTCTTCGTAAAGTACGACAAAAAGGTGGAATGCGAAGAAGACTACGGTGGTATAAGCAATCAGGCTCATCTTCTCGAAAAGCAGCAGCTCCCCAATTAAAACAGATATGACACCAACATACATAGGATTTCGTACAAAGCGATAAAGCCCGTCCACGACAAGGATTTGGGGGGGATCGATTGGCGCAGGAGTTCCACCACCTTTCCGCACAAAGTCTGAAACAGTCCAAGCGTAGAAGAGGATTCCAATCAGTATCGGGACCAGCCCCAGCCAACGATAGACTCCCAGGGTGAGATTCATGTCGCTGCTGGCCCATCGAATGAGACTATAAGGAGCGAGAATGGTTACACTACCAGGGGCGAGAAGTGTAAATAAGATCGTGCCTATCCAAGCTCGTGTATGGGTTCCCATCCTTGGATCCTTTTATGCCTCGAGGTAGGATTTTCGCGAGGTTATTCATTGAAGCTTCACTGAGTTTCCCAAGCAAAACCTGGTTCACGGTGCATTATTGATCAAATCGTTAGACCTTGGATAGCGCCGTTTAAAAAGGCAAAACCTAAGTAAAGCATGAACCCACCTGTGAGAAGGATCAGAATTCGGTATCGTCGATCCGTCAGCCAGCGTCGACCTGCGCTCGTGGTGGCGGCAAGTGCTGTATCCCAGACGAAATCGGCGCTGATGTGGCCCAGGTAAAAAACGGCGATTGCATTTGGGCTGATGGCTTGCGCCTGCGCCAAGTATCCAGCTGCAACGGTCACCCACCACGTGTACCAGAAAGGATTCGAGAGGGTCGTCAACATTCCAAGTAGTATGAGGGAGAATGTCGATCGCGATGGAACAGCACCATCAGCTCTTGGCAGTTGAATCGTAGCTTTCCATGAACCAATCACGTAACTAGCGCCGATCCATATTAGGACAGCGCCGCCACAGACGGCGATGATCGTGCGCACGGTTGGGCTCGCCATACTGGCTGAGAGACCGAGACTGAGGAAGATAACAATGATCAGTTCTAAGAACGTATGCCCCGACGCTACGAGCGGTCCTACACGCCAGCCATGCCTGGGCGCCTCGGTGACGATCGCGGCAGACACCGGACCTGGTGACACCACTGCTCCGAAGGAGACGACGAAAGAGAATTGGAAGATAGCGAGTAAGCTGTCGCCGGCCACAAAATTTCCACCTGTTCGTGAAACGTACAGAATTGTAGTCTAATCTGGGGGGAAAATGCAGCTTCAGGGAGGAGAATCTCCTAGGTTCATGGAACTTGGTGCTTCAGTAAACCTTTCGGTGTGTGGCAGTTCATCGTAGAACAGCTCTCGCTACGCGGGCATACGAGCTCACTTCAACCTTGGTGCGATCAATCGAATCGGGGGGATCCTGGGTGACTCATCTCTTCACAAATCGTTTGAGGTCGGGAAAGACAAGGTTATTGAAGTCATCACGATTGAGGGTGGCACGATTTACGGCCTCGAAATTGCGATGTACCTCACGGAGGGCGCGCACTTGCCAGGCGGGAGGGGATTGCGAAAACACACCCAGACAGACCGTGCTGCGACCAGGGATGAGGAGCAGCGCGGATCCGTCATCGATTTGTGTTGCGAACATGCGTGAAGAACTGGAATCTGTTTCCGGTCTGCCGAAGGTGCCTAATAGCGTCATTGCCTCTTCGGCCGAGGGGGGCATTTCCCCCTCAACGAAGATTCGTTCTCGGGATTTGACTTCATAGAAACCGACGGAGCGACAAGCGGCTTCGTTTAATTGCATGAGGAAGCTCGTTTTTCCCTCTTCCAATACGACTTGCCAACGGTCACTCTCCGGATGCATCTTGCCCATTCGCAGCGCCACCTCACGTTGTTGCAGGTAGTGGCGACGGACTGCTCGGTACTGCGAAGCATTGATCCGGCCCTGTTGAAAATCCTGCTCCAGTCGTGTGATCTTATGATCGAGGGCGTCCAAACGTTGTTTGAGATCCGGAGGAATGTCCGTATCCGAGAAAGTCACTTCCTCGATGGTTTCTTTGGTCAAAGATCCTGTGGGGATGACCTCGGGTACCAGTGGAGCGCTAGGAGGAGGTTGTTCCTCTAAGAATGGGGCCGGCTGCTGACCTTCCAACCCCGCAACCCGCTGCTCCCATTCACGGAGTAGCTCACGAGCGGCTCTTAGTTGCCCTTCGCTGATGGAGCCATCACAAAATGCGATCGCGGCGGAGAGGAAGCGATCGCGAGCTTTCTCGAGCCAACCCAACGCGGCGTCGTATTCCGAATTGATCTCCGCTGGCCGGGTTTTTTGAGAATCCATATCGGTCCGTGGCGCCTTCTGCGTCATGGCGCCGGTAATAGTATCTGAAGCGCCTCCCATACGCAACCATGATAGCATGTGGGGAAATCCCCTAGTCAGATGACGTCGGTACCATGCAAGTTCAAGCTCGCATGACGGCTTTGGCCGACTGAGGTATACTCAAGCCTATATTTTCGTCTCCTGCACGAGGCGGTTTTCTCGATGGAGCTGTTGAAAGGATGAATCGATTTATGCGAGTTCCGAGAAGCGTCCTCGTGCTGTTGATATTCGCCGCAAACCTTCTTTGGGCATGTGAAGCAGGTGGAGGATTTGGGTCGACGCCGACGCGTTCGAGCGAGAATGTTATTAGCACAGCGCAGGCTTTTGCCGAGCTAACCCGTGCAGCGACGGTTCAGACCATACCTCCGACCCCCGTCCCACCCTCCGCGACGCCTTTGCCAAACACAGAAACCCCCACACCATCGCCCACATCGGGCCCACCCTTCGTGACCGCCAATTACAACGCCCGGGTCAGGGTAGGGCCTGATGAGACCTATTCTTTCATCGATATTTTCCTCGAAGGTCAACGAGGCAGGGTTGTAGGGCGGTATGAAAATCCTGACTACAACCCGCCTACGTGGTGGTACATCCGGCGGATCGGGGAAGGAAAAGACGGATGGATTTGGGGTGGCGCGGTAACGCTGTCCGGTGACGCTAGCCAGGTGCCAGTCTTCCAGGTATCCCCAACGCCTGATGACGAGTGATGCGATCACTGTTTGGGAAAGTGCGTTGTAAATTGAGCTCAGCCTCCGAATCGAATCCCCTGAGCGAGGGGGAGATCTGTGGACCAGTTGATAGTATTCGTCTGTCGCCTCATGTAGGCCTTCCACGCGTCGGAACCAGATTCACGCCCACCTCCCGTTTCCTTCTCCCCGCCAAAGGCTCCGCCAATTTCTGCACCTGACGTTCCGATGTTCACATTTGCGATCCCACAATCAGATCCGTGACAAGAAAGAAAAGTCTCTGCAGTCCGCATGCTATCCGTGAAGATGGCGCTCGACAAACCTTGTGGAACTCCGTTGTGTATGTTCATCGCTTCCTTGATCGTCCCGTATTCTAAAAGGTAGAGGATCGGCGCGAAGGTTTCCATTCTAACGATTTCAGTTTGCGTCGGCATCCTAACGATCGTGGGTTCAACGAAATTCGGTCCTAAAGACGACAATCGCCTTCCTCCGACCACGATTTCGCCGCCATCCCTCTGTGCCTTTTCTAAAGCTGCAAACATCTCTTCTACGGCTTTTGTTTCTACTAAAGGACCCATTAAGGTGTCCTCAGCGAGCGGATCGCCAATCCTGATCTGACGATAAGCTTCGATCAGTCGTTTAGTCAACTCCTGCGAAATCTCGCGATCTACGATGATGCGGCGGGTTGTTGTGCAGCGTTGCCCGGCTGTCCCCACTGCACCAAAGAGGATCGCCCGTACCGCTAAGTCGAGATCAGCGTCCTTGGCGACGATGATTGCGTTGTTGCCACCGAGTTCGAGGATTGTACGACCGAAACGTCGTGCTACGCTTTCTGATACACGCCGTCCGATGTGGGTTGATCCGGTGAATGAGATGAGCGG
>JABAOF010004497.1_pt1 | contig 12138 bp, 8 predicted proteins | sample 7062171 | NCBI WGS metagenome assembly JABAOF01 (sample SAMN14538628, study PRJNA623070) | marine sediment metagenome | biome: marine biome [ENVO:00000428]; feature: marine pelagic biome [ENVO:01000023]; material: deep marine sediment [ENVO:00002113] | place: India: Gulf of Khambhat ... | reverse complement strand
GGTGTTTCCGAAAGGGATAACGTAGTCTCCATGTAGGGGCGCACGGCCGTGCGCCCTTACACAGTTTTTCATCTTCAGGTCGATCTACAAAGAAGAAACGTGACCAACGCTTGACCCGATCAGATTAGTCCTCTGCAGCCAACACCTCGAACTGAATGGTCTCGCTGACGACCGTTCGACCCGTCTCGGATACACCCTCCGCCCACGCACGATGCGTTCCCACACGGAGCGGCCACCAAGCAAGGTAGGGCGGCTCTCTGAAGGTGGCAATCGCCTCCCCATCCACCCACAAAGTGACCTCCAGCATCTCTCCGCTGCCAACGGCTTCGAAGCGCAACCGCTGAGCGTCTCGGGGTTGGGCTGCAGAGAGTTGGAACACAGAACTACCATCGGGAGCGACCAAGCGCAGAATGTCTGGGCGACTCCCCTCCATTCGAACCACCGCCTCCTGCTCGCAATTAAGGTCAGTGAGAAGTGTGATGCCATGCGTCCTCGCCCAAGGGTGGGCTTTTACGGGCAGATCCAGGACCAGACGTTCAGCACGCCTCTCCTGAGGCGTCGAAGCTGTGGCGGCGCAACCACTTTCGAGATCGACAACCACCTCACGAAAAACGTCATCACGCTGCGTCGGCTCGGTCCCCTGAATAAACCACTCATCCCGAGTGTAGGTGCATGCGTCGCTGGGCAACAAGCCCGACAGGGCGCATACCTCGACTTGGACGATCCCCTTGGGACGCTTAAAATTCGTCTGCGGCTCGCCGACGAGCAAAGTTCGCATGAACTGATGCCATATCGGTCCGGCGCCGCTCAACCCAGTCACACCAAGCATGGCCTGATTATCTGCGTTGCCAACCCATACACCCACAACCAGCTCGGGCGTATATCCGATCGTCCAGTTATCACGGTAATCCGTCGTTGTCCCCGTTTTGACTGCTGCCGGTCGGTCGATTTGCAACACGCTGTTGGCCCCAAAACCGAGTGAGCGGGCATCGTCATCGGCGAGGATGTCTGTGATCAACCAGACAACGCGAGGATCAAGGACTTGATTGTGTTCAGGTGACTCGCGCGTGTACAGAACGTGCCCTTGTGCATCCTGTATCTCCAGGATCGCAGTCGGGGAGACTTGATATCCACCATTGGCGAAGGCTCCGTAAGCGGCCACGAGCTCGAGCAAACGCACTTCTCCGCCTCCCAGCGCGAGCGAGAGATCGTAGCGGTCGGGATCCCTGAAAGTCGTTATGCCCAGATCGGCGGCCAATGCAAACAATGCTTCCAGACCGAATGTATCAAGCGCCTGTACCGCAGGGATGTTCAATGAGGATCCCAGGGCTTGCCTCAGCGTCACGGGACCGTGTTCCTGCAGATCGAAATTGACTGGTGCATACGCCTGCCCTTCGTGTGTCACAAAAGCCGTGTGAACGTCAAGGATCATCGTCGCTGCGGTCCAGGGATCGTCGCCTTTCGGGTCTATTGCCGTTGCATAGACAAGTGGTTTGAGCGCCGAGCCGGGTTGACGGGGTGCGCGCGCCATGTCAATCGCACCGTCTATGGTGGGGTCGAAATAGCCAGGACTGCCCACTATGCTCAAAATCTCACCCGAGTGCGGATCCAACGCCGCCAAGGCCGCGTTTCGGACACGTCTTCCCTGGCTGTCGATCGCGGGTTGATTGAGCCGTTCCAACTGACGGGCGATAATACGCTCAGCATGGTGCTGCCAATCGAGATCGAGTGTCGTGCGCACGGTAAGACCACCGCCGCGATAAAGGGTTTCCGTCGACACAAGCTGCTCAAGTTGCTCGCGAACCATGACGACGAAGTGCGGGGCCTCAATAGGGTAGGGAGTTGCGGCAAAAACCAGTTTTTCTCGAACCGCCAACTCTTTCTCTTCTGTTGTGACCAAGCCCTGTTTCTCCATCAGATCGAGGACGACAACCTGACGTGCTTTGGCTTCCTTTGGGTTGCTTAGAGGGTTGTAAAGTGAAGGTGCTTGTAGCAACCCGGCTATCAGCGCGCTCTCGGCGAGGTCCAATCGTGACGCCGGCTTGCCGAAGTACGTTTGCGCGGCCGCCTCGACCCCGTATGCCAGTGCCCCGAAGTACATGTGGTTGAGATACAAGGCCAGGATTTCGTCCTTGCTCAGTTCATGCGCCAAACGCCAGGCTAGCAAGCTCTCACGCAGCTTGCGGCGTAGCGTGCGTTGTTGGCGCTCTCCGGCCTCGAGCATCAAATTCCGTGCAACCTGCTGCGTGATCGTACTTCCGCCCGCCAGTGTTTCCCCTCCACGGAGGTTGATCCAGAGTGCGCGCACAATGCCGCGCGGGTCAACACCTGGATTTTTATAAAAGCTGCTGTCCTCCGTCGCGATCGTGGCGTTTATTAGAGGCTCTGAAATCATCTCTAAAGTCACAATAGTATGTCGTCCACTTTCCTCTGCGATCACCTCGTAAAGTAAGCGGCCGTGACGATCAACAATGCGGATGCTAGGCACGCGCGGTCCTTGTGAGAGGGCATCCATCGTAGGCAAGTCAACCAAGAGCCAAGTTGCGAGCACGATACCAACGATGGCGATGGTCGCGAGCGAAATAAGCGAGTAGAGTAAAGGACGTTTCAACTTCATGCGGACCGGTTAACTGCGAAGTCAATGCCTGCGGATGGTGTCAAGCGCAAGATTAACACAGAATCCGCCCTCCCGCATGCCAACGACGCGACGGGAACATACGGGTACAATTGGCTGGTGGCGAAAACTCGGAACCCCTAGCCAGATCGAGATAATCACCCCACGATGACGGGAAACCCGACGATGATCAACCCATCCGGCCAGCAGGTGCGATCCTATCTCGCCCTTGGTAGTGGCGTCTTATGTCTCGGGTTTTCAGCAATATTCATACGTTGGGCAGGTGCACCTGGTGCCGTGGCGAGCTTCTACCGGGTGGGCATCGCTGCGGTCGCTATGGCCATACCTTTTTACCGACGAACCCGCCGGAATGGGAGACTACCACAACGGGAAGTGCGTATCGCCCTCCTCGGCGGTGTTTTATTCGCTGCCGATCTTGCCCTGTGGGCAACCGGCGTCATGCTTAGCGGCGCTACCAATCCCACCTTGCTGGCGAACACGGCTCCCCTCTGGGTGGGGGTGGGTGCCTTCCTATTCTTTCGGGAACGACGCGACACCAAGTTCTGGGGGGGGCTCGTCTTAGCCATGATAGGCGCCGTCGTGGTCCTGGGTCTCGATGCCATTCGCGCGACCTCGCTCGGTCTGGGCACCTTGTTCGGTCTTCTGGCCGGTTTTTTCTACGGAAGCTATATCCTCGTCACCCAGCGCGCCCGAGAGCGACTTGATTCGCTAAGTTCCTTCTGGCTCTCGGCCATCAGCTCTTCGATGGCACTCTTGGCGTTGGTGCTCGCACTGCGCCAACCACTATTCGGATATTCCAAACTCACCTACCTCAATTTCCTTGGGATGGGATTGGTGTCGCAGGTGCTAGGTTACTTAGCCATCAATTACGCACTTGGGCATCTTCCCGCTACGCTGGTATCGCCCACGTTGTTGGGCCAACCGGTTATCACCGCCATCTTGGCGGGGGCATTGCTTGGGGAAACGCTAGACATCTGGCAGGTTGCTGGAGGTCTGGCGGTGCTCCTTGGCGTCTATCTGGTGCACACCAGTCGTGCAGACCCTCGTCTCCCAAGGCCAACCTAGTTATCCCGAGAGACAATTAACCGTGCGATCTGCCGGTCGACCTTGCCCATTGGGTAATCGCTCAGACTCTGGAGCTCAACCCAGCGAACGTCACTGTGCTCAAGCGCCTGCGGCTCACCCGAAAGGATGCGGCATTCGAAGGTATGCAACGTGATCCGAAAATGAGTGTACGCGTGGTTAAAAACGCCTAGAGAATTACCGGGCTCTACCACAATTCCCAACTCCTCCACCAACTCCCTACGAAGACACGCCTTCAGCGATTCACCGGACTCTTGTGTCCCACCCGGGAATTCCCACAATCCTCCCAACAGTTCCCCCTCTGGACGGCGACAGATCAGGACCTTCCCCTCTCGCCACAGCACACCAGCGGTAACTGTGCGGTGAGGGATCGAGCGGCGCGGCGTGCGCACTGGGCGTGCCGCTTGAACGCCACGTTGAAAGCTAAGACAGGCTGTGGCGATGGGGCAAGATGCACATACGGGTGAACGTGGTGTACACAGGGTTGCACCTAGATCCATCAGCGCTTGGTTGAAGGCGGAAGCGCGACCACTGGGAAGCGCGTCAAGCGCCCACGTGACCAGGCTTCGCTCACCCTCCGCTGTACGAGGATCGACTTCTAAATCGCCCAGACGCGATAGAACTCTGCGCAAGTTACCATCCAATGGCACAACGTCTTGATTGAACGCGATCGCAGATATAGCCGCCGCCGTATATTTTCCAATCCCAGGCAACCGCACTAGTTCGTCGACGCTACAGGGTAATTCACCATCAAATTTCGCCACGACTTCTTGCGCCGCCTGATGCAAGTGATGCGCTCGGCGGTAATAACCCAAGCCCTCCCACAGGGACAAGACTTGGTCACGATCGGCCGCCGCAAGATCACGCACCGTCGGAAAGCACTCCATCCAACGTTGGTAGTAGGGAATAACCGTCTCCACGCGAGTTTGCTGCAGCATGACCTCCGCCACCCAAATGGCATATGGGTCCTGTGTTCGCCGCCAGGGGAGATCACGGGCGTTTTCGCGATACCAAGCCAGAAGCGCATCTGCCAGAGACGAGGACATAACAAAAAAGATTGTACTGAAGGCGAAAGGTATAATTCAAGGGATTCGAGATTAGGGACCAGGGATTAGGCCCCTGATCCATGAAAGAATGCTATGCCAACATACAACGACGAATTAGAAAGCTACCTCCGACGAACATTTGCTGCAGAAGATGAGGTATTGAAGAAGATACGTGAACAGACGCCTGCCAAGGGGCTGCCCGCCATTTCCGTGAAACCGGAGGAAGGACGCTTCCTACAATTCCTGACCGCCGCATCGGGTGCCCAGTTAGCGCTCGAAGTCGGCACGTTGGGCGGCTATAGCGGTGTTTGGATCGCACGCGGACTGCCACCGGGAGGCCGATTGATCACCTTGGAAAAAGAAGCTCGGCACGCTGCCGTCGCCAAGGAGCATTTCAACCTAGCGGGAGTGTCGGACCGAGTGGAAGTTCGTATTGGCGATGCCCACGAGATGTTGCCTCTCTTGCGCAAGGAGGGTCCATTCGACCTTATTTTCATCGACGCCGAAAAAGAGAGTTACCCAGCGTACCTCGATTGGGCTTTGGCTAACATTAATCCAGGTGGCGTTATCGCCGCCCACAATGTTTTCCGTCACGGTGCCATTACCGACCCCGCCAACCACGAGAGTCAGACCCAGACCATGCGAGCTTTTAACCAACGGATGGCGAACGAGCCCAGGCTGATCGCTCACGTCTTTCCTGCGGGAGATGGAATGGCGATCGCCGTTTTAAAGCCTTAGCGTGCTCTTCAAGAACCCCCATTTAGCGCGTCTTGAATCACCCGCGCCAAAGTCTCTGAGCGAATAGGCTTTTGAAGCCAGGTTACCTTTTTGTGATCCAGCAACTCCCTGGTTCCAGCACCGAGCGGATAGCCGGTCATGAAGATAACCTTGGTGCTAAAACTACGACCCTCAAGTTCCTGGTACAGAGCGACACCGCCCATTTCGGGCATGACCAAATCGCTGAGCACCAGATCGACGCCGCCATTGAAACTCTCAATAATATCCAGCGCTTGACGACCATCGGTCGCCGTCAGCACGCGGTAGTTCAACGTCTCCAGAATCTCATGTACGGCGTTCAGCGTCGCCTCGTCATCCTCCACGACCAGGATGAGTTCCTTACGACCGTCTGCAGAAATGGCCATGGGGAGTGTATCCGAGTACTCTACTGGCACCTCGAGTGCGGGTAGGTAAATGATAAACGTCGTCCCCATACCTAGGTGACTATCCACGTCGATAAAGCCACCATGTTGCTTGACGATGCCATACACCTGTGCCAATCCCAAGCCACTGCCATCGCCGGGATCTTTCGTTGTGTAGAAGGGTTCAAATATGTGCGGCGTGATCTCCGGAGGAATCCCCACACCGGTATCAGAAACCCGTAACTGAACCCACATTCCTGGAGCCATATCTCGGTATGGGGGTGGCTCACCTTCGATCACCCGCAATCGTGAGAGTTCGAAGCACAGCTCACCGCCTTTCGGCATGGCGTCTTGCGCGTTGAGAGCTAGATTCATTATGATTTGCTGGATACGCGTGGGGTCGGCGCTTACCACAAAATTCTCGTCCTGCAAACTAAGATCGATGCGGATATTCTCGCGTAAGGTTCTCGAGAGCAGTTTCTCGGTTTCCATGAGGAAAGTCGCCAAATCCATCGGAGCCTGATCCATCACGGTCCTGCGGCTAAAGTCCAGAATCTGTCGTGTCAATGTGGCCGCTCGCTCAGCCTGTTGGAAGATTGTGGTTAATCGCTCACGGTTCTTCGCGCTGAGTTTTGAGGTCTGCAAGGCCATTTCACTATAAAGGATAATCGCTCCGAGAATGTTGTTGAAATCGTGGGCAATCCCAGCCGCCAGCTGACCCACCGCCGCGAGCCGTTCTTGAAGCTGGATACGATGTTGTATCGCCCGCTCACCCGTTACGTCTCGAATCACCAACACCCATCCATTCGAGCGCGGTTCCTCACCCATCGGCTGGGCGGACACCTCAAAGGTTTGCGGATTGGGTTCGGCGATATCGATTTCGTGGCACGTCTTGCCCCGCGGCGGTGGAAGTAAAAGCGATTCGAGTGATCGACCACCGAGCTTCGTGATGACATCTCCGAGCCCCGCACCGGCAAGAGCCGAGAGGAATTCCTCCGCCTGCGCATTGGCGAGCACCACGCGTCCGATAGAATCCAACCCCAGAACGCCATCTCCAATGCTTTGTAGTGTGACTACCAAACGTTCTCGCTCCGCAAGCAACGCTTGCTCGGCGATTTTCCTCTCTGTGATGTCCCGCGAGACCGAGATGATCTCTACGGGACCTCCGCCGTTTCGCCCAGAAGCATAAATCGCTCGACTGGAGGTCTCCACCCAGACGTACTCGCCATCTGAACATCGCAAGCGATAGCTGATGGTGCGCGTTCTTCCCTCACTCAATATCTTTACATGAGACTTAAGAATGGTTTCCTGGTCGTCTTGATGGATGAAATCAAAGATCGAGCTTCCCGTCAATTCTTCCGGTTCATAGCCTAGAATTGTGAAGCAAGCCGGAGAGGCATACAGAAATACGCCGTGCGGGTCATGGCGTGTGATCAGATCCGTGGAGTTCTCGGCAAGCAAACGATAGCGTTCTTCGCTCTCAAGAACCATAGCCTCTGCTTGCTTTCGTTCACTGATGTCCCGCAGGACCACCAGACGGCTCACGATCTGACCGTGCATGTCTTCCACAGGAGAGATGCGCACGTCATAGGTGTGCTCCTCCGCATGCGGATAGAGCGTGACCTCACTTCCGACCTCAGCGTCTTCTGGTAAACTGGCGACCAATTCCAGTAACCCAGGCCAAATCGATTCCATATTGGAGACAGCCGTCTCGACCGAAGCAGCCTCAAAAAGACGATCGGCAGCCGGATTCAAATAGATGATGCGACCCCCCGCATCCAACACAATAACCCCATCGCTCATGCCATCGATGATTGCACCGCGCGCAACTGGGATGATCGCTCTCGTTCGCAAATGTCGAATCCCCCAAACTGTGGCGGGTATGGTGATGAACATAATCAAGGCTGTGGGGTCGACAAATCTCCATTGCAGGACGCCAATATTTTCTAAGATGTTGATCCCCCATGTCACACTGACAGCAAAGAGAACGAGGATCGCTTGCCAGCGATACAACCGCTGAGAGCGGATGAGCATGCGGACCAATAAGAATACCCCCACGCCGATCAGTGTGTAGGAATAGAGAATGAAGGCCCAATATCCAGCGCCCCCTACCGTAATCAACTCTGAAGCAGGGTGGAGTGAGTCATAAGAGATCTCAGACCAGAAAATATGATGTGACGGATTTGTCAGGATCAGGGCAAAAAAGATAATCGGGGGAACACCAAGTGCGCAAAGGACTTTTCTTGTCAGCCACCCATCTTTTTGGGTATAGCGATTGATGAAAATGAACCACGTCGACGGGAGCATGAGGATACCAACAAGTTGCACATTCTCCCAAAAAAGCTTGGTGGACAACGAAAGGCTTGCCGATTCAAGCGTAGCGCCCAACATCCAAACCGCACAAAATAGGCACAAGATCGCAGAAGCCGGTCTGGCAGCTTGAACCGTCCCTTTGCGGTAGAGAAAAACTGCCATCCCTGCGATGAAGACAGTCACAGCGAGTGAGACAAGTACGAATGGCGTTATCTGCAAGATGAACCCACCCCAATTAACTATTGGGATCTGTGACGCTATCAAGAAGCTGAGGAGCAAGTTGTTGGGAAAAGCGAGCGCCCCAGTCCCTATCCCTTGGTGTCTCGTGTAATAAACCGACGAATTCTCGTAATACCAGATTTCCCTTCATCCAAACATCATGCACATGCAAATCCATATTATTCCATTCGCTTCTTTTCTCACCTTACGGCTAGCCTACAATCGATCGTCCGACCTAAAGCCGCAACCGCTTCACCCACAGTACGCATGTGCGAAACTCGAGGGACATTTCCCCGGAATCGGTCATGGTAGCTTCAAACATATTTCTTATGCTATCATCCCAATTCGATGGTTATAATTGGGGTTAGAGGTGCGCTTTAGTCGCGTACCACAAGGAAGGTACCCATGATGCGTTTCGATCGCTTCACCGAGCGTGCCCAGGACGCCGCGCAGCGCGCTGCAGAGATCATTCAGCGCTACGGTCACAATCAGATCGACACCGAACACATCCTTTTAGCCCTCATCGAACAGCCACAAGGGGTGATTTCACAAATCCTGGAACGGCTTAACATTGACATCGAAAATCTGGCTGACCGCATCGATAACCAACTACGTAACACATCCAAAGCCAACATTTATGGCGGAGGCGCGGGACAGATCTTCATAACCCCGCGGGTTAAACGTGTGGTTGACATGGCCAACCAGGAGGCCAGCCGGCTTGACGACGAGTACATCTCCACGGAACACCTCTTTCTGGCCATCTTATCGGAGCGAAACACTGCTATCTCCCGCTTGTTAGCCGAGGAGGGTATTACCAAGGATCGTGTCTACAACGCCATTAAAGAGACACGCGGTGGACAACGCGTGACCGATCGCAAGGCTGAATCACGATATCGCACACTGGAAAAATATTCACGCAATCTGACGCAATTAGCGAAGGAAGGCAAGCTCGATCCCGTAATCGGTCGAGACCAAGAGATTCTGCGCCTCATCCAGATCCTTTCCAGACGCACAAAAAACAACCCGGTATTGATTGGGGAAGCGGGGGTAGGAAAAACCGCTATCGTGGAGGGCCTGGCGCAGAAGATCGCCAACAACGACGTGCCCGAGATCCTGAGCGGCAAGCGGGTCGTTTCCCTCGATCTAGGCGCCATGATCGCTGGCTCGCGTTTCCGAGGCGAATTCGAGGAGCGCCTCAAGGCAGCAATTGAAGAGATTCAGCGTGCCGAGGGCGACGTTATCCTAATGATCGACGAGCTACACACCGTGGTCGGCGCAGGCGCCGCACAGGGGGCCATGGATGCGTCCAACATGCTCAAGCCGGCGTTGTCGAGGGGCGAACTGCAGTGTATCGGCGCCACCACGCTCGACGAGTATCACAAGTACATCGAGAAGGACGCCGCCCTAGAACGACGCTTTGCGCCAGTATACGTTGACGAACCCACTGTGGAAGAGACCATCGAGATGCTACAGGGCCTACGCGACCGCTACGAGGCACACCACAAGGTTCGCTTCTCCGACGACGCGCTCGTTGCCGCAACTCGGCTTTCTCAACGTTACGTCACCGACCGTCACCTGCCTGATAAGGCCATCGACCTGATGGACGAAGCCGCCGCAAAGCTGCGCGTGGCGCTTTACTCACTCCCCGACGACCTCAAAGAAATGAAAGCCGAGATCGACCGCTTGTTGGCCGAGGAAGAGACCGCCGGTCTGGAACGGGACTATGAACGTGCCGCAGATAAGAAGGCACAGCGTATGCGCATTGAGAAAGACTTTCGCGAGAAGCGTGACGCCTGGGAGTCCGAACACCAACTCGACGAAGTCGTTGATGAAAACGACATCGCTGAAGTCGTGCACATGTGGACTGGTATCCCAGTCAGCCAGATGATGGAGACCGAAGCCGAGAAGTTACTGCACATGGAACAACGGATTCACGAGCGTATCGTCGGACAGGACGAAGCCATTCACGCCCTCGCCGATGCCATACGACGCGCTCGGGCGGGCCTCAAAGATCCTCGACGACCGATCGGATCTTTTATCTTCCTGGGCTCCTCCGGCGTTGGTAAAACAGAAATGGCCAAGGCGCTGGCGGAATTCATGTTCGACGATGAAGACGCCCTGGTGCGCATCGACATGAGCGAATATCGTGAACAACACGCGGTCTCGCGTTTGTTTGGCGCCCCTCCGGGCTACGTTGGCTATGAAGAAGGGGGGCAACTCACCGAAGCCGTCCGTCGCCGTCCTTATCGTGTGATCCTCTTCGACGAGATCGAAAAAGCCCATCCGGAAGTATGGAATGCGCTTCTGCAAATCCTGGATGACGGACGACTGACGGATGGTCAGGGACGCGTCGTTGACTTCCGCAATACCGTCTTGATCATGACCTCCAACCTGGGCACGGAATTTGTCACTCACGCGGGGACTCTGGGTTTCCACGGCCAGGGTGGATTGACCGACGAACGGAAAGCCGAAGAGAAGATCGAGAAGGCCCTGAAAGACACTTTCCGACCCGAGTTTCTCAACCGCATCGACGAGATCATCATCTTCTCCCCACTGATGCCGGATCAGATGGAGCAAATCGTCAATCTACAGATGAAACAAATCCAGGAACGCTTGGCTGAACACGGTTTGGTCGTCGAGCTGAGCGACGCTGCACGAAAATGGCTGGCAGACGCGGGGTACGATCCGGCATTCGGCGCCCGACCATTGCGCAGGGCGCTGCAAAAGTATGTCGAGAGCCCGCTCTCCGTGAAGATCCTTCAAGGTGAATTCGTGGACGGCGATACTGTGATCGTCGATCACAACGAGAACGATGGTGTGATCTTCCAGCGATTCGACAAAAGCACATCAGTTAAAGTCGAAGAAGAGGTGTCTGCCTGACGCGCAAGGAGTCCCAAGCGCGAGGATGTTAAGCCTTCGACGAAGACTGTTATTCCACTGCCCCGTCGGCTACCGACGGGGCGGTGTTGGCTTAACCCAAATTGTAAATCGAACCCAGAGGTGAGACAGGGGCAATTCCAACCCTTAGAACAAACCCAACAGGCTATCCAAACTCCAAACCGCACCGGCGCCTGTGGCGAGGAGCACCAATTCAGCCACAATCATGGTCCAGTTTTGGCCTTGCTCGACACGGAAGCATGGGTTCAAGCTAGGTTCTTTCGGTTTCACACCTGCGAGGAGCAGGTAGTTAAGATTAAGAAATATGGCGACAATGGCGGACACCGGCGTCAGAAAGCCCAACGTCAAACCTACACCAACGGCGAGCTCGCCAAGTAGCACCAAGTACGGAAGCCAGGATGCAGTGCCAGAGACGAGGCCCTTCATGGCATTCCCAAAACCAGTCCATGGATGACTGCCCGCCAGATCCGTCGTCCAAGTGGCCATCCCCCCATTAACGAAATCGCCCAGGTTTTTATGGAAAACGCTCTTCAACCACCACAAACCGATACCAATGCGCAAGACGGCTAGCCACTGTTCCACACCCATCGTTTCACTTAGCAAATTCATCTTCTTCCTTCCCAACAATCATTACAACGGTGGGATCAAATTGATCTTCACTATTAGACGCGCCAGCATGAGGATTTCTTTCGTATGCATTCTGAAGGCGGGCATTACGCCGTTTGCGCTCGGGAATAAGAGACTTCGCCCTTCACACATTACAAGAAGCACCCCGGTCAAAAAACGTAGGGGCGGTTCGTGATGT
>JABAOF010020806.1_pt2 | contig 12141 bp, 13 predicted proteins | sample 7062171 | NCBI WGS metagenome assembly JABAOF01 (sample SAMN14538628, study PRJNA623070) | marine sediment metagenome | biome: marine biome [ENVO:00000428]; feature: marine pelagic biome [ENVO:01000023]; material: deep marine sediment [ENVO:00002113] | place: India: Gulf of Khambhat ... | reverse complement strand
CGTTCGCCAAAGTCCGTCTTAACATAGTACTTCTTCAAGCGGTCCAGCCGCACGCTCTCCGCCAGCCCCAGATCTTCAATCTCCATCATTCTAGATCGGAAGGTACCATCGCTCAGGGTGAGATCCAAGTCTTCCATGAAAGCTTTGGCGTTCTTCCATCGACCCCTGTCGAGGTAGAGGAGGAAAATGCAGTCGATGGCATGGTCCTTCTCCAAGAGGACTTTGATGGCTGCGAGCTTTTCGTCAGTCAGGATATGTGCGATTTTCTCTTCTGCCACGTGTTATCTCAACTCACTCTCTGGTATGATGTTTGTATTTAAAAGATTTAACCTATATTGCGATATATGACATAATACTGGGTAAATATGGTATGATCTTCCGAAGCCATCCGCGCTTCCTGAAGAACCTTACACAAGTTAAATCTGCTTCATCCAGACCTTGTTCAGAGGAGAGGTCTCTTTCAGCAATTGTGAGTACTTCTGGCTTGCAGGCAACAATGGTGTCACTAGTTGAATTTCTTGACGTACCCAGCGGATTCGCCATATTCCTTGAACCCGAGTTTGCGGTAGAGATTCAGTGCGGCAGTCTCGTCTGCATCTAGGGTCATATATTTCATGCCCTGCGCCTTGCACCATTCCATGAGTTGTATCATCGCACACGTGGCAATGCCTTTTCTTCGGAACGCCGCGAGAGTGGACACATTCACAACGTAGGCGGTCTCTGGAAAAGTGAGGAAGGCTGCTGTGCCAGCAGGTTGTCTGTTCCGCGCGACTAGGAAGTTGATCCAAGTATTGGGATCGGTTTGATGCCTCTCTAGGAATTTCTTCGTCATTCCTTCTGCGGCGGGTTGGACGTATTTGGCGGGCCAACCGAAGCCTTTGGCCCATGTCGTCATGAAGAGCAAGAGGTCCTGCTTCGCCCATGCTACGCGTCGGAGAGTAGGGGCTGAGGTGGTGTCGGCTTTCGGGATGTTGTCCAAGGGTCTCGCCATTCGCCGCAGCGAAAACCGTTTTCTGTAACCATGTTTCCCGAGTCGTCGTCCACTTGGTGACAGACTGTTAACAGGGGTGATTCGTATGTAGCTTATCTCTGGCACCTGAAGCTTTAGGTAGTAGCTTTCGACCTTGTCGATCAATCTGTCTTCGATGTTCTTGGCTTTCTTGAGGCTCAGTATGAAAAAGATGCGATTGAGAAAGCTTGGGTGTAGAAAGGTCGCCTTGGACCAGATGAAGGAAGCCAGTCCTACGGGTTGTTCGTCTTCGAACGCGGCGAGTGTTCGAGTGTCATCTCGCACATTGAAGTTTGAAAGGAGAGAGCTTGGATGAAGAACGTCAGGGTACGCCACGTCAATGGCAGGATTTCTTTGGATACTCGAGAGCATCTCTTGCGAGAGCCTATCTACTTCCTCGGCAGTTTTGATCTCCTTGAAGATGAATCTCAGAGCGTGTAGCCTCGCTGGAGATGTTCAAAGGATTGCTAATATGGCTTTCGAGTACCTACAAAAGCTGCCGATCGTTTGTAACTCGATGCCTGTGGATCTGAACAATATCTGGTTCAGAATCGTCAACAGAAGGTGTGCAGGAAAACTCGGGGGTTCCTAGAGGTCGGAAAAAGTGGTTGTAGGTGCAGTGTAAAGAAAAAATGGGGAAAGACCGACCGCTGTCTTGTCGGCTATTCTTTCTTCTTCTTTGCTTTCTTTCCTTTTTTCTTGCCCATTACCGTCTACCACTCCTCGTCTTCTTCCTCGTCCCAGTCTTCGTCCTCTTCCCACTCTTCTTCGTCGCTCACGTTTTTTCACCTCGAGAGCATAGCGCCACGGGATTCAAATAAGACTTATTCAAAGGGAGAAACGATCCAAAGAAACGCCTTTTTCATCAAAAAAGAAGATGAAGACCATTTTATGGAAAAAAAGGATATATTCCTTTCCTGATGGTCTTTTAGTCCACTTTTTTTCCCTTATATGCCGAAAAAAGCTTGAAATCGGGTGATGAATAGGGGGACTTGTGAAGTCTTGGCGCGGGCGCCAATTGTTTGGTCATTCAAGGTACAGATGCTCGTCATGCATATTAACGTTGTTGGGTTTTGCGAGATATGCTACGTGCGTATGGCATCTAGTTATTGTCAACAACAGAACTGACTCGTTTTATGGCTCTGTATGATCGTCCTAGGCTGCTTGAGAAGTCTGCCCCGAGCCATTTTTCATAGAATGCAGCTACCTTTTTCGTTACCAAAAATATGCGTTTGTTCTTTGCAAGTAGGTCTTTCGCTAGACGAAGGTCATTTCCCGAGAGAGTTCTCCCATAGAGTTCTTTGCAGCACCTGATGATAGAAGCCAGCCTGGTCTCTACACGTTCTCCCGTTTCTTGTAGAAGTCTTTCGAGAGATTCTGCATCCTCGATTACTACTCTCGGGACGACCTTGACTTTTCCGTTGTTTCGCTCGATGAATTCCACAAATCTGCGAGCGTCGACTAGTTGATGGTCTTTGTCGAAGAGGGAATGGCGCTGGAGGAACGCGTAGACTGACCGTCGTAGGCGAATGCAGGGGGCTCTTGATAGGAGTTTCTTTATCTTTTCCCTCTTCATGTCCTTTGGGGTTGCATACATGACCACGACGATGCTGCCAAGTTCAGAGAGCCCTCTGTTTTGTGTCAATCGAGGTTTCCTTATCTCCCTGATCCGCTTCAGAAGTATCGGCTGGTTCTTCACGAGCGCTTTGAGAACCCTGTGGATCTCGTCTTCATTGATTCTCCAGAAGGCCTCGTGCAATCGTCTACAGCCGAGTGATTTCAGGCGATTGGGTATGGCGCTTCTATTCTTCGACTCTTTCGAGGCTCTGTAAACCACGTACGACGTCACGGTCTCTCAACACGCCAACCGTCTGCCTGCAGATTCTTATATACTTTGAGAGAGGCGCGCGCTTTGGATCCAAGGAAAAGCCAAGCGAGATCGACTGCGGGTACAGACAGACTCAACTGTAATATGCAAGGTTGGCATCTTAGGATGAATCTGATAGCGTTGCGAGCCTTGAGTGGTTGAGGTTTGAAGGATGAGTAATTGCGTTTTCTGCAGGATAATCGACGGCGTTGAAGCGGCAAGCGTGGTCTATTCTGATGATAAGGTCATGGCTTTTCTGGATATTCAACCGGTCAATCCAGGGCATGTGTTGGTGGTGCCGAGAGTGCATGCTGCTCAGCTCTCTGAGCTTGATCCGGAGACGGGTGGTCACATGTTCAAAACTGCGATGCGCATTGCCGCTGCAGTGAGGAGATCAGGGGTGAGGTGTGAGGGCGTGAGTTTGCATCTGGCAGACGGCGAAGCGGCGTCCCAGGAGATACTGCATGTTCATTTGCACGTGATTCCGAGATTCAAAGGTGATGGTTTTGGATTCAGGTTCGGACCGAATTACGGCGCTAATCGGAGTGGGCCGGAACTGGATGGGATCGCAGAGAACATCAGAAACGGCATGCCTTGAAAAACTTGCATGCGTGAATGCGTCTCTGTAGCGGTACATATCATATACTCTTTCAAATCGAGAATGCAATGGAGGCTTTTCCAACAACCCCCCATCTCTCTTGCCTCATCGACTCCAACTTTCATCTCTTTGCAGTGCAAGGAAAACGGTCAAACGGCTTTCTACATACATCTGGTAGATAGCAGTTGTTGACGCGCGCGTTATTACCTAAGAGTAATATTTATATATTACCTCAAGGTAATTACTGAACGGTAATAACGGGGCATCAGCATGAAACTGAGGCTACGACTGGTCCGAAACGGAGAAGTCCTATTTGAGATTCCTCTTTCACCCTCCGACTGGACAAGAGAACAGTTAGTAGACGAGCTAGAGGCTTTCGAGGCGGACTGCCATCGATTGTCAAAGGTTTTCCATGCTCTATCCCATGAAACACGGTTGAGGATGATGAAACGCCTCATGGAGGAAGAAGATCGCACTATGAACTTCGCTGATTTCATGAAGGATCTGAATTTGAATCCCAAAATTGTCTGGGAAAACGCGAAGAAACTCAGGGAAGGGGGGTTTCTGGAAAAGGTTGAACGAGGAAAGTATCGCTGCTCAGAGGTTGGCGAGAGCGGGTTCATACTGATGAGCCTTGTGTTGAGGCATCTGGTGGAGCTTCTGGAGGAAGCAGAAGATTTTTCGGGAGGCGGAAGATAGTGGCACCTGAGGAACGCTTTTATGATTTTGCGTCGTATCAGCCTCTGGAGCCGCCGTATCCATTTGATCCCTTTGAACCGTGGAACCCTGGAAGGCGTAGACCGATGCCCCAAAGACGTTTCGGAGGCAACCGGAAGGTGGCCTTGAGAAAGAATATCTCAAATCTAAGAAAAAGGAGGTGATAGACTGTGTCAGAGGAAGATTGGTGGTCAAGGTGGTTCAAAAGGAGAAGGTCGCCCTTCTTTTTTGGCTTTAGGGATATAGACGATGTCTTCAAAGAGATGGAAGAGATGATGGCAAGGGAATTCGAGGAGTTGTCGAAGCGCACGCCGAGGGATCTCGTTCGCGAACGAACTCTACCCGACGGAACGAAAGTCAAGCGGTGGGGACCGTTTGTCTACGGATACAGTGTGACGATTGGTCCGGAAGGGAAGCCCGAAGTGAGAGAGTTTGGCAATGTTAAGCCCGGAACGCTCAGGGGAAGGCCGCAAGTCAACGTCAAAGAACAGCGAGAACCCTTGGTGGACGTTATGGAGACGGATGGCGAAGTCAAAGTCATTGCAGAACTGCCAGGCGTTGAGAAAAAGGACATAAAGCTTCATGGAACAGAGAACGGCCTTACGATCTCGGTAGACACACCACACCGCAAATACTTCAAAGAGGTAGAGACACCATGCAATGTTGATACGAGAAAAGCAAAATCTGTCTACAAGAACGGTGTTCTGGAGGTCACCGTCCCTAAAAAGAAAGAGAAAAGGGCGAAAGGCGAACCCATAGAGATCGAGTGACAAAAACGTCTGTGACAGTACGAAGTGGATTTGTGTCCACAGGGTGTTGGTGAGATCTTAACCAAACACCCAATTTTTCCATTTTTTCATTCTTGCATACGATTAGCATAACCTAGATCGTATGCAGTCCTTGAACGTTCACGGTTTCTCTGTTATCGGCGCAGAAGATTTATATGTCGCGTTTGATATCGCCTTTGATATCGCTGGTGATATCATGTCCGATCGGCCGCCTATTCCGCTAAGACGCTGGCTAAGACACACTGCCAGTGTGCCGAAGGGGTTCTTGAAGTATTGTGTTGTCAGACTCCTGAAAGAGAAGCCTATGTCCGGATCAGAAATAATGGAGACAATAAGGAAGAATACGGATGGTCGATGGGAACCGAGTCCTGGCTCGGTTTATCCCCTTTTGTCGTGGCTCCAGAAGAACGGGTACGCAGAAGAAGCGCCTTCAAAAGAGAGCGGCATAAAACGGTACAGGTTGACAGAAAAGGGGAAGAGGCTCTTCGAGGAACATGTGAAATTCAAAGAGAAATTGCAGAAGAAACTGGAGTTCTTGGCCCCTCCAATCATCAGTGCATTCTGGCTCAGTGCTCATCCTGAGAAACTACGCGCACTTCGGGAACCCGAAAGACGATTTGTTAAGGCTCTCTTCAGTCTCCGGAGAACCCTGGAGAAGAACTTCACGGAGAGAGCCGTCAAAGAAGTTGGAGCGTTTCTGGACATGACCGCTAAGCGGATTGAGGAATTATCTGAAAGAATTGAGAGAGGTTGAAGCTCGTGGCGAACCGTATTATCGAGACCGTAGATGTTGGAAAGACCTACCTGCTGGGCAAAGTTCCCGTGAACGCGTTGCGCGGAGTGAATCTGACAGTTGAGAAAGGTGATTTTCTTGCAGTGTTGGGACCTTCGGGAAGCGGCAAATCAACCTTACTAAACATGATAGGCGCATTGGACAAGCCGACAACCGGAAAAGTCTCTATAGATGGCATCGACCTATCCACACTGAATGATAATGCCCTAGCGGACTTGCGGCAAAAAATCGGTTTTGTCTTTCAGTTCTTCAACCTGATCCCTCGCCTCACCGCGAAAGGTAATGTTGAACTCACGTTATCTATCGCTGGCCTGAGCAGAGCCGAGCGAGAAAAACATGCGACAGATCTTCTGGAGACTGTGGGTTTGAAAGAACGAGTGGATCATAAGCCAGCCGAGCTTAGTGGCGGTGAACGGCAACGTGTCGCGATTGCGAGAGCCTTAGCAAACAACCCGAAGTTTCTCCTGATGGATGAGCCAACAGGAAACATAGATTCAAAGACTGCAGAGGAAATCTTGGATCTTGTTAAGCGACTGAACGAAGACAAGGGTGTAACCATAGTAGTTGTCACACACGACCAGCGGATAGCATCCCAAGCGAGACGAGCGGTCCAAATGCTTGATGGTTCAATAGTCCGAAAAAAGGTGAACTAGCATGAAAACCACAGATGTTTTCTCCTTTGCCTTTGGCGCTATAAGATTGAGGAAGCTTCGCGCTGGCTTGACAACTCTAGGCATCGTGATCGGTATTGCAGCGATCGTGGCTCTGCTTTCAATTAGCCAAGGACTTCAGGATTCAATAACCGTCCAGCTTCAAACGGGATTCGCAACTGACACATTGATTGTTTCCACGGGAGGCGGGCTCGGTTTTGGGTTGGGCGGATCAATCGGCTTAACTGATTCTGGCTTCGTCTTGTTAGTCAATGACACACAGATAATCGATGAAATAGAGAATGTTAGCATGTCGGTCGCGATTATCCAGAAGGTCTGCTATGTGAAATCCGGTGAAAGCGATCTCGTGCGTTCTGTGATAGGCGTAGATTTCGACAAATATTCAAAAATCTACAGCAGCACATTTGAAGCTGAGAGCGGAGGGATCCCTCTGGATCCGGATAATGAGACAGTTGTTGTTGGAAAGCGGATAAGTGATCCGTGGGACAATGGGACGATGTTCGTTGACACAAACAAGGACATCGAGATTCTTTGGACCAATGCAACCGTACGGCCACCTAAAAATGAGACGTATGCCGGCAATGTTGTAGCTATTCTGAAGGAAATCGGAGCGTTAAACGTTGGAGGCCCATCGGATTCTAGCGTTTACATTCCAATTGCCCAAGCTCAGGAGCTCTTCGGAACCGACCAATGCGACATGATCGTGGTGAAGCTGGAAAATGATAACGAAGCCACAATTCAAGGCGTTTCGGCGGCCATAAAGACAGCTTTTGGCGGTCAAGTTTCAGCAACGTCGTCGACGGCTGTGCTTAACATCCTTTCAAATGTCTTCTCTACGATCGAACTTTTCTTGGCTGGAATCGCCGCTATCTCGCTCCTGGTGGCAGGGATAGGCATAATGAACATAATGATTGTTTCGTTGATGGAGCGTACAAGAGAGATAGGTATATTAAAAGCATTGGGCATGAAAAGCCGAACGGTGCTCGTGATATTTCTCTGCGAGGCCGTAATCATTGGCTTAATGGGGGCATCAATCGGCGTAGTATCCGGTTGGGGTTTGGCACATGTGGTTGCTAGAGTTCTTGGAGGAAACGGCATTGGACCAGGTGGTCATGGTATGGGAGCTAGCGGAATGACTATATCACCTGTCTTGACTCCAACTGTATTTGGCGGTGCCCTAGTTTTTGGCTTGATAGTAAGTGTGATCTTTGCCCTTTACCCTGCTTGGCGGGCCTCAAAACTCAAACCGGTAGAAGCGTTGAGATATGAATAGAATTCTCATTGGTGAGCAAGTGGAGGTTGGCAAAGATTAGTGTTATTCAAGTTGACGGCTTGACAAAGATTTTTAATGGCCAAGTTAAGGCAGTAGACGCAATAAGTTTTGATGTGAAAGAAGGAGAAATTCTAGGGTTTCTCGGACCCAATGGAGCCGGGAAGACCACGACGCTGAACATGCTGTCAACGTTGCTGAAGCCGACCAGTGGCACCGCTACTGTAAACAGATACGATATTGTTGAAGAGCCAGATGCGGTACGCCAGAGCATTGGGTACGTGTTCCAAGACCCCACGCTGGATCTGGAATTGACTGGTCGCGAGAATCTAGACTTCCATGGGCGTCTTTACAGGCTCGACAAGGATTTGCGGCACCAACGCATCGACGAAATGTTGGAGTTAGTCCAACTCACCGATCGCGCTGACAACCTGGTAAAGACGTACAGTGGAGGTATGAAACGACGCTTGGAAATCGCTAGGGGCTTGCTTCACCACCCGCAAGTGCTCTTTCTGGACGAGCCAACCCTGGGTCTTGACCCCCAGACTCGACGCTCAATCTGGGAACACATTCAAAAACTAAACGAGGAGAAAAACGTCACCATCATTCTCACTACTCACTATACGGAAGAGGCTGACTATCTCTGTGGGCGGATTCTTGTCATCGACTTTGGCAAGATTGTGGCGTTGGACACCGCTGATCAGTTGAAAGCTCAGTTGGAAGGAGACGTTGTGACTCTCACGTTCAAAGATCCCGCGATGATTTCGAAAGTTCGTGCGCTCTTCGAGGGAAAAGAGTGGGTGCGTCGCATTCATACCGTGTCTGGCAGCAATAGTCAGGCTGCAGTGGGCAAGATGATGAATCTACTGCGCGGAATGGACAGAGGTTCTGGTTTTATGGGGCGAATGAACTCTGAGGGTGCTCTGAGCGGCAGAGCATCTGGGAATGTTCGGAAGATGTTGTCAAAGGAACCTGTGGAATCTGCTCCGACTGCACGGCGACTGAACCTCTTGGTGGATGACGGCGGACATCGGATCCCCAGCATTGTCAAGCTTATGGATGAGGCCAAAGTCGAGCTGGAATCCGTGGAGTTACACAAGCCAACACTTGACGATGTCTTTATCTCAGTGACAGGCCGCAATATCCGGGACGAGCAGGGCAGCTTCGTAGAGATGATTCGGCGACATCGGATACTGCGGCAAGCGCGAGGAGGGCGTGGTCGTGGCTAGCGTGTTCAGTCGAGGGGAGGGCTGACAAGGGAATGGTTCAACCTCTATCTGGGCAAGCAATTTACGTAGTCTTGCTCCGCGAGTTGAAACGCTATTGGCGGGCCAAGGCACGCATAATCTCGTCGGTGGCGCAGAGTTTCTTCTTCCTCGCAGTCTTCGGCGTGGGGCTTGGAGGTTTCATAGGCGGAGTCGGCGGCATCGACTACCTCTCTTACTTGGCCCCGGGCATTATTGGCATGGGGCTTCTCTTCGGCTCGGTGTTTTCAGGCGTATCTGTCATCTTTGATCGACAATTTGGTTTCATGAAAGAGATGCTTGTCGCCCCTGTGAGTCGAACGAGCATCATTCTTGGCAAGATCCTCGGTGGAGCGGCGACCGCATCGATACAAGGCATATTGCTTATGACCGTTGCTGGAATCATGGGTGCCTTTGAGCCAACTCTAGCCTTGGCTTTAGGTGCACTCGCGGCAATAGGTGTGATGCTGCTAATCACTGCAGGGTTCGTCGGTCTCGGTGTCGCTATCGGCTCAAGACTAAATGACTTTCACGCTTTTCAGTTGCTCTCTACATTTGTGATGTGGCCCTTGTTCATGCTATCAGGCGTCTTCTTTCCAATCGATGCAGTGCCTTCACCGCTTCAAGCTGCAATGTTGCTTGACCCGATGTTCTATGGCGTGGAACTGCTGCGGTGGTGCCTCTTAGGTGCAGGATCGCCCCTGCTTGGTTCTTTCGGGTGGTTGATCAGCTTGGGTGTGATTGTGGGCTTCAACGCATTGATGATAGGAATTGGGACGTATCTCTTCTCTCGTGCAGAAGTCTAAGGCAGATATCTCTTCATTTCCTCTGCGAGCTACCATTCTTGTCTATACACATGCGCGTATGCACACGCTCGGTTGCGTATAATCTGAGCTGTAGTGTCGAACCAAAACAATCAGGAGTTCCAAGAGGTATACTGTGCAACCAAGAACTATCAAGACCCAACCGGCTCCAGTTATGTCCGCCTGGCTAAGGGGATATCCGAGGACTGTCAGACATAGGCCGCCAAGAACCATTACACCAGGGACTGTGTAAGCTAGGAACGCGAATACTTCTCGCACATTTATGCTCATCTTCATTTACCTTCTCTTTCTCACGCGCTCAATCGCTCATTTGTGCTTGGGGATTTTCCCGAAATCGATTCCTCATTAACTGCCCACGTACTTCGGGTGATAGCAAGCCCTTTGTGGCGTATGAATCCATCACGACTCGCCCAAAGACTGACCCTTGTAGGTATTCTTTCTTGGTCACACCGGTGTTTTCTTCTCTTGTCTTTAGGAAGTCAACCAAGTTCTTAGGAAGCTTGAATCTCCCTCCACGGCTAGTGCGTCTTCTTCCTTGCGTGTGGTTGCATTAGGAGGCCCTCCGATTGGCTTATGGCGTCATAGAAGAGATGTACATACTCCGAAGATAAGGGGTGCATACATCCCCCCCCAATATCCACTATCGCACGTATCACTAAATAATATAATTGCCGTGTATTAAAGAATTGCTTTTCAACAGCGGAGCAAAAATACACGAGCACCTAGACTGGCCAGCTTCTGTACGCATGTGAATATGGGCAAATTGCAGGTTACACTCGCACAAGCAAGGAGACACTTATGCAAATCCAGTTCCGGGCACTCACATCTTATGCAGGAGACATCTCCTGCGGCCTTCGCCTCGCGTTCCTGCCATTGCTCATTTCTGTTGAAGCTTTCGTAGTTCACGGTTTACGTCCTGAAAAGTCGCGTAGACGTCTGCTACATGGATGTGCTTTCTTCTTTCTTGGATCAAACCTGTAGCTATCAGAATGGCACCCAAGCTTTTCTTGATGCCGACGGTTGGGATTGGGAAGGCGATCAAGGCTGCCCCGAGTTTGATGAGTTGCGATTTCCTTTGGGGTCCGGTGCCAGGCTTTCCCCATAAGGGGCTGAGGGATTTTTTGTCTTTTGAGGCTTCTTTCACGAGCCGGGCTGTCTCTTCGTAGCTTAGACCAAGTTCACGTAGCGCTGCGACTATTGCCTCTGATTCTTCTGGTTTCAAGGCTTTTCCGTCTGCTATGACTCGTGTTGACTACCTGTTTAGCGTTTCCTAATATGTAGCACAATACGTGGCTTAGAAAGGCCTAACGAAGTCATTTGATGTCGTTGTGTGCATGGTAGGTTTTGAAGCAAAAATGATCGTAAATGTTACATCAAAAACAAATATCTGTGTTAGCCACGTGGCGTTAAAGCTGCACGAGTTCCACTTGTGTTACGTCTTTTGCTTTCTCGAGTCTCTCTATATGTTTGATGTCAGTGAACACCCACGACAGCGTTATTACGAGTATGCCAAGCCCAGCACACCCCAAGAAGAGACTAGCCGTCTCAGTGAATTCTACTATGGCCCCTGAGAGGATCATACCGATAGGAGACGCCGCAGTGGCCAAGGCCCCCATAACTGAGGTCACTCTGCCTTGCATTTCTGCAGGAACCACAATTTGTCTTATTGTCTGGATTGAGACGTTGGCTATCGGTAGACAGAAGGCCATGACAAGTCCGCTTATTGCCATGAACCAAAATAGCCCTGTAGGCGTGAGGGCCACCAGGGCGTAGCCAGCAAAGATGATGTAAATCGAAAGCACTATCGCAACTATCTTCCTTTTGAATTCCTTTATTACCAGCATTAGGAATCCCCCAGCAAGAACTCCTCCTTGGAAGAAGGCCATGACAAGTGCCAGATCTGCGGGGCCTCCGAGGTGGTCAAACTTCACGTAGTAAGGAAGCAGCGTCGATATAGGCGTGAGCAGAAAGTTCAGGGCCGTTGCCAGTATGACGAAAGTCAGGAAACCTTTCGCCTTCCTGACGAAGGCCAGCCCTTCTGAAAACTCCTTTCTGAATGACGGCGGATCCGTGCTTTCATTCTTCCTCTTTCTCACAGAGGGCATCGTTATCATCAAAAGTGGTACTACTGCTATGATGAATGTCGCAGCGTCGATCCAGAGAATCTGACCGATCTCCCACACCTCCAGTAACGTGGCTGCGAGGACTGGCCCGACCAGAGTTGCGGCTCCAGAAAGGAGATAACTTGCACCATTCATGCGGCTCAGTTTGTCGCGAGGAACCATTAGTGGAACGATGGCTGCAACTGCCGGATTGTGGAAGGCTTGGAATATACCTCTTACCGTGAGTAAGGCCAGAAC
>JABAOF010026031.1_pt3 | contig 12143 bp, 12 predicted proteins | sample 7062171 | NCBI WGS metagenome assembly JABAOF01 (sample SAMN14538628, study PRJNA623070) | marine sediment metagenome | biome: marine biome [ENVO:00000428]; feature: marine pelagic biome [ENVO:01000023]; material: deep marine sediment [ENVO:00002113] | place: India: Gulf of Khambhat ... | reverse complement strand
TCGGGAAACATTTTTATGGAAAACTTTACAATAAAATCTTTTCTTGCTCTTCTTCCACATTCTCCGCCGTGATACCGGGCCACGATCTCCTCTGCAAGCCCCATTTTCGCATCCCGGGGATTCATTTTCCCCGTGCTGATCCCTGTTTTCATGCTCTCCAGCTCTCCGAGGGAAATGTCACTCAACAACTCGTAATATCTGATCATGAGATCATCAGATATGGACATTATTTTTCCGAACATGATCTCGGGAGTTTCATTGATGCCGATGTAATTCCCGAGACTCTTTGACATCTTCTGCACCCCATCCGTGCCTTCGAGAAGGGGCGTCGTCATGACAACCTGGGGAACCTGGCCATAATATCTCTGCAAATCTCTTCCCACCAGGAGGTTAAAAATCTGATCCGTTCCTCCAAGTTCGACATCAGCTTTAAGAGCTACCGAATCGTAACCCTGGAGAAGTGGATAGAGAAATTCGTGAATATAAATAGCCCGTTCCCCCCTGAACCGAGAATTGAAATCATCCCTCTCCAGCATCCGGGCAACAGTCATTTGAGCTGCAATCCTGACCATTTCATCGGGATCGAGGGAACCGAGCCATTCGCTGTTGAACCTGATTTCCGTTTTTTCCGGATCGAGAATGTTAAAAATCTGTTCCCGGTACGTTTTCGCGTTTTCCATGACCTCCTCTCTCGAGAGGGGAGGCCTCGCCTCGGTCTTACCCGAAGGATCTCCGATCATGCCGGTAAAATCTCCTATGAGAAAAATTACCTGGTGACCCTCCTCCTGAAAATGTTTCAGTTTCTGGATGAGAACCGTATGCCCAAGGTGCAAATCGGGAGCAGTGGGGTCAAAACCTGCTTTTACTCTCAGCATTCCCCCGGTTTTTTTTGCAGTTTCGAGCCGCTCTCTCAACTCTCCTTCCTGGATCACGTCGACGACACCCCGCAACAACCTTTTCAGAACATCACCCATCCCAATACCACCTCAATCACTTTTTTCGTAGACCCTTCGTATTTTGCGGCACATTCCTGTGTTGTCATCGAACTCGAGAATCACGGCGCTGAAAAGGACTGGACCCGTTGCAACTTCAAACTTCACCGGCATCTGTGAGAGAAACCTGCGCAAGATATGCTCTTTTTTCATCCCGATGATGGAATTTTGCGGTCCGCACATCCCTGCATCGGATATGTAGCCGGTTCCTTCAGGAAGAATTTGCTCATCACCAGTTTGAACGTGGGTGTGAGTACCTATCACAGCAGATACCCTTCCATCGAGGTAATAGCCTATAGCCTCCTTTTCCGACGTTGCTTCCNNGTCTATTATTTTGAACCTGCATTTCCCCCCGATGTTTTCCAAAAGGATATCTACCGCTCTGAATGGACAATCGTAGTTCCCCATGAAAACCCTTCCCGAAAGATTGACGACAAGGTAGTTAAACCCGCTTCGTCCGGTGAAGAGCCCGAAACCTCTGCCAGGATTTCCAGGGGGATAGTTCAGTGGCCTCAGCACTCGGTCATTGTTTTCAATGTATTCAATAATATCTTGCTTGTCCCAGACGTGATTTCCCGTGGTGATAACATCTATCCCGTAGCCCAGGAGCTCTTCGATGACTTCTCCGGTGAGGCCAAATCCGCCTGCACCATTCTCGGCGTTCGCAATTATCAGGTCGAAATCTTCAACCCGGCTCAGCTTATCGATGTTTTCCCTCGCAGCCCGTCTTCCGGGTCTCCCTACTATATCACCTATGAAAAGAATACTCAGACCACTCATCTTGCATATTCAATCGCTCTGGTTTCCCGAATTACGGTAACTTTGATTTGACCGGGGTAAGAAAGATCATGCTCAACTTTCTTCACGATATCTCTTGCCAGCATGTATGCCATCTCATCGGATGTCTTCCCTGGTTGAACAATTACCCGTATCTCACGCCCCGCTTGTATCGCGTAGGCTTTTTCGACACCCTGAAAAGAGGTTGCGATCTTTTCCAGATCTTCAAGTCTCCTCAGATAATTCTCCAGCATCTCCCTTCGGGCTCCCGGCCTGGCACCCGAGAGGGCATCGGCCGCCTGAACGATAACTGGGAGAATATCTATCGGCGACTCATCCTCGTGATGGGCCGCGATTGCGTGGATAATCCTGCTCGATTCGCCATATTTCTTCGCCAGCTCGGCACCGATAAGGGCATGCGGTCCCTCCACCTCATGGTCAACTGCTTTCCCAATATCGTGCAACAGTCCCGCCCTCTTGGCCACTTTAGGATTCAACCCGAGCTCGGATGCTATGGCCCCGGAAAGAAATGAAACCTCCATGGCGTGTGTATACATGTTTTGTCCGTAACTGGACCGAAATTTCAGCTTTCCGATCAACTTCGTCAGTTCGGGATGCATGTTGTGAATACCCAGGTCGAATATTGCCTGCTCGCCGGCTTCTTTTATCTGTTGGTTAATCTCATCTGTTGCCTTTTCGACAACCTCTTCTATTCTTGCAGGGTGGATTCTTCCATCGGCCACAAGCCGCTCAAGAGACATCCTCGCAACTTCTCTCCTCACGGGGTTAAACCCCGAAAGGATGACTGCCTCAGGCGTGTCATCGATGATCAGATCAACCCCCGTTTCGGCTTCAAATGCCCTGATGTTTCGGCCTTCCCTCCCAATGATCCTACCCTTCATTTCCTCGTTCGGAAGGGGAACGGTGGTCACGACCCTCTCGGAGACGTAATCTGCGGCATATTTCTGTATGGCGAGGCCTATTATTTTTTGGGCTTTCCTGTCGGCTTCTTCTTTGAATTCTTCCTCAATGGCCTTTATTTTCTTTGCAACTTCCATTTTGGCCTCGTTCTCTATCATGGTCATGAGTTCCTGCTTCGCCTGTTCCAGCGTGTAACCGGAAATTCTCTCGAGCCTTTCCTTTGCTTCTTCTGTTAGCTGCTTATAGGATTCAATCTTTTCATTGAGCTGCTTGCTCGTCTGATCCAGCTGCTTTTCCCGCTTGCCGAAATCCGTCTCCCTTGTTTCGAGCGACTCCGTCCTCCTGTCGAGAAGCTCTTCCTTCTGAAGGAGTCTTCGCTCAAGCTTCTGGAGCTCGCTCCTTTTGTCCTGGGTTTCTCTCTCAAAATCTGCCCTCGCCTGAAGCATATAATCCTTGGCATGGAGCGATGCCTCCTTGAGGATGCTCTCCGATTCCCTCTTCGCCCTCTTTAAGGCATCCTCCGCAGCCTCTTCCGCTCTTTTGGCCTTTTGATCCCCTGCCTTCCTGTTTATTAACAGATAGAGAGATAGCGCCCCCAGAAGAATTACCATCGCTACAAGAATAGTGATTATTAATGGTAGGTTGTTCACTGTGAACCTCCGGCAAAGATGTTTTTGTAATTTCCCTGCCAGCCATTCTCAGTGAGAACGAGGTCGAGCCTCACATCCCACTGGTCTACCGGAACACTTTCCAAAACTTGGAACGCGTAACCGAACCCGACCATTAGCGTTGGTCTATGCCTCGAGAGATACAAATCATAGTAGCCCTTTCCATATCCGATCCTGAAATTATTCTTATCGAATGCGACACCGGGCACGATAACGATATCGGGCACAAAACCCTTTTCTCCGGTGTAGGCGCCAACGCCGGGCTCGTAAATCCCGTATTTTCTCTTCACCAGTTCCCTTTTTGAATTCACCGGGAGAAACATCATCTCATCGTCAGATACGATTCTCGGGAACATGGAGGTAATGGAATTTTTTCTACAGAAATCGAAAATCGAAAGAGTATCCACTTCTCCCATAACGGGATAATATAGCCCTACTGACCTCACCGTGGCTGGCAACAGAAGATCGTTTATCAGCGAAGATGCTATGCGTGAACTCTTCTCTCTTCTTTCCCTGGAAGAAATACCATTCTCCCTCAATTTCAGCATGCTCAATCGTACGATTTCTTTCTCATTTGACATAAAAAAAATCCCACAACACAAATTATCGCGGGATTATTGCAGGATGGGAATAAGGTTTCTCTGGGTTCTGTTCCCGTAAAATATCGGGTGTGTTCAAGGCTTTATAGTAAATTCTTCCTTATTCCTTAAAAAAACCCTGTATCAATCCCACATCTATGTAAAAACGGACATATAATGTTCCCCGCCGATGCCGTGCTGACGATTGATGTTGAACCCCATCCCGATAGGTGGGTACCCTTGTAACGGCTTCTGGCTTCCCCGGGCTGGGGTTTGCTCTTCACCGCCAGGGAGGATTCCCGTTCAACATTTTGTTGGCTCAAACATTTCGTCAGTCACCAACACAGAAGGGAACGCCCATTTCAACTCTGTATATGTGCAAGCTTCTCATCCAGAAGCTTATTCAACTGCTCTACTTTTCCCCGAGTATTCTCAAACTCTTTTTTGACATTCAGTATTTCATCGGCAAGCGTTAGAGAAGTCAATATCAGCTGATCCATATTCGTAATCGATTTGTTACCACGCTTTATCTCTCGCAGCCTCTCGTTTAAATATGCTGTAAGCTCTTTTACGTATCCTTCCTCTTTATCTGTCGAGATCGAAATCTTGTATCCGAGAATATGAACATCGTATACTTTTTTCATAACTCAATTATACATAAATTCGATCACAACTCAATTAATTCAAGTTTGCCGAGGAGTTTTTCTATGCTTTTCTTCACCTCTTCCTTTTCCTTTGATAGCTCTACTGCTTTCCGTTTCAGTTCCTCGATTTCCACATCTTTTCTTTTCAACTCTCCCTTGAGTTCCTGATTCTCCTCTTTCAGTCCTTCGATGATTTCGATGAACCGTGAAATTTTCGTTTCCACTTTGCTGATAAATTGTTCAACCATCTCCCCTCCCATTTAGTACGCGTAAAGGTTTCCATAAGGTCTGTTCGTTACAGGGACGAGCTTCGTAAATGATTCTTTCATAACTTCATTGAAATCGTATCCGAACTCATCACAAAACTCCTTTATAGAGATCTGAAGGATCCGTGTGTCTGCTTCCTCGATCGGGACGATGCCGACTTCGGCACCAACATTTGCCATATCAGGCTCTCCCCTCAGATAGATAACGCCTCCGTGCATCCCCGTACCGAGAAAGTCCCCCACGATGGGCCTCCCATCGCCCTTGTTAGCCGAGACGCCAAGAATTATCAGGACACCCCCCGCCATATACTCGCCGAGAAAATCACCAGCCCTCCCTCCGACCACCATGATCGGTATTTTATCTTTGTAACCTTTCATGTGTATTCCAACCCTGTACCCGACGTCGCCTTTTATGAAGATCTTCCCCCCCCTCATAGCGTACCCACATACATCTCCCGCCCGGCCATGGATGACAATCTTTCCAGCATTCATCGTATTCCCAACGTTATCCTGGGCATTCTTTTTCACGATAATGTGGGGACCGTCCATGAATGCGCCAAGGTCGTTTCCCGGAACTCCTTCAATAATTATGGTCACGTCTTTATTTATTCCATCTCCGATGTAATACTGCCCGTTCACATTTTTCAGAACTATCTCGCTGTAGCCCTCACCGACGGCATTGCGAACCATCTTGTTCAGATCTCTGAAGTAAACTCCTTGCGCATCAATTTCCAGTTTCATCGCTGCCATACCTCAATGCATTATTCCTTTCCCCAACTTGACGATAACAGGTTCCCCGGCCTTTGGAGCCCACACCCTCTCCGGATCTGGACAAACCTCTCGAATTGCTGCCTCCTCGCTGGCCATGTAAACAAAATCCCCCTTTATTCCGGCTACGAGTGGTCTGAGTTTTACCCGGTCATTTAGCCCGACGATTCCATCAGAGAAAGCGAAAAGGATGGCAAAGGGGCCGTTTAAGAGTGCGCTTCCAAATATCATCCGAATTGCCTTGAATACCGCTCCATCCTCGTTATCGATATCTTTCCAGAAAGGGGATGCAAGCGCCACACAAGCAGATTTTATGTCCAGTCCCATTTTTCTGATGAGAAGATCCAGCAGATAGGCGACAACCTCGGTATCGGTCAGGAGCGTCAGCTGATATCCGTACATCTCGAGATACCTCTTGTTGATCCCGTATGATGATATTTCACCGTTATGGACTATCGACCAATCCAAAAGCGTGAAAGGATGCGCTCCTCCCCACCAGCCCGGTGTGTTCGTCGGAAATCTATTGTGAGCTGTCCAGATGTAGGCCTCATACTCATCAATCCTGTAAAACTCGGCGATATCCTTCGGGAATCCTACCCCTTTGAAAACACCCATATTTTTCCCGGAAGAAAAAACGTAGGCTCCATCGACAAAGCCGTTGATCCGCATAACGATATTCACGATAATATCGTCCTCCTTGAGAAGGCGGAGCTCTCTCGGTGCTTTCTCTACAACCGGCCGGAGAAAGTACCTCATCAGGAGGGGGGATATCTTTATTCTTTCTGTCGTCTGTGTGGGGATTTCTTCGTAATATACCACGTCTGAAAGCTTCTCAAGGAGAGCCTCCGTCTCCTCCTTGGCAGCAAAGTCGTCGTACATGATATGGAAAGCATAGTAGTCGGCATAGTCGGGATAAATTCCGTAGGCGGCATACCCCGCACCGAGACCATTTCCCCTATCCGTCTGGAGGACTATCGAATTCACGATTTTCTCACCGCTTATCATTTTCCCCTTCGTGTTAATTATTCCTGATAGTCCGCAGCCCGAGATATCTTTTGAGAAGCGATAGGTCATGATTTTCCTCCAAAATGTCAAGAAATATTGAGATATTCATAACTATAATACCATGGCGAGCATCAGGGCAAGCCATATATTGCCATCATTCTTCAAAGTCTACAACACAATGGGCGATCCCCGCGCAGACCGACACGATTCGTCGCATCGATGAGAGTATATCGAGATGAATCGAACTCGTTTCGAGAGACTCTTTCATTCCCTTGTTCAGCCTGCGAATATGGGCATTTTTTAGCTCTTTCTCCAGATTACCCAAAACTTTTTTCCTGTTCAAAACCCTGTTGGCAAGCTCTCTGTCCACCCGCATGAAGGAGACAAGAGATTCATCGAACATCTCAACTATCTTCCCGTGGTACATCAGTATCTCCCGCTCCCCTTCTACGGAAAAAGAAAAATTATTCAGTATTTTATTACTTAATTGTTCACTTATACCTTTATCTATTATGTCCCCGGCTATTTCCAGGTAATTTATCACGGAGATAAACTCAACGTTCCGTTTTCCACCTGTCTTGACCGGCATCGAACTGGCTGTGTTCCGATAAAAACTTCTTTATCTCCCTGTCGAGGTAATCGACGATATCGTCTCTATTCGAAATATCATCGATGATGTCTATATTACCCGTTTTGATAACCGTTTCCACGTCCACGAGCATTCCACGAACAACATCTGCCATTCGCATGATTTCCCTCGATACCTGAGCAGCGCCAAGGGATGAGGAGACTGAATACGATTTATCAAGATACTTCAACCTGAACTCGTCTCGATTTTCTTTATCGGGAAGTCGTATATTCAACTGTTTTGAAACCACTCCGGTAAAAGGAAGAAAAATGCAGGAGATTGCCAGATTGAACACCGTATGCATATTGGCAACCATGTGTGCCGGGTCAAAGGAGATTCTTTCCAGAAAAGACGGCAAATAGCCGATCAGGGGAAAAAAAATGATTACACCCATAAACTTGAAGAAAAGGTGCCCCCAGGCTATGCGGGCTCCCCTCTCTTTCCCCCCGAATGCTGATAGAAAGGCAACAACGGTTGCACCGAGGTTCGCCCCCAAAATTGCAGGAATGGAGGAATCGATGCTCACAAGATTCTGCGATGAAAAACCGATTATGAGCGCGAGAACAGCCGTTGAAGACTGAAATACAAGGGCACATATCAACCCGCCTGCAAATGATATGAGGGGCGCTTTGTCGAGTCCCTCGAGGATCATGGGAAGTCCGGGAATTTGACCGACACTGGCGGAGAGGTCTGTGACAATAAGGATGGCAAAAAGAATGAAGCCGAAGCCCAAAATCCCCTGCCCTATGGCCTTTCTCCTGAGGTTGCGCGCAAAGAGATAGATAAATGCGCCCACTGAGATGATGAGCAGCGATATGGAAGCGATTCTGAAGGATATCAGCTGAATGATAACCGTTGCACCAAGGTCAGCTCCTNNATAAATGCGCCCACTGAGATAATGAGCAGCGATATGGAAGCGATTTTGAAGGATATCAGCTGAATGATGACCGTTGCACCAAGGTCAGCTCCTAGAATAATGGCAAGCGAAGCCGGCAAAGAGATCGGGTTAGTGGCGGAAAGAGATAAAAGGAGAGCAACCGTTGCACCCGACGACTGGAGTGATACCGTTGCGAAAAAACCGGCGAGGTAAGCCGGAAGCATACGGTTCGAAAGTTTCTTGAATGCAACCCGAATTTTCTCTCCAAGGGCTGACTCGAATCCCATTCCAGAGAGGCGGATACCCAGGAGGAGAAATGCAACTGCACCCAAAAATTTTATGAGCAACAGGTCACTCATCGAACAAGAGAGCCTTGGAAAAATCCTCGGCATTGAAAGGTTTCAGGTCGTCTATCCCCTCACCAACCCCAACGTAACGAACAGGGATCCCAACCTCCCTCGTAATAGCGAGGAGAACGCCCCCCTTGGCGGTGCCATCTATCTTCGTTACGGCCAGACCGGTAACTCCGAGGGACTCATGAAAACTTTTCGCTTGATTTATGCTATTTTGGCCGGTTGTGGCATCCAGAACGAGTAAAATTTCCGAAGGCGCATGGCTGAGTTCCTTACTGATAACCCGCTTTACTTTTTCAAGTTCGTCCATGAGATTTTTCCTCGTGTGAAGCCTTCCTGCAGTATCTATTATCACCACATCTTTTTTCTTCGATCGCGCAGATTGAATCGTATCGAAGGCAACCGCCGACGCATCGCCTCCCGGCCTGTGTTTCACCACCTCAACTCCCGCCCGCTGGCCCCAGATTTCAAGTTGGTCGATTGCTGCTGCACGAAACGTATCGCTTGCCCCTATCAACACGGAATATCCTTTTCGTTTTAGGTCATAGGCCAACTTTCCGATGGTCGTCGTTTTCCCCGAGCCGTTTACCCCGACTACGAGGATGGTGAACGGTAATGGGGGGCAAATCTCAAGCGGTTTCTCAACCCCGCTGAGCAAATCTTTCACTACTTCAGCCATTTTCCCTAAGATCTGATGGGCATCAAAGCTTTCTTGTCCGTTTAGGTATTTTCTCAACTGATCAACCAGGTATGCGGAAGTATTGAAACCGATGTCGGAAAGTATGAGGATTTCTTCGAGTTCTTCGAGAAACGCTGCTCCTTCGCTTCCTGACCGAACCGCTTCATCAAACCTGCCCAGAATTGTCCTTCTCGTTTTCGAGAGCCCTTTTCTCACTTTTGACAGAAAGGCAACCATGTGTTCGCCTCAGGTTTCTTCCAATTACTGAATTCCTTCAAGATGATAACTATAGCACAGGACAATCCTGTTGATCTGCAACTTTGGGTGTGGGGACAATCGGTGGAAGACTAGCTTAACTGGGCCGATACGATCCGGGATATTCCCGGCCGATCCATGGTCGTGCCGTAGAGGAAGTCGGCAAGTTCCATCGTCCTTTTCTTGTGGGTGATCATGATTACCTGACAATTGTGCGAAATGTCGCGTATCAGCCGGTTGAACCTGTCCACGTTTGCCTCATCGAGGGGAGCATCTACTTCATCGAGGAAAAGAAATGGACCGGGACGGAGGAAGAACAAGGACAAAAGGAGGCAGATACCGGTCAAAGCCTTCTCCCCGTTCGAAAGAAGGGATAGGTTCTTCAATCTTTTTCCCGGCGGCTGGGGAATTATCTCCACCCCCGATTCGAGGAGATTGTTCTCATCGGTAAGTTTCAAATATCCCTTGCCTCCGCTAAACAGTTTGGGGAAAAGCTCCATGAATTTTTCATTCACACTGCCGAACATCGCAATGAACCTGTCCCTTGATTCCCGATCGATCTTCGATATCACTTTTTCCAGATCCCCCATCGATTTCTCGAGATCTTCCTTGTGCTTCAAGAGGTCTTCATACCGCTTGGCCAGTTCTTCCCTCTCCTCTATGGCAGATACATTCACTTCTCCGAGAGATTCCAGGCGGCCTCTCATCATATCGATCTCTTCTCCAAGGGCTGCCTCGTCAACCCCCGCAAATCTCTCTTCCTCGGGGTACATTGCAATGTCGCCCAAACCGTAGCTGTCGCGGGCAACAGCGTCAATATTCTCAGTTCTCGTTTTAACCGCCGCGAGCCGTTCCCGCAGTGAGGCGATGTCCTCTTTCGTATTTTCCATGGACGAGAGAAGGCCCGCCGATTCCTTATTCGCCTCAGCAAGATCATTTTTTAGCTTGGAGAGGGTCTCGGTCTTCTCCGCCATCACTTTCTCGAGACTTCCCCGCTCATCAGCGAGGGCTTTCACCTGTGCTATCATCTTCTCTTTCTGGCGGGAGAGCTCTTCTTTCCGCCTCTTCAGTTCCTCTATCTCACCGGTCATTTTTTCCCTGTAGATGTATTTATCCTCCAGAATTTTATTCAGCGAATTAACTTCGGCTGCCAGCCCGTTTCTCCTCTCCTGGATCTCCACTCTCTGAAGCTCCCTCTTGCTCATCTTCTCCTCCAGCTCTCTCAAACCCAACTCGCTCCTCTGTATTTCTTCCTTCAAAGTCGCTATCTCTTTTTCCAGAGCCGAAACCTTTTCTGAGCTCTCCTTGTGAAGGTTTTTCGACTCCTCATTCGTTATCTCGAATCTCTTCATTTCGGCAACGAGATGGGAATGTTCTTCTTCGCTCCACGTCTTTCGCTTCTTTTGCTTCTCCAGCTCTTTTTCGAGAAACTCGATGCTCACTGTAGCGGAATGTTTTTCCTTTTCCCGTGAGCCTATCTCATCACTGAGCTCCTTGTGGCGTCTTCTCTTCCCCTCCAGTTCGGCCACGACCTTGTCCAGCTGTCCTTCTTTGATCTTTATCTCTTTTTCCATATTGAGCAGCGTGGACTCGAGTTCAGCCATCTCACTTCTCTTACTGAGAATCCCACTTTCCTCTCCCTTTGAGCTCCCTCCCGATATAATTCCGCTTGGAAGAACGAGATCCCCCTCAAGCGTTACGTATGTAGCCCAGTGCCCATTGGTCTTCCATAACCGCACTGCATCTTCCACCGAATTTACGAGAAGAACATCTCCGAGAAGATTTTCTATCAGATCCCTGCATTCTCCCGGGGCCGAGATTATTCCCGATATTTTCGAGATAACTCCTTCGCCCGTTGGCATCTCGAGACTCCTCTCCCCTCTTTTTCGCAACTTTACCGGCGCAAAGGACCCTCTCCCCTTCCCCGTATCTTTCAATGCGCGAAGAGCAACGACACCATCATCTGAATCTCTGACAACGATGTATTTCAGGCTTTCGCCAAGAGCCGCCTCTACAGCCTTCTCATACCCTTTCTCGACACCTATCAGCTCTCCCAGCACGCCAAGTATTTCGGATCCATCGCTTATAGAGCGAAACTCATTCATAATATATGAAACGCTTTCACCGAAAAGCTCATAGTTTTCCAGGATCTCCTTGAGAGCCACGAGCCGTGATCCTGCCCTTTCCTTCTCTTTCCTCGATTGTTCGATGATCGCGTTGAGCCCTTCCCTTTCCCTCTCACATTGAGAGATACCGGTAGTAACCCGCTGGATCTCCTCGGTGGACCGATATAAGCTTTCCATCAATTCCTTTTCCCTCGCAATTTCATCCTTCAGTTCCTTTTCCGCCCTGGATATATCGGCCTGAATCAGATCGAGTTCTCTGGCAAGATGATTTCCCTTTCGCTCTGTTTCGTAGAACCATTTCTCGTTTATGCTGATGGAGTTGTCAAGGCCTCCAAGTCGCGACATGATGTCGACGAGAGCTTCTCTTTTTGTCTCCTGCATTTCCTTTAACGCATGAACCCTTTTTCCGATTTCATCCCGCGCTCCTGCTTCTGGGTCGGGCTCGGAATGGAAGTGAGCGAGCTCAATATCCGCTTCGCTCATCGATTCTCCCAGCTCAGCGATCCTCTCCTTCATTTCCACCAGCTCCAGTTCTCCCTTCCTGCCTTCGTCAAGGAGCGCCGAAATCCTCTCTTCAATACCCAACATGTCTCTCGTCACCCCGCC
>JABAOF010006482.1_pt5 | contig 12149 bp, 10 predicted proteins | sample 7062171 | NCBI WGS metagenome assembly JABAOF01 (sample SAMN14538628, study PRJNA623070) | marine sediment metagenome | biome: marine biome [ENVO:00000428]; feature: marine pelagic biome [ENVO:01000023]; material: deep marine sediment [ENVO:00002113] | place: India: Gulf of Khambhat ... | reverse complement strand
AGCAGGGTAATCATCTCCTCAGGTTTTGGGACTCTCCTCCCTGTTAGGGACTGCCTTAGACCAGAGAAGAAGTCTTCCTCTCTCTTGGCTCTCTTGCCCCTGATACGCTTTACCTTGGGAAGTAGATTGTTAATGTGTTTGCTGACGTCCCTCTCGGACTTGGCTACCATGATAAGAACATTTTCCTCAGGCATATTGGAAGCTATTCGGGCAATGATGGCACAACGCTCGTTGGATACATCATCTATGTCCCATATAACTATCTGCTTTCTATTTCCTGATACCGACCTCGTGTATAGCGGTACTGTCAGTGACTCCGCCTTGGCGATTGATTTTGGAACCTGTGCAGCCTGTAATGAATGATATTTACCTTCAGGGACAAACTTGTGTCCGGGATCAATGATCAGAAATATCATAATGTTATATTAATGTTACATCAATAAATACTTTTTGGTTCGATTATGTTGTTGCGTCAATAACTACGAGTATATCCCCTGTAAGTGCGGTTTTCTTTTTGCTAGTTGAGGTGGTGACCTGTATGTCATAGAAATGAATACCCTCAGGTACATTCCTTGTATCTGCTGACGCTGGCTCTATGGTGATCTGTCCATCAGCTTCAGCACCTACTACAGTTATTTCTCCTGTGGTTTTCTTGCCATTGTAGAGTTCCACCTTGGTAGACTTGTTTTTGATGGTAAAATCTATGTCCACGACTCCTGTGAGGTCGAATGGTTCCCACACCTCTGTAGTTGGGTTCCATTGCTCAAGGAAAGCCCTGTATAGTTCATCGTCTCCCTGTACCATCTCAAGGTTAGCTGTGGCTATGGTCTTGTACTGGACAGGGCTTGTTGCTGAGTTAAATGCCATAATTAATATATACCCTCTGTTTTAATAAATGCTTTTGGTTCATCTTGTGATCCTTGCACGCTTTTGTTCTCTTGTTATAGTTCCTATTCTCAGAGGCTCTCTCATGATGCTTGCCCGTATCTGTTCTCTTGATATGGTGGCTCTGAGGTTCTCCCTCATGATAGTTGTTTGTAGACCCTCTCTTGTTACTGTTCCACCGAGTCTCAGACCGTCATCGAAAATCACTCCAACTTTGGTCAGTACTATCGAGCATTGAGATGTGGCTGCCACGATGTCTGTCGTGGAGAAGGCTACACTTGTACTTACATCAAACTGCTCCAGTGACTGAAGGACTGTACTACTGAAGTACCCTGTCTCCTCATCAGATTGGAGGGCTGTGTCCACTCCATAACCCACTTCCTCTCTCAGTGCTATGGCGGTTGACTGCACATAATTATGACTCTGCTCCTTCTGAAGTACCATGTAGGTGTGGTAGGGAGTTGTCTCCTCATCCAGCATCAGCATGGAGACCACATAATTCTTGGACTCATTAAGCTGCAATGCCATACTAGCGGTATATGTCTCCTCGAATTCCTTTAACAGTACTGTACTTGCACTGACAGTCTCCTCGGACTCTTTTAAGAATGCAGTTGACACTTGGTTGGTCGCTGCAATTTCATCAAGGAGCTTCAGAGCCATTCGTGTTGAGTAATTGGACTCAAGTGATGCCTGTAGGACAGTATCAACTTGGAGACCAACCTCACTACGAAGGGCTAGTGCAAGGGAGTGTATGTAACGTTCTAGTTGCTCTTTCTGAAGAGCCATGTCTATGATATGTTTATTGGATAATTGAACCTGTTTTTGGAGTACTACGCTGAGCGTGTAGGGTACAATGGTTGTTGTTTTGCTTCCACCGAGGAAGAATTCCCCAAGAAATATGTTTCCCGGTGACCCTATTCTACTCAGTTAGTTCACCTGTCTCTATTGGATGTCTACGTTTTCCTCGAATGAATCTTTAATGTTTTGGAGCTCGATAATGGCTCCGCTCATGGAAATACAGTTATTTTTGATCTGGTCAAATTTCTGCTGTGCTTCCTGTAGTTTCTTGTTTTCCTCATCGAGATTGGCTCTAAGCTCCTCTAGACGTTTTTGAATTTTTTCTTTTGGTGTTGCCTCGTCTGACACAATATACTCTACGTGCTACATTTAAATAAAGTTTTTCTAATATATATCTATTTTAGTGATTAATTTAAATAAAGTTTAAATAATTGGAGGTCGTAGGTATAATTATGTCGGAGACAGTACATACAGACAATGAGAATTCAAATAAAGAATTAAGAATTACACTGGGTTCAGAGGTAATTACCAGTCTTACAGTTCAGGATTACCTTAATGAGTTGCAGGAGGGCGATGTCCTCTATATGCAGAGATCAAGAAGTGTAAATAATACCCCAGCCCCATAAATTATCCAATACAAAATATGGTATTAAAGTAATCAATATTATAATTATAAGACATTCCTGAAGTGCTATAAAACATTGCATAGGAGTAAATTTAATCATTTTAGTTTACCTTCCCTTCAAGTGCTATTATACGTGAGAGCAGAGCATCAAGTTTTGATTTGAAGAAGTCACGCTCCTCCTTGGCTTTTTTGGCTTCTGCAATCAGAGGGATGACGAACATGTCATACCTGACGTTTGCGGGGATAGTCAATTCAGCATCCTCAAAGTTTACCATTTCAGGGAACAGGTGCATCATTTCCTCGGCAATTACCCCTATCTGTACTCGGTCAGGCTGACCTTCAGGAACGTTAATTGATTGGTAGTTGACCAAGCGAAGCTGGTAGAGGTTTTCAGTATTCATTACGAGGTCTGTAATGTTTTTCTTGTATCTGCGTGATGATGTTGGGTAGTAACAGACTCCATTTGAGGTGTTGATCTGGAGGTTGGACTGGTTAAGTGAAGTGAGGTTGGGTAGATATAATTGTCCGTTTACTGTGGTCACGTCACCACTTCCTGCACCTATTTGGACGTCTCCATCTGAAGTGAATCTTGCGACTTCTGAATTCACTGGAGCTATTATAATATCTGTACCTGAAGCTGATGATAAAATCCAATTTTCTTGCGCTCTTGTTGAGTGTGAATCGCTATAAGAGACTATTTGAATATTATTTCCTTCGCTTGCAAGTGTAATATTAGCCGCAGAACTAGCACCAGCGGTGTCGTTTTCAAAACGAGCTAATACCTGTTCGGCATTTGCGTCATTTTCAACGAAAAGTGTATAATTATCACCAGAACCTCCTGAAGCACCTTGAATTACCAAACCATAATTATTAGTAGTTCCTTTGGTCTGTGCGGCAATTAAAATACCGTAATTAGTTGCGATCGCTCCTGATCCGCCGGGATTACCAACATAGATATTTTCAAAAACATCCATTGAAGTCCCATTGAAAGTAAATCCGTAATAATTATTCCAATATGTTGTGACAGCGGCTCCAGTATGGACAGGAATTGAAAGAACTCCATAACTTGTTGTGCCAGTAACAACCAATTCAGGCTTAAAACTGAACCCAGCACGACCACTTGTTAATACACCAGCACTACCTACTGCAATAGTCCCATAGGATGATACTTCAAAGACTTTTCCTACTGTACTGTTATTCACAAGAAACGCAGGATAATTAGTGCTATACGCATCTACGTTGACTTTAAGACCATATCCAGTAGCACTATCTTGGTCAAATACACCTGCCCATTCTAAAGTCGTATCGTGGTATACTTCTAATCTGCCTTCGCTGGGAGTAACGTTGATACCTACTTTACCATTAACATCGAATATCATTGCGGTATTGTAGCTCAGACTTGTATCATCACTTATTCTGAAGTAAACAAGCTGATTTACGGTATCATGCCATATATTGAAACCTCCGTAGGTAGAGTCTACGAGTTGCCAAGTGGCTCCTGTCCATTCTACATTTGAGTTTAGATGGGAGTTTGTTGTTACTTGGGCAAAACCAATTTCCCGACTTCCTGTACCGCCTCCAACAGCAAATGTATTGTAGGTTGGTGCTCCTGTCCATCCCACTCCGACATTTCCTGAGTCGTAGTAGATATCTGATCCTGAGACTGTCCATGCTCCTGCGATGGTGTCCCATTCGAGGGCTGTCCCACCTGCGTTTACCTGTAGGACTTGCCCTGCGGTGCCGAAGACATTGTTGAGTTTAATAACTGACGTGACAAGGTCTAAATCCTGATGAGCTTTAACAGAGGTTGTTGATAGCTCAAGTAAGTCCTGCATGGATGTGAAGGGAGAACTTGTAGCGTACCTGAATTTGAATCCACTTGATAACCCTGAATTGACATCCATGTAGGCATATTCTGTGTCATGATAGAGCCTTATCTTCTCTGTTGAGGTCGTGTTGGAAGTAAAGATGAATCTACCGTCATTTGATACTGTAGAGCCATCGAAAGTAAGAGCATCAAGGGAGGCGTCGTATACTATGTGGCTGTGGTCTAAATCTGCACTACTGAATTGTAGAGACTTACTATTTTTCATTCTGGCTATGTCATTGAATCTTGCTGGTAGTACAGTTATAACAGTCCCTGCATTATATTGGATTATGGCATGAGCTGACGTATCTGCGTAAGTTTGTTCATCATATACTTGGAATCCAGCCCAGTTGCCTGATGGGGCATTGGTCATTTCAATTCCATACAGGTAATCTGTGGCACTTTCATACCTATTACCTGTCATTTTAAATGATTGTCCACCAGTAGCTGATCCTGTTGTGGTATCGTCAAATGATATCAGGGGCACAGCACCATACCCGGCTTTGGTTGAGTTTATGACTCCTGTAGTTGTAATTGTCCCATATACTGTTAAAGTAATATCGTCAGTATTTTTACCTATATCTACTCCATATCCAGTATTATAATTAAGGAATAAGGTATCATGAGCATCAGCCCCATTCTGTTTACCATTTATAAATCGGGTACGTATAGTACCTGCGGAAGTATTTGCGGTTAATATTCCACCTGTATAAAATATCCATTCATCAAGTTTTGATTCTCCAACAGTGTGAATGGCATAGCTAGTGCTACATATAGATACTGCCCTGCCATCTCCAGTGAAGCTAGCAGCTTGGGTTGAGTTGCCATTAAATCCAACATAATCGGTCATCATATCTATCTGTAGTCCAATTATTGTAGGAGTATTTGCAGAAGCTGTTATGTTTTGGTAATAAGCCTTGAAGCCTGTATATGATGAGTCTACTGTTATATCTCCTGTAAAGCCACTGTGGAAGAATCCAATATCTCCACTTGCATTTGTACGATTTTGGGTCTCTACTATAAAGTTATATGATAATTCAGTCTTTGATGGCAGGATACGTACTCCATAGACAGCAGTATTATTGTCTGTACTTGCCAAATTTCGTGCATCCATATATACTAGATTTACATTACTTGCCGCACCCGTGGCTGGGTCAAGAGCCTGCGGGTCAATGTATACTGCCCTGTAAGTTGTGCCTGCGTTGAGGGCATTCTGAGGGGTTATAGTTATTGAGTTGTCCCCAGTTACTGTGTTTTGGGGGTTATATACTATATAGGAACCATCGTTTACAAATTGGAAATAGTCTTTATTTGACGTATTTCTGTAGTATATTGACGACGATGATACAGGAGTCTTAATGTAATGTATCCCTGCACTATTAAATTGTAATGTAGCACCTGTGAAGTCAATTAAACTACCATTGACTCTGAAGTATTGTGTAAATGCAGAGTCCCTGAGTACAAAATAGTCATTTGATGCCATGTGAAATATAAATTTCCCTGTGGCATTGGTCAGGATACCGTCAGTACCTGAGAAATACAGTCTTACATTATCTGCCAGACCTGTGTAGAAACCTGCATTGTCTGCTGGATTGTGTATTTGTGCATTATTAGGTATGGTGATGGCATTTGTTAAGTTCTTCAGGATCAGGAGACCTGAACCAACAACATTGTCAATGTATGAATTTCCAAACTGGTCATGGTACATATGGAGCTCGTCTGAGGCTCCTGACCAGTATCCGAAGTCATCACGTAGAGTATGGATACCAGTATTTTGAATTCTCATGTGCTCAGTACTTGCTGCACCGTTTTCAGATACATAGAATAATAATCGTCCGTCCTCCAATCCATCAGTGTTTACAGCTATACTTCCAAATATCTGTGCATAGGTGTGATATGAATTTACACTATTATACATGTTAAAGTGCATTCCAACACTGAATCCAGCAGTGCTTATCGGACGAAGCAACTTGAAGTTATCTCCGGTACCATATATATTGGTTATACCATAGAAACTACTTGTGATGAAGTCTGCTGTCTGACCAACCTGAAGTGTCCTCCCACCTGCTGTGAACGGGTTGAAAGCAAAGAGGGTCACGTCAGAGTCAAGAGGGTCTTTGATGGTAAACCGACCATAATTTGTGGTATCACCATACAGGGCAGTTGCTATGAGGTCTGTCGCCCGACCAACCTGAAGTGTCCTTGCTGTGGTGTCCATAGCTAGAAGACTGACAAATGAGTCATCACTGTCCTCTATTATGAAGTTTGTCCCTGTAATTAATTTTATATCACCCACAGTAGATTCTATCTGTATGTTACCCTCTGTTGAGGTAAGCAGTGAATTTGTGTTGTGGGACATCCTGAATTGTTGTGTGGCTCCTGTGTAGAATCCACCATTGTCCACAGGATTGTAGATGTGGTCAGGGAAGTCGAGGGTGATGAGTCCTGCGGAGTGAGTGACGTCTATTTGGTTGGTCGTTCCTGCGATAGTCTTGAATTCCTCTTCTGTGGCAGCGGCATTCATACCTCGTAATTCATTGGTAGTTCCGAAGCCCTTACCTCTGTGTGAAAAGTAGGCATGGATTATACCTTCTGTGGCGTGTTGTTTTAGGACTGCCCCCACTACTGTTGCGAAGTTTGGGTCTATAGGTCTTGTTGTTGTGTATTCTCCTGCTGTTGTAGGTGATATATAAAGTATAGAACCAGCAGGATAGGAAGATGTATCTATATTTCGCACCCTTCCTATTAATGTTATATAGCCATATGTATTATTCTCTATGTCATGAGTTGCAATTCCAATTCCTCTTGAAGTCGCAAGTACATCAGATCGTGATAATCCAATAGTCCCGACATTTTCTGTTGGTTCAACTCCTGTTAAATATACTACTTTTCCATTAGTTATAGTTGCTCCTGAATTATTGTAGACTCTAGCCCACATTTCCTGTCCAACTTGGAGGGATATTTCAGGTTCATCAGTATTGAAACTTAGAGCATGTCTTGTGGAGTCATAATATAATCGACCTTCTCTATATGATGGTATAGTTCCTGTAAAATCAAAATAATCAAATTCTCCCTCAAATTCATCGTGTATAGCTACTATTACTGAACCTGTTGATACATCAGATATTGTCACTGATCCAATATATATTCTTAATAATGGAGACGACGGCCCATCACTGGTCAAAGCTCCAGCTACAGTAGGTGATAGGAATACGTCATCCCCAGATGAGAAAGATGAAGTATCAAAATTTCGTACAATACCAGATGATGTTATATATCCTGAGGTTGCATTTTCTATATCATGAGTTGCTAAACCAACCACTATACTTGTTGATTTTGAATCTGCTTTTGCCAGTCCCACAGTAGGTAACCCTGAAAATGCACCAGTTATGTATACTACCTGACCATTGTTTATTGTTGATCCTGTATTGTTATATACACGAATCCAATTCTCTTGACCAACATTGAGAGCAGTATCAGTGTTGTCATTATAATATGATATTGATTTATTATTTTTATCATAAAATACGATACCTTCTGAATATGAAGGTGAAGACAATGTTTCATCAAAATCTATAAAAGCGACGTTACCGAATGCTGTACCTGTTGAGATTGCAGCACCAGCTACTCCGGCTCTAAGGTCTATTATTTCAAGTAAGTTGTTATTTGACGCTCCTGAATGTTGTAGAATCAAACGGTATATAGGCATTGAATTTGATGATATAGTACTTGGTAGTACATAATTTATCTTACCCTGTGAATCTGTCCTTGCCTCTCCCAATGAGTTATATTCAGGAGATGCCTCATCTTGTACCTCAGCCCATATCTGGGATGCTTCCGCATTAAGATCATCTGTAACAACTACAAACAATACTACGTTGAAATATTTAGCAATACCAATCGACCCTCCATCTCCATAATTATTTATATCATCCAGATTGGTTAATGATGTAATATCAGTGCCGCCACCTGAATTATGGTAATATACAACATCACTAACTGATGTATCACGGGCAGGAGTCGTTACATCACGCAACCTTGATTGAAAAACACCCGAAGATACTTGAATATATCCTGATATTGTTGTTGGATCAGTTAATACTACTCCAGATTCCCAGAATATACCAACCTTCTTTACATAATCGTACAGTCTTCGTTGGATAACATCACTGAAACCATTCAAATTCTCCACTGTATATACTCTAAATGGTTTTCTGAATGGGGCTGATACTCCAGCTCCTCCTATTAATATTTTTGCAATTGGGACGAAATCTATTCCAGTAGGTTCAGAATATGTTACTTCAAAAGCTGGAATTCCTGCTGTAACTCTGGCTATTATCCAAGCCTCTATAGGTATCTCATATGATCCATTTGATGCCCCTGATAATGTAACATCACCATCTTCTATCTTATAAGTTATCCCATCAAGTTTAAAATAGTTTGTATTAATTAATGTTGGAGTGAGTGGAGGTATGGATGCTGTAGTTATAAGCCTTGCGAACGGTACATCTACATCTGTTACTACTGATATACTGTATATACATCTGAATGTTTTCTCTACAATTGCATCAGTCATTACTTTTATTCGCAAACTTTGACGATCAAGTTCTTCTATAGCATTTTGATAATCAGGTTGACCATAGGTAATATTTACTTCTTCATCTCCAAAGATGTCTTCAGTCCACTGGTCATCGTAGTTAACTACATAGTTGATAGCAGCGGATCGTACTGACTCATCGGATACATCCTCTCCCGGTATCTTGTAGACAGCACAGATGACAAAATTGACTAGGTCAGTTGGCTTCAAGGGTAGGCTATTGAGGTCTACAGCCACTCCTTTGGTCTGTGCAAGTGTCCCACCGGGCGATATGTGTATGATAGTCCAACGATGGAAACCAGCACTGAGTCCAATGTCATCCACTGTGATTGTGTCGCCAGCAAAAATTACCTTTGACCCACTAATCATCACCTCACCGGCAGCAATAGTTATGTCATTACCTGATCTAGATATTTCACACCCACTGATTACTCCGAATCCTCTTGATAGTCCTATCATACCATACATATCTGTTGCATGTATGACCTCCTTAGGAAGTGTTAGTTCTCCTCTGTTCTTGAAATCAAATAGGTCGCTAATTGCCATTTATCATCATCTCCTTCTTAATTCTTTCTTCCTCCCTCTGTTGTGCAAGGACTCTCTGTTCCTCCTCTTTTGCCTGTTTAAGTAGCATTTGATAGTTTCTCTCTTTGACCATCTCTGCTATCTCAGGGATTTCCCTGTCTGCCTGTGGGATAACAGGCACTTTTATGTTTGGGTTGGCTCCCTGTCTTGTATTGCCCATGCTGTCGATGGCAATATATGTGGACTGTCTCTCTGAACCAATTATGTAGTAGTACTTGGTGCCAAGATGCTGTGGTGGTATGAAGTTGCCTTCCTTGTCTATAATTGGCTGAGTTGTCTCTATGGCATGTCTCCTTCTCAGGAATGGTACCTCATCAGGTTCTAGCTCTACAAAGTGTGCAGATACAGCTCTTGACTCATAATTTGGATTTTCCCTATTTGAGTTTACAGCGTAAGCTCTGTCAGGGGACAGTGGAATCCACCCTGCCATCCAGAATTCTTTAATTTGTGAGGTAACGTGTCCGAAACTGGTCTCTGTGCCATCAGGATTGAATTGGGGGTAGACATCTCCATTCTTATCCCATATAATCCACTCGTACACGATTGGTTCTACAGTCATTTAAATCTCGTCTACTAACCACGTTAAAGTCTCAGCAGTCTGAACTCCCTGCGTGGCATCAGTGGCTACTTTAGGTTGTAAAGCAATATGTTTTGAGTTACCAACACCTGTATAGATGGTTGTGTCCACTACCAATGGTGAACCTGAGGTATATACCTCAACATCAGCCACTGCACTGACATTAGCATGGTTGGCTACGATCTCGTCTCCTGAGGTGCCAACCACACCAGTAGCCTGAACATATTGAGCGTCTGTAAGACCTGTAGGGGTTGAGTTAACGAATAGTCCTCCACCTGTGCCGAAGTTCCATCCTATAGCACCGTCAGAGTAGTGTCTGATATTATCTACTTGGGTGAATGTACCTGCAAAATTCAGAGACAATGACACCCAGAATGCGTAATTGAAGCCTGCCTTTGGAATAGGTACAGGATTCGTTAGATCTAGCGTAATTGCAGTGTCAGTTCTAAACCTCATCTCATTGCTTTCTCCACCGAGTAGGTCGTTCCATACAGGCGATCCGCTGACACCTGTAGCATACTGCACTTTGTAAATACCTGCCATACAGATTAATATAGCCTCTCGTTTAATATTAATCTTTCTTAGTTATCATAAGCAAATCTACGAGATAGAGAAATATATTATTTTTCAATTATAACATTATAACATTATAACATTATAACAAAAAATTTAAGAATGTTATAATGTTATAATGTTATAATGAAATTTGATCCTCAAATTCACACGCAAAGCTATCTGAAACATAAGTTGAAGGTATTGACCCATGAAAAACTATCAAATGAACTTGATATATCACCTATGACATTACATCGATGGATTAAAGCGTATGAGATACTAGATGATATTAATAACTCTATATATGACGATGTATTACAGAAATCAATAGTTAATAGTAATAATTTTGTTATCTATATTTTAAAGACTGAGACAAATCTATTTTACGTAGGTAGAACTGAACATTTTTTTCAGAGGATGGAACAACACACCGCAGGTACTAACGGAACTTCATTATTTACCAAAGAACATTTACCATTCCAAGTGAAACATATGGAAGGAGTATCTAACTTTGAAAGTGCAAAGAAAAAAGAAAATGAATGGATTAAATTCTTCAAGAGACTCAATCTAAGTTTAAATAATGTCTACAAGGGAAGGAAAGGTTCTACTAATAATATGATGAAATCAGAAGAAGTTCTTAATTTAACACATGATGATTTTAAGAGGTTGTATGATGAATACAAAAGTGTAAGACAGATTGCACAAAAACTAGAAACAACATCACCAACAGTAAAGAAATATATGTTACAAGTAGGATTTACTAAATTTCTTGAAGTTCCATTAACGAGACCAACCAAAAATAAAGTAGAGTTGAACTTTCAGAAGCTAAGGGCATTTGTAAAGAAGTTAAGTGATGAGCAGATAGAGAAGTATGGGGAGCCTCACTTTGCTGTGGAGTCTTGGCTATTGGCTACCAACAAGGAAGGTAAGAGGAAGCGGTTAGTTGATGATACTTTGAATTTTATTAATATGATGTCCTAAGCCTCTTCTGCGTATTGTCGTGAGTTATCAAGCTCTTCCTGTAGTTCTTTTATTTTTGCTTTCATTTCATTTACACTAGTGTCCTGAGCTACCACTACTTGGTTGTTAAGGTTAATTATTCTATTGACTGTATCTGTTATTCCCTGTAACTGGTCTAATGTAGTATCTTGTAGTAATGTTAATTTCTTTCGTAGTCTATCTATCTCGTTATTAATTAAGACTGACATATCTGGTAGTTCTGCAACTTTAGTTTCTTCCACAATTTATAATTGTTAGCTATTTATTTAAAGTTTTTCTTCTGATTATTATGAGCATTACAGGTATAATTGAAAACAGTAGGGGATATGGCTCCTCGCTTTCGGTTGGTTCTTCAATGTTATTGGAGATATCTGAGGATGTACTTGTTATGGTCTCTATTTCTTTATCTAGAATATAGCTCACGTATTTATACTCTCTCACATCTGATAGAGATAGTCCTGAGACAATAGATACAGGTTCTATTTGACGTACTAATGTTGGAACTATGTAGTCACTGTCTATAGTTATCAGAGTGGCATAAGTGAAGATATTATTTAATTTTAATGGGCCTGAGTCATAGGTATACTGGTCAGTGTCTTTGATTATCCTGTAATTGTAATTATCAGGTGTCTCAGTATACTGGAATAATAATTGATTTATG
>JABAOF010000160.1_pt3 | contig 12153 bp, 8 predicted proteins | sample 7062171 | NCBI WGS metagenome assembly JABAOF01 (sample SAMN14538628, study PRJNA623070) | marine sediment metagenome | biome: marine biome [ENVO:00000428]; feature: marine pelagic biome [ENVO:01000023]; material: deep marine sediment [ENVO:00002113] | place: India: Gulf of Khambhat ... | reverse complement strand
AACATCACTGATTTTTGACTTTGATGCTGATAAATCCATTGTAAAAGCTGGAAATAAAGATAAATACATTTTAAAACCAACTGTGAAAGTAATAACAGAATTCGAAGGCGAGTAAGAACATTTGATATATTAAACAAAAACTCTTAGCCTTCTAACAGCGTCCCTTATAGCTTCAGAACGATTAGGATACAAACCATTTTCAACTAACCTATCAACCTTTTCTATTAATTCTCTTGTTAATCTAACTTGAATAGGATGCATATTAATTTTATTACATAGAAAAAGATTTAAATCTATTTTTAAATTACGAGCGTAATTTGAATTTTAAGAATTACTTGAGTCTTAACTTTCTAACAGCATCTCTTATTGCTTCTGATCTGTTAGGGTACAGGCCTTTCTCTATTAATTTATCAATTTTTTCTATTAATTCCCTTGTTAATCTAATTTGTACTGGATGCACATTACCACTGTCTAATAATTAAACAGAAAGCAATTTAAGTTTATTTTTATTTATAAAGATTTCTTTTTGTGATGAATCTGTATTTCTTTTGTGAATTTTATGTATCTTATTTTTCAATTGCAAATGTAATGTTTTCGTAATGTCAATTAGATTTATAAAATTCTATTTTTAAAAATTTATAATGGTTAGATTCTCTTTAAACGTTGAAAATGAAGTTACTGAGGACGAGGAAAACCTAATAATACGTTTAAGGCCAGAATTCAACAGAATATGCTATAATTCAATAAGAGCTTCTATTATTCATTTGTTAATGAAATCAAAAGATCTTAATCATTCTTTATGTGTTGAAAGAATTGCTCATAAATTGGGAAAAAGACACTCTGTAATAATTCATCATTTGGAAAAATTACAATATTGGAGAATAGTTGATGTTGTTAAACATGACGTTTATGGTACTAGAAGGAAAAGAAGTATCTGGGGTTTGAACTTAACATACTCCAAATTGATTAAAGAGCTTTATGTTTATTTATTAAAGACATTCTACACTGTTGAAGAATTGGAAAGACTGTGTAGTGTAAATACTAATGTAAGATGAACTAATCTTGGCCTAATCCTGGCCTAATTTTAATAATTTGTAGTGTGGCATAAATATGGCTCATAGGTATTTTAATATTTTTCGAATCTACTTTGAAGTAATGAGTTGTAATTCTCTAAAAAAGGGAGGTGTGAGAATGAGTAAATTATCTAGATTTATAAATATGAAAGGAAGTTCGGGCGCAGTCAAGGGCGCTATGATAATTCTCACACTCGGTTTTATACTTGCTAGCGTTAGCTATATAATTCCTGTTTTAGCATCACATATTTCATATGTAACTGTTGTACCAAATATAGTTGAAGGTGGAACAAATGTTAATTTTGTTGTGACTGTAGAAAATGATGCAAGTTCAGCTACTAGTATTCATGAATTTAGAATATATGAACACAATGAATTCTCAAATCTTGTTTGTGACTCAGAAACTAATTGGAATGGTCCATATTATGCTACTAATCAGTTTGGAGATTTCTGTTTTTGGACTGCTCAAGAAGGTTATGAAATAACACCAGATTCTTCAAGAGATTTTTCATTCTCTGCAGATACACCTTCTGGTGAATGTTGTAGACCTTGGCAGATGGAAACAAGAGATTTAGAAGAACATTGGCAGTTTGCTTATCCTGGTATTTGTATTGATACAACACCACCAGAAACAACAAAAAGCTTTGTCGGACCTCACAAGATAGAGAATGGTGTTGAGTGGATTGACGGTGTTACAAAAGTTGTTTTATCTGCAACTGATTCAATAGGACTACATGATGCTGGAATAAAAAAGATAAAATGGAGAAATACTATAGTTGAAGATAAATATTGTTGGGATCAGCAATTATGTCAAGGAGCACAAGGTTCAGGAGACTTTACTTATGATTATAATCCAGGACCTGAAAAAGATTATACAATAGAGATACAAAAAGAAGGAGAATCGTGTCATTTATTAGAATTCTATGCTAAAGATAATGTTAATAATGAGGAAGAAGTGAATAAGAACTGTTTCTTTGTTGATACAACACCACCAGAATTAATTAAGACAGTTGGTGAGCCAAAAGTTGAATGTATAGGAATAGATTGTGATTATTGGGTAAGAGATGAACATTATGATGATCTTCTTGGTTGGGTTGAAGGAACACCAATAACAATGGATTGTGATGATAGTTGGGATGGAGTAGCACCACATCCTTCAGGAGATGAAGAAGTTTGTTATCAAGTTTCATTCGATTATCCAGAATGGCACTATATAACAACTGACTACTGTCTTCCTGAAGATATGGAAACAATAACACAAGTAGGACATGAAGGAGATTGGTGTTGTGTTGATGCACCAGAAGAAATAGTTTTTGTAGAAGACTCTCTACATGATTTAGAATTTTTCTGTAGAGATGCTGTTGATAAAAAAAGTGAAATTGATCTAGAATATTTCAGAGTAGATTCACTACCACCAATAATTGAAAAAACAATGATAGGAGAAGATCATATTGGATATAGAAACGGTGAACTTAATGAAGATGCATGTCCACCAAGAGATTGGTATGATGATCCATATGCATATGAAGATGAATGTTATGTAAGAGATGATGGATTAAACGGAGTAGCAATCAGTGTTTGGGACGATCCAACATATGATTGTGCAGTGGATGCTGTTGAATGTTATAAATATATGATATGGTATGCTCCTTCACCAGAAGCATGTGGAGAAGCAGGTGGAATAATATTATTAGAAACATCTGATATAGAATCTTTTCCAACTATTGAAAATTCGATAAAACCTCTTAATGGAGTCCCATGTTTGCTTATGGACGATTATTTCACTGAATCTCAAGAAATAATTTTCATGGAAGATTCTTACCATGAGTTGTTCATTGTATGTTGGGATGCTCTATACAATTACAACTATGATTATGAAGTGTTTTATGTAGATTCAACACCACCAGAAACAATAAAATGGTATGGAGAACCTTACAAAATTGAACCTAATCCATATTGTGTAGAAATGTGTGAAGATCTTTGTATTGATATTATTAATGGATGTGATTTAGAAGAGTGTATAGAAGATTGTCCAATGATTGAATGGATAAGTACAGATACACCAATCTATCTTGATTGGGATGATGAAAAAGTTGGTACAGAAAATGTATGGTACAAGAATATAGTTTTTGAAGAAATCGATATGGATAGTCTTGGAGTTAGTGGTCATGAACTTGGTGTTAAGAATGGACCAGAAGGATGGGAATATTGTTGGGAAATTTGTGATCAATGGATACCAAATGAACCAGGAAACCAAGATTGGATACTTTATTGGACTGATGGAGATCCAGAACCAGATCCAATTTACAAACCAGAAGAATCTTGTCATATTTTCGAATATTATAGCGAAGACAAACTCGGAAACGTAGAAGAAGTTAAATGGCAATGCTTTTTTGTAGATGATACACCACCCGCATCGTATAAAACAATTGACGAGCCTTTTGTGGGATGGGCACATGGAATGTTAGAACCTACAGATGGTTATGAAAATTCAGACAATTGGGAGTTAAGAACAACAGCTTATGGAACAGATAATTATGACTTTGGTTCAACTGTTTATGGCACAACAAATCATGGCGAACACAGGGGATATGAACACAGTTATTTAATGTCACCAGAGATTTCTCTTCCAAGTAGCGGTACAATTACACTAACCTTTGATTCTTACACAGCGAATGAAGGTGGTTGTCCAGAATGGTATGATGTTGAATGGATTGAAATATCTGACGATGGTTCTTCATGGACAACACTAAACACTTGCGAAGATGATGGTGGAGACGATTATTTACATTGGGATAGCGATAAACAGTGGAGAACATTCTCTTATGATATAAGTGCATTTGCTGGTGAAAATGTATATATTAGATTCAGATACAATACAGGAGACGATTGTTGTGGCGATTATGATCAGGAAGGCTGGTACATAGACAATGTTGAGATTATAGAAGATAGTAATACAGTATTTTTCGAAGATTTCGAGAATATTCTAACTTATGTAACAATGGAGACGCCAATATGGTTGGATTGTTATGACCAATGGCCACATCCAGTAGATCAAGAAACACTGTACTGGAGATTCAGTTTATGGGAAGATGGATTTGAAGGAGAACCAGAATACAGTGATTGGTATTCTGCGCCATATTGGGAATTACCTATAGAAATATATTTCCTAGAAGATTCATGGCACGACCTAGAATACTACTGTGTAGATTATCTTGGAAACAATGAAACAGATTTAATGAACGGTGAACCTCACAGACAATATTACATTGTGGATACTGAACCACCAATAATTGAAAAAGAAATAGTTGGTCCTTGGTATGGTGACTGTCCACCAGAAGATGAAGGTGACGACTGTTACATTGATGGTGTGACAGAAATTCATGTAGATGTATACGATCCAGAACCACACCCAGTAAATGATGTGTGGTGTTATTGGGAATATTACTGGAATGGTGAATGGTGGGAAGGAGACGAGTTTGGAGAAGAAGGAGAGATAATAATCTTCGAAGAAGATTCAGAACATGAATTGCACATTTACTGTGAAGACGCATTAGGTAATTGGATAGAAGATTATGAAGTATTCCTAGTGGATCTTGAACCGCCATGGACATGGAAATGGTATGAACCAAAGCCATATGAAGGTGAAGGTGCTGAATGGATTACCTCAGATTATCTAGTTTACCTTGATTGGGATGATGAAAAATCAGGCGTAGCAGTAACATATTGGAGAAATACTGTTGTAAACGATGAATACTGTTGGGACGAAGAACTTTGTTACTTTGAAGCAGAAGGTTCAGGAGAATGGAATGAATACGATGGACCATTCAACAAACCTGAAGATTCATGTCACTTGATTGAATACTACAGTGTTGATAGAGTTGGTAAGATAGAGGAAGTAAACAAACAATGTGTATTTGTTGATAATCAACCACCAGAACCAAACAAAACAGTAGGTATACCAAATTCAACATGGGACGGGCAAGATGCAAACTTCTATGACATAGCAGATAAGTGTTGGAGTGCAGATCCAGCAAAATACATAGAGTGCTGGAAAGTTACTCTATTTACACCAATAACTTTAGATTGTATAGACCCGGATCCACATCCAGTAGAACATGAAGAAACATGCTTTATGGTAAGTGTAGATGGAGACGATGCAACAGAAGCCTATTGTGATTACGTCGGTGGAGTCTATGATAAATATGGAGATGGATATTGTTGCGGATTAAACGCTCCATTCAAATTTTATTTCAATGAAACAACAGAACACAATCTAGACTACTATTGTATTGACGCTTTAGGAAACAAAGGAGATCCAGATGAAGAGAAATTCAAAGTCGAAGAAACAGCATTTGAAATACAGTTAAATAAGAAATGGAATTTGATATCAGTACCATTTGTGATGTTAGATGATTCAATATCAGAAGTGTTCAAAGACGTAAAAGACGATATAGAAGCAGTGTGGGCATATGACGCTGACCCAGCATGCGGTAATGAAGAAGGTTGCTGGTATCTATATGCTCCAAACAACGGAATAAATGAAATACACACAATGAAACCAGGTTGGGGTTATTGGGTTAAGGCATTAGAACCAGGTTTATTAACAATAGGTGGAAGCTTATTTAGTCCTGCAAAATCAATGCCAGACAAGAAAGTCTTCCATGGTTGGAACTTGATAGGATACTATGGAACAGAAGGAGCACCAGAGGGACCAAACGGAATACCAGGATACTATGGACCTAACCTTGCGGGAGATGGTGAAGAAGCATACTGCGCATTGTTTTCACTAGTAGATACGCAAGAGGGATTCCCAAGATGGAGCTCTTTGGTAACATATTGGCAACTAGATAACCCAGACTTATGGAAATACTTGGATACAAACGAGTATATGAATCCAGGAGCAGGATATTGGCTAGAGATAGATGTAAAAGACACATACACATTTTCAACTGTTTGTTGGTAATAAGGTAGTTTCTAGCCTACCCTTTCTTTATTTTTAATTATCGGTGATACCATTGAATAAAGGATTAACAGGAGCAGCAAAGATAACCGTTTTTCTAATTATTCTAGTATTTTCATTTTTCTTTGTTTACAATGTCATACCTGTTTTTGCTAAAGGAGATTTCAAGGAAAATTCAGGAGCTATTTGGACAACGAGAAATGATTGTGGTGATATAAAACAAGATGTTAATCATTATGATATTGGAGAGCATGTTTACATAAATGGTGCTAATTTTAATCCAGGAAATTATTTCTGGAAAATTAAAGGTCAGCCTGGTGGTGCTTCCTGTGACCCGAATATAATCGTAGCAATGGACATATTCACAGTTAATGAAACTGGAAGCTTTTGTTTTGATGCTTATACTGTTCAGCCAGACGACTGTGGAGAATATAAGGTAAAATTTGCAAACAAGGGAGATAATTATCGTGTTAAAAAGAAAGTTAACATAACTTGTGATAATCATACAACTGAATATAAGTGTGAAGAAGATTCGAACTGTGATTGGTGTCCTTTGTGCGAATATTCTGTAAGACCTACAAAGGTTAATCAGTGGTTACAAGCATCATGCGTTCCAGCAGGAACAGATTGTGGGTGGCATTGCGAAATAGGATATTGTGATGCAACGTGTAGTTTAGACACAGATTGTGAATGTCCTCAAGATAGATGCATAGGAAATGATTATTACGATTATCCTGATTATGGAGAATGTGTAGATTGTCCAACATCATGCTATTGTGAAAATGGAACAGCCTCGGATCAGCCGTGTGAGCCAACCATATATTATGATGATCCTAGATGCGGCGAATGTACAACAGATGAGGAGTGTGCTGATGATAATCAATGCACAATGGATAAGTGTATTGACAACTATTGTGTTCATACTCCAGAACCTTTAAGCACACCTTGTGAAGCTGATAGCAATAAATGCACTCTTGACCACTGCGATGGTTCTGGTTCATGTATAAATTATGATAATGTTTCAATACCCCAAGCTGAACAATGTAAATCCTTTTATTGCGATCCACTAGACGGATTACTCAAAGAGAATTACACAGACTTTCCTTTAAGCACACCTTGTGAAGCTGATCAAGATGTATGCACAGCAGATCATTGTGATGGTTATGGAAGCTGTGTTTTCTGGAAGGATTATTACTACAATCTTTCAATTCCAAACAAGGTTATAGAAGAACCAAAAATTGAATGCGAAGAAGGAGAGTGGTGTGATTACAAAATAACAGTTATCACACCCATAACATTGTCTTGTGAAGTGGGAGATGTTAAATGGAGATATGCTTTGGATGGAGAATGGAAAGAATGGAATACCAACTCATCGCCTGTAACAATTTTCTTCCCAGAAGAGTGTAACCACACTTTAGAGGCTTATTGTATAAGTGAGTGTGGTGAGAGTGAGAAAGATATCGAGTATTTCAAAGTAGAAGGAACTGTTTTTGAAATCCCCTTGTATAAAAAATGGAACTTGATATCAGTGCCATTTGTGTTATTAAATAATAATCCTAATGAAGTATTCAAAGATATAAAAGACGATATAATTTCGGTTTGGACATATGATAAAGGGATTTGGTATTTTTGGACACCAGAAGATACTCCAAAAAACTTAGAAAAGATAATACCAGGTTGGGGCTACTGGGTACTAACAAATAATGACACCTTGCTGGTAATAGGTGGAGGCCTATTCAGTCCTTCAATAACACCACCAGACAAGGAAATTACAAATGGTTGGAATTTGATAGGATACTATGGAACAGAGTTTTATGGAACGAACTGGGAAGAGAAAAATTTAGACAGTTACGACTCATGTGGTTTTTATCATAAGTATGGTAATTATGCTTATTGTAAATTAAACTCACTTATAGATACACAAAAAGGTTTCCCAAGATGGAGCTCTTTGGTTGGTTATGACAACTGTGGAAACCACACAACATACTGGGTTGAATTGAACATATGCGACAACATGCACGCAGGCAAAGGATACTGGATAGAAATGGATGTTGAAGATTTATATGTACCAGCAACAGTTTGCGCATGGAATGATGAATTTGACTGTTCGTCTTTAACCTTATAAAATAGTTAAGCTTTAATATTTTACGGTTTAACTATAAGTAGGTAATAAAAAATGAAACAAAAATTATTGTTGACAACTGTTATTGGAATTTTATTACTTTCTAATTTAGCTTTAGCAGTTCCAGGACTACCAAATGCATTTTATGGAACTGTTACTTGGAATGGGAGCCCTGCTCCAGACGGAACAACTGTTACAGCTAAAATAGATGGAGTAGAAGTTGCAAGCACAACAACCAAGGACGGAAAATATGGTTATAATCCTACACTAGTTATAAATGATCCTGAAAATGATAGAACAGGATCTATAATTAATTTTTTTGTGAATGGAGTTGATACAGGACAAACAGGAATATTTGCTAACGGTAAAGTCACACCTCTAAATTTGGTTGCTAGTGGAGAAACTACTCAACCTCCTTCAGGTGGTGGCCCTATTAGTCCAGGAGGTAGTGGTTTTGTGCCTTCAGGAGGAACAACTACACCAGAAGGAACTCCAGAAGAGGAAGGACCTGAAGAAGAAACAGGAGCCTGTGAAGAAAGATGGGTTTGTGATGATTGGTCAGAATGCAAAGAAGATAAACAAACTAGAGTATGTGAGGATGTAAATAAGTGTGGAACAGATAATGATATGCCCATGATGGTTCAACCCTGTACAAAAGAGGAACAAGAAAAAACAGAAACAACTGAAGCAGGTGCAGGTGCTGGTCCAACAGGATTTTTCTTAGGATTATCAACAACAGAGTGGGCAATTGGTGGAATAATTGGAATAATAGTTGCAGTAGTAATAATTTTCTTAATAGTAAGAATATCAAGAAAAAAATAAAATTGTAATGTTTCTGTAGTGTCAGTTAAGCATTTATTTGTTACTGTTTAAGGATGAATATGAATAAAGTTTCTTTAAGAATTGTTAAGCCTATTAATAAAGATGCTGACATTGATACCCTAACAAGATATATGCCTGAAATAGGAACAATATGCTCAAATCAAACAAGAGCAGGAATTTTGCATTTATTAATAAATTCTCCAGGAATTATGCATTCTATGAAAGTTGAAGATTTATGTTTTAAATTAGGAATAAGACAGTCTGTTTGTATTCACCATTTAGAAAAGCTGAATGAGTGGAAATTGATTGAAGTTAAAAAACACCAGAAATATGGAAATAAGACCAGAAGAAGCATATGGGGTTTGAATTTAAATTATCCTAATTGGATTTTAGAATGTTATAAAAGCATTAGAAGCTATTTTTTCTCAGAAAAAGAATTAGATAAGATAACAAATATTAATAAAAGTCTTAGATTTGCCAGTTAATTTTTTTTGTCATAATCTTGTCGCAATAGTCATTAATAGTTCTAATTTATAAATAATATTTATGAGAAAATATTCTTTCTTAATTAAAATTTCTATAATTTTATTTACTTTTTTTATTTTTTCTCGAATTAGTTTTGGTGAACCAGACCCAACTCCAGTATGGCCAACAGAGTGGTTAACACCAGATTGCAATACAGACCCTAGTGGTGATGAACATCCTGGTTATCTTGATTTAATTAGTGTAGATATAATTGGTGATAGCTATCATCCAGCAGTTTATTATGCTGAGGATGATAACTTCCTTTATTTAAGAGAAAGGGTTAATGGAGATCCGAGTGGACCAGGTACTTTTGATCAAAAGAGTTGGGTAGTTTTGGATGAACAAACAGGAGATAATTATTATGATTTTATTTTTTCCCTTAATGGTTTAGACGAGATGGTTCAAATTTGGAAAAACGATCCTCAAGACGAGGAAATAGATTGGGACCCAATTTTTAATGACCCAGCAGAAATTTTAATTTGGCAAGGAGCAACAAGTGTTTATGCTCGTAAAGATTCAGATGGTGAAGGTAATTGGTTTGTTTCTTGGGCAATTCCTAAAAGTTATGGTGAGTTTACTCTTGGCGAAACTCCAATATTATATTTTGCTACATCAGCTGATGCAAACAATTATAACAAGGATTATCTCGACTGCTATAGAGAACTGTTTTGTGGAGATGGGGCTGTAACCGAACCAGAACAATGTGAGTATCCAGATACAAATGATAATAGTTATTGCCCACAAACTATAGAAGAATGTTTAGATTCAAAACTAGGGACAAGAGACGCATTCGGTAATTGTAATTCAATTTGTGATTGCATATATGATCCGTTTATATATCAATGTGTAGAAGGAAGATGTGGTGCTGAATGCGAACCAGGAGATATTGGTGACAGATGTTTACCAGAAGATACTGTAATCTATTATTGTATTAATACCACTTCTTATGAAACTCCTGAATATGATCATTGTAAAGATACTTGTGAGTGGGACAACTGTGAAACAAAAATAATAACTGAAGATGATCCAAGATGTGTTCCATTACCACCACCTTCATGCTCTTGGGAAAATTTAGGTGCATGTTTTACTTTTAACAAACCAACATTCAACTTTCAAAAACCGACTTTTAATTTTCAAAAACCGACTTTTAATTTCCCAACATTTGATTTTTCATCTTATTTTAACAGATAATTATTGATTTTTTTTAAAAATTGATAATATAATAGAATAAAAAATAATCAATGACCCAATTTTGTATTAACTCTGTATTAATTATACTTAAAAATTTAATAAAAAAATCCCCTTTTGTATTAATTCTGTATCAGTTTTGTATAACAAATGTATAAAATTTGTCTCAGAACATATTAAATACTTTTTTAATTTTACTTTGATTATGCTTAACTTTCTAAAAAGTTGTGTTAGAAGCGCCGAGGAGGGGCGCTATAATAAACCAGCGTCCACCGCGAGGTTTGGTTTTTCCTAGGGAAAACTAAATACCCAAAATAAAATGGTGAAAACAAAATGAATAAAATAATAGCAACAATTGTAGGTTTATTGGTATTAGCAACACCAGTTTTGGCAAATGGCGCTGTAGATGCAGCACAAATTAACACGTATTTCTACAGTGAAGGTTTTCTTTCAGCATTCAACCAGATGACAATGATAAACGATGGCAGTGAAGGAATAATTGAAGAAGTAGTAGCATGGGGCGATCATGAGCTAGTGGTTGTAAAGAGTGGAGACTACACATATCACCATGATATGGATTACGTTAGTCTAAACGAAGACAAAGAAATTTATTACGATGGTGACTGCCACGGATGCGGAGAACTCTACGTAGGTGAATTCATTTGGTGGGGAGATGGACAATTTGGTACAGGAGATGTTTACAGAGAAGCATTCATCGATCCTAGTATCGTAGATATAGTCCACGTAGGTAGTATAGGTTATGGTGAATTCGGAGATTCAATTGAAACAAACAAAGATACCTACATCTATAAGTCAGTTGGATTAGACCAATTTGCAACATGTGAAGAACCGGAAATGCCAATATTCCCAGATCCACCAGTTTGTGAATGGTGTGACTAATAAAAAACCCTTTCTTTTTTCCTTTTATTTTTTTGGAAAAACCAAAAAGCATAAAAAGTTTACTATCAAAAGGTAATTAAATGAAAACAATAGTTTTGACAACAAGCTTAATGCTTATATTATTATCTAGCAGTTTAGCTCTTGCTACAACTGTTTTAACAGAATATGAAGGAATGGGAGACCTTGATATTCAAACAACAATTATTTCACCCATTGCTCCAATTATAACTGACTCAGCTTCAATAAACACAGGATGTGATGGGGGTTGCTGTTGTTGTCCTGATTGTGAAGGAGAATATGAGGGTTTTCAAATTGTGACTAACAATCCATTTGCTGCATCTGCTCATGAGGCAACTGTAACAGATGGTTGTGTTGAAATAGAACAATCATATTATGATGAGTTTGATGGCAGATCATCTGAAACCGTTTATTATACTTATTTTAATGGAACAGGCACTGCTGTGTCATATGTTTATGCATCTCCTGGACAAGGTTTAAGTTACCAATTTGCTGATGGAACTGGTTCAGCTTTTGTTTCTTTTGATCAAGTAGTTTTCCTA
>JABAOF010012547.1_pt1 | contig 12155 bp, 11 predicted proteins | sample 7062171 | NCBI WGS metagenome assembly JABAOF01 (sample SAMN14538628, study PRJNA623070) | marine sediment metagenome | biome: marine biome [ENVO:00000428]; feature: marine pelagic biome [ENVO:01000023]; material: deep marine sediment [ENVO:00002113] | place: India: Gulf of Khambhat ... | reverse complement strand
GCTTAATCCATATCTTTTTGAAATGGCAAATATCAGAGATCAGTGCTCATGGGTGCATATGATGGAGCCGGAGAAGGCAACAGAGAAATCCAAAGACTTAGTCCGAATGGCCGTAGCTAAAGCACGATTGTTGGATCCTTTACAGAAAAGGTCCGTATCCATAATTAAATCTGCACTGGTTATCGGTGGCGGACTTTCCGGTATGACATCTGCAATTGAACTCGTAAGTCAGGGATTTGATGTTTATTTAGTGGAGAAAGAAAAAGAACTGGGAGGGAACCTGCGACACATTCACTATTTACTGAATGGGGAAAGTCCGCAAGATAAATTAAAAAATCTTGTTGATCAGATAAAAAAGACCAAGAGAGTCCATTTATATACGGAAGCCAAAATAGAGAATATCGAAGGATCAATCGGAAATTTTAAAACAAAGCTTTCTGCCAAAGGAAAACCAATCGAATTTGAACATGGCGTGGTGATTGTTGCCACCGGAGCCAAAGAATATAAGCCAAAAGAGTATTTATATGGTCAGGATGAAGGAGTCATAACACAAGTTGAACTGGAACAACGCCTAGGTCCAAACGGTGAATGGTCAGCTCCAACGAAAAATGGCATACCCAAGAACATTGTCATGATTCAATGCGTTGGTTCTCGGGATGATGAAAGGCCTTATTGCTCGAGGATTTGTTGTTCAGAATCTGTTAAGAACGCCCTAAAAATAAAAGAAATTTCTCCTAAAACGAATGTCTATGTGTTATTCCGAGATGTAAGAACCTATGGATTCAGAGAGAGTTATTATACCAAAGCAAGACAGCAGAATGTTGTGTTCATGAGATACGAAGAAGACAGGAAGCCAGAAGTTGTAAAAAATGGAAATGGATTGCAGGTGGAAGTCTTTGACCAGACTTTAGAGATGCCGATAGAGATATCTGCGGATTTAGTCGTATTGTCAGCAGGAATAGTGGCTGATGAGGGGAACGAAGAAATTGCAAAATTTTTAAAGGTGCCTTTAAACAAGGAAAAATTTTTTCTTGAAGCGCATATGAAGTTGCGTCCGGTTGATTTTGCCACAGATGGAGTATATTTATGCGGCTTAGCCCATTCGGCAAAAGCAATAGAAGAAAGTATAATGCAGGCTCAAGCTGCAGCCGCAAGGGCGGCAACGATCCTTTCGCAAGACCGTGTAGAATTGGAGGCGAACATATCTCAGGTGATAGATGAAGGCTGCGATGGTTGTGCTTACTGTGTTGAACCCTGCCCTTATCAGGCTATTACATTAATCGAATATATGAGAGATGGATCGGTTAAGAAGACGGTTGATGTGGATGAGACTGCCTGCAAAGGTTGTGGATGTTGTATGGCAACCTGTCCGAAGAAAGGAATATTTGTGAGAGGCTTTAAGCTGGAACAGATCGGAGCACAGGTCAATGCAGCTTTAGAGGTGTAATAATGCATGATGAGTTTGAACCTTTGATCATAAGTTTTTGTTGCAACTGGTGTTCCTATGCCGGAGCTGACCTGGCAGGTGTATCCAGATTACAGTATCCTCCTAATATCAGAATAATAAGAGTGATGTGTTCGAGTATGGTTCATCCCAATTTAGTGATCGATGCCTTAACAAAAGGAGCGGATGGTGTTTTAATCTGCGGTTGTCATCCTGGCGACTGTCACTATGAAGATGGAAATCTGAAAACAGAGAAGAGAGCAGAGGCGATAACTATCATGCTAGAGGATTTTGGCCTGGAAGAGGAGAGATTTCGATTGGAATGGGTTTCGGCATCTGAGGGTCCAAAATTTGCACAGGTAGCTAGAGAATTTACAGCGCAGATCAAGAAGTTAGGACCTAGTCCATACAAAACATAGGGACGTTCCCCAAAGGGACACCCTATACGAGACTTAGACTGCATATAAAATGTGAGATTTAAAACTATAGGGTGTCCCTTTGGGGAACGTCCCTAAATTTGCTAAATTTGGAGGGTCATGACAAGATGGCTGATGCTTCCATAAAAGTCAATGGAAAGAAATTCATGTGGGACGGTGTTGTTTACGAATCCAAGAAAGAGGCCGAGGATACGATGCAAAAGTATAAAAACGATGGATTTGAGGTCAAATTAATAGAAGAGGAGAAAAAGAATCTTCTTTACACAAGGAGAGTTGTAACAGAAATTGAAGTGGAAGGCGAACCACCGATATAAATCTCGGTCAACCTTGCCTGCCTACTCTCTCTCGTCCGCTTTGTTACTCGTAGTTAATCATTTTTAATTCCGCCTCAATCATCCTTATCCCCCTCAGGAGAATTTATGGGCTTTTCCTTTCTTCCTTTTTAGAATTTACGGAAAGGTGAACTTCCTCAGATGGGTGAAGCTAAAGCAGAGAAAGTTTTTTAAGAAGTGAAGTTCAGAAATAGCAGTAATCTTTACTAAAGAATTAGTTTTTATATAATAGTATCTAAAGGAGATCTAGTTTTGAGAAAGGAAGATGAAATCAAAAAAGAATTCTTAGAAAATACTTTGGAAAGCATGGACGGGGGTGTCTTGACTATAGACAAAAATGGCAGGATCACTTCATTTAATCGTTCTGCTGAAGAGATTACTGGTTTCAAGAGAGAGGAAGTACTGAATAAGGAATGTTGTGATATTCTTAGGAGCGATCTCTGCAAGGATGCATGTCCTTTAAAAGAAACTATGGAAACTGGAAAACCGGTTTTTAATTATGAGATTATGATCACTCCTAAAGCGGGGGATAAGGTTCCTGTAAACATAACGACTTCTCCATTTCGATCCAACAATAATGAAATAATCGGTGCTGTAGAAAATTTCAGGGATTTAACCAAACATAAGGGGCTGTGGGGGAAGTTGCGTCAAGAAAGAAACAAAGCACAGCAGTACCTCAATATAGCGGGAGTTATAATCATAGCTATTAATGACAAAGGAATAGTCTCCCTTATCAACAAAAAGGGGTGCGATGTTTTGGGTTATAAAGAGAAAGAAATCATTGACAAAAACTGGTTTGATTTATGCGTCCCGGAAAGAGAAAGGGAAGAAAGAAGAGATACTTTTAAAAAAGTGATGGCTGGAGAAATAGAGGAAGTTGAAGACTATGAAAACTCAATTTTAACCAAATCTGGTGAGGAAAGGATTATCGCCTGGCACAATACTACGCTAACAGATGAAAAGGGTCATATCGTTGGCACGCTGAGCTCAGGAGAAGATATTACCAAGCGTAAGCAAACAGAGGAAGAATTGATCAGATCAGAAAAGTTGGTCTCCTTAGGTCAGTTAGCCGCCAGCGTTGCTCACGAAGTGAATAATCCTTTAGCCGGTATTCTGGTCTATGTCAAACTTCTTCTCAAGAAATATAAAGAAAAAGAGCTTCAGGCTGAATGGACAGAAAAGCAGCTCTTAAAGATGGAAAAAGAACTAGAGAGAACGACCCGGATCATCAGAAATCTTCTCGATTTCGCCCGCAGATCAAAACCCTCCATGAGACCAGTCGAAATAAATAAAGTCGTGGATGCAGCTTTGTTACTAGTCGGACATCAAATTAGCCTTGAAAATATAAGTCTTGAGAAGAAATTGGGAACACAACTTCCTCCTGTTCTTGCGGACTTTGACCAAATCCAGCAGGTATTGATAAATATCATCCTGAATGCGACTCAGGCGATGCCTAACGGTGGCAACTTAACCATCACCACTTCGGTTGCCGAAGGCATCCAAATCGGTGGATTACCTAAAGATACTGTTAGAATTGATATCAAGGATACAGGAGTTGGCATTGCCAAAGAAAATCTGAGTCAGCTTTTCACTCCTTTCTTCACGACTAAAGAAAAAGGCAAAGGTGTAGGACTTGGACTCTCCGTTGTTCATGGGATAATCGGGCAACATAAAGGCAAGATTGAAGTAGACAGTGAACCCAACAAGGGCACGACATTCACGATATATCTGGAGGTTATGGATGAGCAAAAAGACTGATGTGCTCGTCGTTGACGATGAAGATATAGTCAGAGAATCACTCCGTGACTGGCTAAGCGCTGCTGGTTACAGAGTGGAAGTTGCAGATTCTGGAGAGAAAGCCCTGCGGATAATTAAGCAGAACAAGAACAAAATTATGCTTGCCGATTTAGTTATGCCCGGAATGGACGGTATCGAACTCATGAAAAAGGCGAGAGAAATCGTTCCTTCAATCTCAACGGTGATTATAACGGCTCATGGTACAATTCAAACAGCCATAACCGCGATAAGAGAAGGCGCCTATGATTATATCGAGAAACCATTCTGCCCGGAAAAAGTCGAACATCTTATAAAAAATATGATAAAGCATCATGATCTGATCGAGGAAAATATCTCGCTGAGACAGAAGATCAAGGATAGATACCACTTCGAAGGCATCATAGCTAAAAGCCCTAAGATGTTGAAGATCATTGAACTTGTCAAGACGGTAGCCCCGACGAGTGCCACAGTATTGATTATAGGAGAAACAGGTACGGGAAAGGAAGTCGTTGCTCGGGCAATCCATCATCAAAGTCAAAGGCGAAACAAGCCCTTCATTGCCACAAGTTGCGCAGCCCTTCCAGAGAGTTTACTGGAAAGCGAGCTTTTCGGTCATGAAAAGGGTGCTTTTACAGGTGCCATCGAAAGAAAAAAAGGGAAGTTCGAGGCCGGTGACAAAGGTACATTATTTTTAGATGAAATTGGCGAAATAAACGCAAATACCCAGATCCATCTTTTAAGGGCTCTCGAAGAAAAAAAGATCACCAGAGTTGGAGGCAACGAAGAGATTGATGTTGATGTCCGAGTTATCACGGCGACAAACAGAGACTTGAGAACCTTGGTTAAACAGGGACAATTCAGAGAAGATCTTTATTACCGATTAAAAGTTGTCACGATTAACCTTCCACCTCTCAAAGAAAGAAAGGAGGATATCCTTCCCCTGGCAGAACATTTCTTAAAAAAATATGCTGAAGAAAATGACAAAGGTGATAGAATTTTTTCTCCTGAAGTCATTGAATTTATGCTGTACTACTCCTGGCCAGGTAATGTCAGAGAGTTAGAAAATATGATTGAACATGGTGTCATTCTGTCAAAAAATAATATGATCACCATGGCTGAACTTCCACAAGACATTATTCATCCAACTCCCTTTGAAGAAAAAACCATCGAAGCAGTGACGAGAAATCATATTCTTAATGTGCTTGAGGAGACAAAAGGGAATATCTCAAAGGCGGCAGAGATACTAGGTGTTCGACGGATGACCCTTTATAATAGGCTCAAAAAATATAAAATTACTGTCAATAATTTAGACACCTAATGTCTATTTAATAGACACTCTCCTATTTTACCCAACCTTCTGGAAATCCTTTCTTTTAATATAATCCCTTTATTTTTATATAGTTAGCGAAATTCTGAGATTAATCTTTTCATAAAGTCTATTTTGGCACACGAATTGCTCTATTAGTAAGTATCATGAGATTGCGAATTCCATTGGGATTAATAATTTTTATATTTTCCTAATGAAAATTGGCTATTCATAACAAAAATTGGAGGTTATCATGAAAAAAGAATCTATGTTGGTTGTCGAAGATGAGGATATCATGCGAGAGGCCTTGGTCGATTACTTTTCAGGAGAGGGTCATAAAGTTGACATGGCTAATGATGGTGTTAACGCATTAGAAAAAATTAATTTTAAGAATTATGATGTCATGATAATCGATCTTCGATTACCAGGTCGCGATGGGCTTTCTATTCTCAAAGAAGTAAGAGCAAAGAATCCTAAGGCCAAAGTTATCATGATCACGGCCTATCCCTCACTTGAGACTGAAGAGGAAGCAAGGCGCAATGGTGTTATTGATTATCTGACAAAACCTTTTGAGCTAAACTATCTTGAAACCTTAATCAGGCAATCTTTGGAAATTGATGTAGTCCCCACTNNACTCTCAATTAGGAAGAAAACAGTGCAGATATGCCATGAGTGGAGAGATATCTCTCCGATCCTGCGATAGACTTTACCGCTGCGAGAGCTGTGAATTTCACCAAAGAATCGAAGATGAAGTGGATCGTCAATTAGCTATTAAGGCCGCGCGCCAAAAAAGAAAGCAGGTCAAAAGATACGACCGGATAACAGTGATGCATGAGTCGGCCCGAAGTGACCACTGAATCTTATTTATTCCGGCCACTCAATCTGATCTAATTTGACCACTTTTTTATTGATCGCAGATTTGAGAAGAATATCGAAGTCAAGCTGAATTATTTTAACCACACCCACTTAACAGAGAAAAGCAAAACGTCATCTTTCCTCTTCTAGACGAGAATCACCTTGAGATAAGCTAAGTTTGGATATACGGTGCCGGTGTACTTATATAATTTTCTATCAGAGTTTTGGCAATACATAAAATCCTGAATTTATTCATATTAGGCTATCATAAGAATAAAATTTATATAATATATTTATTCTGTTGACTTTGTATTATTTCTTTGTGATAATTTTCTATGAAGTACTAGAGTCAAAAAAAGTGAGGGGGAAATACTAAATCCAAAAAGCTAATTCTTGGAAATAAGATAAGAAAGGAGGCCTGAATTGATAAGCATAATCAGGCTAAAATCCCAGGAGAAAAAGGAAAAGATTTGTGATTATATTATGTCTCAAATAAATGAACTGCAGGAATGTATTAAAGGGAAGGGACAACTACTCTACCTTTCAAAGCGGGCCAAACATGAAGACATAAGCCTTTTTATCCATACGGTTGATCCAAACGTTCTTGGAGATTTTATCGCTGGAAATTTGAATAAGATAGAGCACATAACGGGGATATGGGTGATAAATATGATAAAGCCTTTATTTTATCCGCTTCCCAAAGATACAAGAAGGATGAAAAGATACACAGTCACCTTGAAAGTTTTTACGAAAAATCTCCAAGATGTCTATGATAATATTGCAAACGCTGAACTTCCGGATGATCTTAAAATGGCCTACCTAGCTTATACTTTTCACCTCTTCGGGGACTGCATCCAGTTTTCTATTCTTGCTGAAAAAGAGGAGACATTAAATAAATTTCTTACTGAGATTGTCGACAAAATACCGGGAGTGCTGAGGACAACGATCAATCTAATTGAAAGAACTAGGCCGCTTGTTTCTTACGATCAGTGGAAGCAATATTCGTCAAAACACGGAATTGTTCCAAGCTGGGATGAGGTATTGATGATTAGGCAATTCCAAGAATAAAGGTTGCGATTTTGCTGCTGAAAGGAACTTCGACTTATAAGTAATTTATTCGGAGGACTATCCCAAGCTGGCTAGTTCTTCTATAGAAATAAATAGAAAAAAATTCATAGAGAATTGTGTTGTTAACAGGTCCAAAAGGGAATCTCCGAATATCATGCCAAGAAATAAAAATGATGGTTTTTCCTTGGTGAGCTCTTGTATTTAATCTGAATCTTTTTTTAAATCCTCCTTAATCATTCTTATTCCATCAGGAGAATTTATGGGCGTCTCCTTGAGTTGTGCTTTTATTTTTCTCGTGTCTAAACTGTATTTGTGACTATTCTTTTTGTGTACATAGATTAAGTCTATTTCAGGGTTTCCGATAACAAGAGTGATGATCGTTTTAGCTATATCACCTAAAGGTTGCCGGTCGATATGGCTGTACTGGAAATTGGCTTTGATCCTGGTCCCTTTTCCCTTCTTAGATTCTATAGAAAGCTTACCATTCGCTGCTTTGGCGGCTTCTGATAAAAGAGGCAGTCCAAAACCAAATCGGCGTACTGTTCTAGTAGTGTAAAAGGGATCAAGTGCCTTTTTCGCGGTTTTCTTGTCCATACCTATATTGATTAGCAAAAGTACTTATTCTATAGGCTATTTGCTAAGGGATTTCGATTCGGTTTATTGAATTTATATACAAAAAAGCGAATTTATCTAAAGAGAAAGGACTTCTTAATATGTATAAATTATTGTAAAACAATAAGATGATAAAAAGAACCGGTTTTGGCACTTTTCTTGCATATTTTTTAATCAAGAAGTGAGAGGAGATTACGATGAAGATAAAAAAATTTCATGTTGCTTCGTGTATCTTTTTTGGGTTTTTATGCTCCTTAGCTTTGGGAAACGGCTTGAATCTGAACGGCCTTGGCACAAGATCAATCTCAATGGGAGGAGCATTCGTCGGGCTTGCCGATGACTTCAGCACAATCTACTGGAATCCTGCTGGCATGGCTTTCTTCAAACAAAAGTATTTCGGCTTCTCTGGGACAGATATAATTCCCAACGGTTCCTATCGATTGAGTTTTCCGATGCCTTCCGGGGACAATCATGTGGTGGATGCAAAGACTAAGAGCAAGCATTATCTTGGTGGAATGCTTGCCTATTATCATCCAGTTTGTAAGAATTTTATAGCTGGATTTGGTGTCTATACTTCTTCAGGACTGGGAACCGAATGGGATGGTGCAGACCTTGTTGGAATCGCGAATGGGAATTCCGCTGTTAAATGGCGAAGCAAAATTAGGGTGGTCACTATTGCGCCAGGGATTGCATACAACATAAACGACATACTTTCCATTGGTGCAGCATTGAATATCAACTATGGAAAGTCTGATGTTGCCATACATGCTGGTTCTGTGGAGCCTGTCAAAAACATGGTAATCGATCTGGGGCAATACGAGGAAAGCATGAAAGGATGGGGATACGGTGCCACCTTTGGAATTCTGGTAAGGCCCAGTAAGGTTTTCAGTCTGGGAGCGACCTTTAGAACAGCAAGCAAAATAGAATTCAGAGGAGAGGCCAGCATCTCAAATCTCTCCACTCTGGGCTTTCTTTTAGGAGGATATGACACCGCTGGTTCTACTGATTTGAAACGGGAGGTCACATGGCCTATCTGGATTGCAGGGGGTGTTGCCGTCTACCCTACAGAGAATTTAACCGTCACTGCCGATGTCCAGTATACACAATGGTCTCATAAGAAAGTCAAACCTTATGGAGTAAGCGATATAGATGTTGGATTGGGGGCTTTCATGTTGACCGACTACAAGGATACATTCTTTAAGATCATGATTAATTCTCTAAGGCCCATGTTCTGGGAAGACGCTCTCCAGATCAGGCTTGGGGCCGAATACAGGTTCAGATCTCTTGCTGTGCGTGGGGGGTATTACTGGGATCCGTCTCCAGTCCCGGATAGAACCATGAATATTCTGCTTCCTAGCTATGACTTCAATGTCTTCACTTTTGGACTTGGTTACAGCCTAAAAATTCTTCAGGTTGATATCGGCCTTGAGTATTTAAAAGGAAAGGAAAGGAATATTTCCTCAGCAACAATTATGGGCGATTCATTGCCCGAACCAGACTGGTCGTCTGCCATGCCAGGCATACTCAAAATGCACATCGTCGCACTGAATATTTCATTGAGCTATAGATTCTAGTCGAATTATATCAGTCTCCTCATTCAGAAAATTCAACTCCTCGGTCGCCGAGGTAATCGGAACCCTCTTCTCATGACAGATGCTTCGGTGGAAAAAGGAGATGGAATTTCCGACAACCTATGAATTCAGCTCTGAAAAATATCACAAAATCTACCACTGAAGGATAAAAGGATACAGTGGAGCTAAAAATTTTTTATTTCACGGTTACCAAAGGCTTCCCCAGTGATTTCTCATTCACCTGGATGCCAAGTCCAGCGCCTGAAGGAACATCCAACCATCCATTTTTCTTCATTGGAGCATCTTCTGCTAGATGCACATCGTTGTAACTGTTAAAATCTGTGGATGTGAAATAGAATTCTGATCGTGTGCTGCCAACAAGATGAGCTATGGCCGCCGTTGTGATATCTCCACCCCAGCTATCTTCAATCGTCATGGAAATCCCAAGCGATTCACATAGATCTCTCATCTGCTTGGCTTTAGTCAAGCCTCCCAGCCTGGAAATCTTCAGGTTGACAGCATCCATGGCCTTTTGATTATAGGCTTGTAAGAGGGAATGAACATCCCTAATCACTTCATCTAAAACCATTGGCAGCAGAGTCTGCTTACGAATAACAAGACATTCCTCAAGGCTATGGCAAGGCTGTTCAATGTACAAGTCCTGCCCTGTCAAGGCATTAACCACACGAATGGCTTTGTGTGTGAGCCAACCCGTGTTTGCATCCGCTACAAGAATATCTCCAGGTTGAATGATCTTAAGGACAGCCTTGATGCGCTGTATGTCTTCTTCCGGATCGCCTCCTACCTTAAGCTGGAATCGCCGATATCCTTCTTCTCTGAATCGAGCCACATTATCTGCCATTTCTTTTGCAGAGCCCTGTGATATCGCCCTATAAAGGGGAAATTTTTCTACGTATCGTCCACCCAACAGGGTACAGATAGGGGTGCTGGTGGCCTTGCCGAGGATATCCCAGCAAGCAGTATCGAGAGGTGCCTTTATATAATGATGCCCCGACATTGCCTTATCCATTAGATTATTTATGACATTGAGCTGACAGGGATCCTGGCCTATGAGATGGGAACCGATTTCTTCAATTCCAGAAGGAACTCCTCTGGCATAAGAATCCATATAAGCAGAACCCAGTGGACAAATTTCTGCAAAACCCTTCAGACCTTCATCAGCAGAAATCTTGACAATTGTACTCACAAAAGAAGTGACGGCTTGACCCCTGGACCAGGCATATTCATGGTCAAGAAGTCTGTAGTGGACTTGATACGCGTCAATTTGTGCAATTTTCATAAAGAACCTCCTTGTAGCATAGGATTAAGGGGACTTGGAATCAGGCGGCAGATTCTCTTTCAGATACCAGGTGAGTATCTCATAGAGATGGCGTGTCGTATTTTCTCCCTCAGATATCCTGTGAGATCGGTTAGGATAGGCCATCAGGGAAAACCTTTTATTTGCCCCAATCAGCGCATTTATAAGAGCTTCTGTACTCTGATAGTGAACATTATCATCGCCTGTTCCATGGACAAGAAGGAGATTCCCTTCCAATTGGTGAGCATAGGTTATCGGGGATCCCTCCTTATAACCCTCCTTATTATGCTCGGGCAAACCCATGTAACGCTCCTGATAAATAGTATCATAAAAAAGCTGATTGCTCACTGGTGCAACGGCCATGGCCGTGTGATACAAGTCCGGATACCTGAAAATGGCATTAAGACTCATTGAGCCGCCTCCGCTCCATCCCCAAATACCTATCCTCTCAGAATCCACGTACTTCCGACTGTTGATGATCGCACGAGCAGAAGCTGCCTGATCTTTAGAAGCTAGAATTCCGATCTGCCGATAGATGCTCTTCCGCCAGGCACGTCCGCGAGGCACATCGGTTCCGCGGTTATCCACGCTCATCACAAGATATCCCTGCTGGGTTAGCATAAGATGCCATAAATAGCGGGGCCCTCCCCATCTGTCCAGGACAGTGGAGCCAGCAGGCTCTCCATAGACATAGATGAGTAAAGGATAACGTTTCCCTGGATCAAAATCAAAGGGCCTCATACACCAACCATCAAGAAAGACCCCCTCGCCGATATCTATACGGAAGAACTCTGTGGGCAGACGCTTGAGCTTATTTACCCTGTTGCGAAGACATTCGTTACTCACAAGCGTCCGTACCGCTTCATGCTTCGGTAGTCGTATAAGATCGGTCACAGGAGGAATATCAAACGAGGAATAAGTATGAAAAGCCCATTTCGAATCAGGTGATAATTTATAGCGATGTGTTCCCCCTTGACCTGTCGGTGTCACTCGCTCTGCTTTATCTTGTCCGTCGAGTCTGTTCCGGAAAAGAAAGCGTTGGGTAGGATTTTCAGGCGAGGCAATGAAGTACATCCATCCTCTCTCCTCATCGATACCCTGGATGCTTATAACATCAAATTTTCCAGGAGTTACGAGCCGGACATTCTCGCCAGAGCGTGAAACAAGATACACATGCCGCCATCCATCACGCTCGCTGACCCACGTGAAGTATTTTCCTCCATCAATCCAGTTGACATCGTCGACAACATCCACCCATGCTTTGTCTCGCTCAATGAGGATTGTTCGAACCCGGCCTGAATTGGCATCACCCAACATAACCTTATTCATGTTCTGCAGGCGATTGAGTTGTTGGAAGAAAATCTCCTTGGAGTTTTCTGCCCAATCCATTCGCGCTATATAATGATTACGGGGATCCCCGGGAACATCGAACCAGA